>Ga0209709_10002296_pt1 | contig 16845 bp, 9 predicted proteins | sample ArcticOcean_MG_C_2_FD_187435 | JGI IMG/M metagenome (GOLD analysis project Ga0209709, IMG submission 187435) | Marine microbial communities from western Arctic Ocean - ArcticOcean_MG_CB4_136 (SPAdes) (version 2) | ecosystem: Environmental > Aquatic > Marine > Oceanic | place: Arctic Ocean... | reverse complement strand
TTCTTCTAAAATTTTCTCTAATACATTAGCATTTGTAATTTTTTTATATTTCATTTTTGCAACTTTCGCTAATTCTTCAAAGTTTGGCACTATAGGATCTGCAAAAAACTTTCTTCCACCATACATGCTTTCCTGAATATGCTTAATAACTCCATAGCCTTGATCGTTCATTACTAAAAAAACAACATCACATTTAGTTTCTGCAGCTGTCCATAAATCAGGTAAATTTAACATAAACCCTCCGTCACCACACATTGCTATAGTTTTTTTACCTTTACTACCTATTGAGGCTCCGATGGCTAAAGCCATTCCAGGACCAATAGCCGCTCCTACTGGATAAATGTTTTCTTCTGGCGAATTAATTGGCATTAGACGATTACCCCACATACTATTTGAAATAGTTACATCTCTTACCCACATCCCATCGTCAGGTAAAATTTTTCTAATAATTTCTGGAAAATCTTTATAAGCTCCAAGTGTACTCTTATATTCGTTAGTAATCTTACTTTTAAGATCGTAAATTTCTTGGATCCATTGAGGTTCAACATCTAGTTGACTTGATAATCTACTGGCTAATTCACTTAAAACTTTTTTAGCATCTCCACAATGAAAATGATTAGTTTTATATGTTCTATTTTCTGCGTCTGGATCTATATCTATTTGTATAATATTTTTAGGCAATGCAAGAGACATATCTCTAGTTTCATGTCCACGCAATCTACTTCCCACTACAACCATTAAATCTAAAGTTTTATAAAACTCTTCAACTAAAGGAACTGCATTAAATGCTCCTAAACTCATTTGATGGCTTTCTGGGATAACACCTCTACCTTGAGTACTGGTAACAACTACAAAACCCATTTCAACAAACTGTTTAACTTCCTCTCTTGCAAATTTAGCTCCATTCCCAACCCATAGAATTTTTCGTTTACTTGAAGTTATTACGGTCTCAATTTTATCTATAGAAGAAGTTGTTCCTATTTTTGTATCAATAGTTGGCAAATTAATTTGATCTAATTGAGAAGGCCTTTCAATATTTGTCCTTTGAACATCTATTGGTATTTCTATTGAGATTGGCCCCATTGGAGGAGTAAGAGCAATTTTTACTGCATCTATAAGCTTTTCTAGCGCTTCTTCTGCATTGTTAATTCGAATAGCCTTTTTAGAAATTGATTTAAGCATACCTAATTGATCGTATACATCGTGAACTGTTCCTTGATTTTTATCTAAATTACTAGTTGCTGTTTGACCTGTAAAATGAAGAACTGGTGAACCAGCAAACCTTGCTTCTACAATTGACCCAGCTGCATTCGCAGCACCAGGACCAGTACTGGTAAAGACCACGCCAAGTCCATTTTTAGCTCTTGCATAACCATCCGCCATATGACCAGCTCCCATTTCTCCTCTAGCTGGGATCATTCTAATAAAGTTACGTCTTCCAATTGCGTCAAGCATTGGAATATTGTGGACAGAAACAACCCCAAATACATTTTTTACTTCATTTTGATATAAAAATTCAGAAACTAAATCTCCTACATTATAATCCTTCACAAGCCATGCCCCCATTTAACTTAAATAATAAACTAGTTAACTAACCTTACATTATGTTTTAATATTATGTAAAATGTTTAAAAGAGTTGGCATTATAAAATGAAATTAAAAATAACTCCTGAAACAGTTAGGTCTTGGATATCAGATAAAGAAGAAGTTGCATTTATTGATGTCAGAGAAATAGGACAGCATACTAACGGACATCCATTCTTTTCTATATCAATACCATATAGTTTATTTGAATTTAACATAAAAATCCTTGTTCCCAATAAGCAAACACGAGTTATTTTAATTGATAATAATAATGGTATTTCTGATTTAGTATATAATATAGCGCATCAAATGGGTTATTCTAATATTTCTATTATAGAAGGCGGAGTTGAAGAGTGGGTAAGCGCAGGGTATAAATTATTTGATGGTATAAATGTACCAAGCAAAAGCTTTGGCGAATTAATTGAAAAATATTTTCATACACCTTCGATCACAGCAAAGGAATTAGCTCAAAAACAAAAAAATAATGAAAATTATATTGTCATAGATGGTAGAACGTTCGAAGAATATAAAAAGATGAGCATCCCCAAGAGTATTTGTTGCCCAAATGCTGAGCTGTTCTATAGAGTTTCATCTCATATAAAAGATATGAATACTGAAATAATTATAAATTGTGCAGGAAGAACAAGATCTATCATTGGAGCACAAACACTTATTAATTTTGGGATTAAAAATAAAGTAAAAGCTCTTGAAAACGGAACACAAGGATGGTTTCTATCTGAATTAAGTTTAGAGCATAATAAAAACAAATATCTGGAAGTTCTCCCAAATGATCTAGAAATACAACAATTACAAAAGAAAGTTTTAAAATTAATAAACAATCTTAATATTGATTTAATTGATCTTAAAAAGGCTCAACAATTAATTACAGATAAAAAAAAATCAACTTTTATTTTTGATGTCACTACTTCCAAAACAATTAATATTACGCCAGGTATTATTATGAATGTTCCTGGTGGCCAACTTATTCAGGCTACTGACAAATACATAGGCGTTTGGAAAGCTAGAGTAATACTTGTCGATGATGGCGATTTAATTAGAGCAGGAACAACATCTTTTTGGTTAAAAAAAATGGGCTATGAAGTCTATATTTTAAAAGAAGGACTGTTAAAAGCGCAAACACTGAAATTTACAAAAGAGATAGATCATAAATTAATAGACTTAGATTTTATAAATTTAGAAAATCTAGTAAAAATTAAAAAACAAATTTTATACGACATAAGATCTAGTAAAGACTTTTGTAAAATGAGAATCAAGAATTCTATTTGGTTAAATCGCGCTCATTTATATAGAAAAAAAATTAAAACAGATGATCCAATCATAATAATTACTGACAATCTTGAGAAAGCAAGTTTAATTGTTAAAGACTTAAAACAAAAAGACAAAGGAGCTATAATTAAAGTTTATAAATGGAACCAAAATGAAATTACTAGTTATCCTTCTGTAATAGATGTGACTATTGAGACACTCTCAAAACAAAATAATATCGACTTTAATTTTCATACACATATGCGACACGACGGAAATAAAGAGCATGCTAAACAATATCTTAAATGGGAAATAAACTTAGTAAATAAAATGGATAAACAAGAGTTATCTTTCTTTAAACTATCTCAATCACATTTTTAATAGCTAAACTAATCCTAACCAGCATCTTTTTCTTCTTCTGCCTTGATATTAGATCTTTGTATGTGATCTAAATTTATACCTTCTATTCTTAATAGCCTTACCGGTTCTTTTCTTAAAGGAGAATGTACATCCCCAACACCATAAAAATGAACATCTCCAGTTTTCATTGTATAAGTTTTATTAGGTTTAACGTAAATAATATCCTCATCAGGTTGATCTTTTGTAACCTGCCAATCTGTCATTTCTGTTTCACCTGAAGCTTGTCCATATACCGCCCAACTTGACCCATGATCATGAGGAAAGCCAATAGCTTCAGTAGAATAAACATGTCCACAAATACAAAAACCAGTATAATCATCCTCATACAGAACTTCTCTTGGAGGGCTTCCTTCTTGTCTATCAGGAAGATTCTGCAACACAAAATTTTGATCCATTAATGCTTTAGATACAAAATAACATATTTGATCTGAACCATTAGGCATTTTATTATTTTGCACTATTTCTTTAATATCATCGGCTAGTTCATTTAGCGTATAAGGCATCAATTACTCCTCATTATATTATATAAATATATTAATTTTTACTGTCCCCAATGCAAGGCTATAGGGTCATATTTCTTTGCTAATCTTATTAAACCTTTTCTTGTGTTTTCTTCTAATGAAGGAATAGGGTGCCTACAAAAATCCGATTTGATAACTCCACCTTCTTTCATTATTACTTTTGCAGCTCTAAACCCACATTGTCTATTCTCATAGTTTATTAAAGGTAAAATATTATTATATTTTTCTTCTGATTCTTTATTTTTCCCATCAAGAAAATCTAAAACCACTGGGCGGATAAGATCTGGTATCATTGCAGAACTCATGTTACCTGTCGCTCCTGCCTCTAAATCTGCAAATAAAGTTATACCTTCCTCTCCATCAAAAGGTCCTTCTATAAAATGACCTCCATCTTTTATAAGAATTCTCAACTTAGCAGCAGCTTGTGCACATTCTATTTTAAAACACTTAACCATTTCTATTTCTTTTGCCATTTTAATTAAAAGAGGAACAGATAAATCCACACCAGATAAAGGAGCGTCTTGAACCATAATAGTTACCCCAGCTTCGCCTACTTTTGCAAATTGTTCAAAAGTTTGATCAGGTGTACCTTTCATTAAAGCTCCATGATATGGAGCCATCATCATTATCATTTCACCACCTAATTCTTTTACAAGTTTAGCTCTTGAAAAAGCAATATCTGTAGAGAAATGACTGATTGTTGTGATCACAGGAACTCTTCCTGCAACATGCTCAATACATAACCTAGTAAGCATCTCTCTTTCTTCATCAGACAATAAAAACTGTTCTGAGTAATTAGCTAAAATACAAATTCCATCAACATTTTGATCAATCATACAATCAAGAACTCTTTTCATTCCATCTGTATCTATTTCTCCATTTGGGGTAAATGGTGTTGGTGCAACAGGCCAACAGCCCTTGAATTCATTAGCAGCCATTTATCATTCCTTCTTTATTATGATTTTAAAATAATATGTTAATTAAAGATCAGGGTTTTGCCAAGTGTCTAATGTGATACCTTCTTCTCTTAATTTATTCTTTTGAACCTTTCCCGTTGCAGTTTTAGGAAATTGATCCATAATTCTGATATATTTTGGTATAGCAAATTTAGCTAAATTTATCCTAGCTTTAGTCAATAAATTACTATGTTCTATATTAGTATTTTTATTAACCATTAAAGCTATCATCACTTCATCTTCCATTCCTTTTCCACCTTTTGCTGGAATAGCGTATGCTGCAGCTTCTGTGATTTCTGAAATTTCTAAAAAAGCCTGTTCAACTTCATAAGAAGAAATATTTTCTCCTCGACGTCTAATACAATCCTTTATTCTATCAACAAATATAAAATTACCTGATGGCTCTCTTAGGCCAGCATCTCCAGTATGGAACCAAAAATTTCTCCATGACTCAATTGTTTTTTCCGGCATACCCATATACCCAGACATAAAACCATATGGTTGTTTTGGTCTAACCATAATTTCTCCAATCTGACCATCAATTATTGGAGTGTCTTTTTCTGGATCTCTTATTTCAACTTCGAAATATTTTTCGTAAATCTTTCCACATTTCCCATCACCTTTTTCATTTTTTAAGCCATATATAGGGATATTTACTTCTGTCATACCATAAAGTGGCAAAACATCTTTAACACCAAATCTATCTCTTAAAACTCTCTCAGGTTCGGCTGGCAAAGGAGCTGAACCAATTAAAACTAAATTATGATCTTTATCTAATTTTGAAGGCGTTTGGGCTACTACAAAAGCTGCGATTGCTCCTAACATATTAGTATGAGTCACATTATATTTTCTAATATCTTTAAGCCAATTAGACGCAGAAAAGCGCATTCGAATTATCGCTTTAGCTCCCGTCATAAGACATGCAAGAAGCTGCATAAATAACCCATTCGCATGAAATAAAGGAAGAGAAATATAAAATATATGATTATGAGTTAAATTATAGTTCTCTATTGTACCAATAGCAAATAACACACAATGTGCATTTGGCATCAATACACCTTTAGATGGTCCCGAGGTTCCACTTGTAAACATTACGCAAACATCGTCACTTGATTTTCCAATATAAATATCTTTTTCATTAATCAATTGATCTGATTTAAGGTTTGAACACTTAAGAACTTGAGCATTTATTTTTTTAACTTGAACTAGTTGATTCACCTCTTCAAAATAAATATCATCTACTATGACAAAATTGGATTTAGACACTTGAATTTGATGAGCTAAAACACTTCCTTTAAGAGCTGTATTTAAGGCAACAAACATAACGCCTAAAAAACTAGATGCTACCCAATATGGGATAAACTCTTTAGGGTCATCTATCATTATAGTAATAGTATCACCTTGTTTAATATCTAATTGTTTTAAAACGCTAGCTTTTTCTAGAGCTTTAATCTTCAAATCTTTAAACGACCATTCAGGTCCATCAACAAAATTTATTATTTTTTTTTCAGGGTGATTTGAACATTGCGTTAAAATAATGTCTGATATTAACCAATAATTAGGATTAGATATTTCAGGGTAAAGATATGAGTCTATTGTATCCATTTAATCAAAATCTTTTTAACTTACATTAATATTTTTAAGGTTTTTAAGATATGAAAAAATTATTGAATTCAACTCCTTTGGCCTCTCAGCTTGAAGAAAATGGCCACAATCCAGAACATGAAGATCACAGTTTTTAATAAGATCAACAAATTTTTTTCCTGACTTTAATGGGGTCATTTGATCATATTTAGCAAAAACCGCTAAGGCGGGAATATTTATTATTTTAGACGCTTCAATTCCTTCATTATATTCATTACATGCTTCTAAATCTATCTTTAAAGAACTTTCTAAATTCATACTCATTATATTAAAACCTTCACCAAAGTGAGAGTGACCTGGCCAACACCCCGTTGACATTGCCCCATCTTTACCATGCCCCCAAGTAATCATCATTTGATAAGCTTTTTTTATATTATTTGAAGCAAGGTCAATTAAAAATTGATTAACAGGGATAGCATTTGATCCAGCAACAAAAATAATACCTTTTAAAAATTCAGAATAGAGTTTATTAAGCTCTAACCCAATTAAGCAGCCCTGGGAATGTCCCAATAAAACTATATCTTTAACGTTTAATTCTTTTATTAAATCATAAATCCATTGAGCCTGTTCTTTTATTGCACTCAGAGGTTTTCCTTCTGAGAAACCATGTCCAGGCATATCAGGAACAATAACAGAATATCCTTTATGAGCAAAATATCTAGCTTGTTGAACAAAGCTTAGATGGTTTTGACCTGATCCATGGATAAAGCAAATCGTCATTTTATCTGTTTCTAGTTTTTTACCACCAGTTCCAATATATGTTTTTGTACCTTTAAAATTTATAAACATTAAAAAAAATCCTTATTTCATTAGCTTTAACACGGCACGAAACCCTTTATCAAAATCTTTCTTGATATCCTCAATATCTTCTAAACCCACAGATAACCTAATCATATCATCTGTTAAACCTGACTTTTTCATAGCATCTGAACTTAAATGAGAGTGAGTTGTGCTTCCTGGATGAATCAGCAAAGTTTTTGCATCTCCAACATTAGCAAGGTGGGATGCTAGTTGAACCGATTCAATAAAAGTTTGACCGGCTTTCCTTCCACCTTTAATTCCAAAAACTATAACTGAACCTGAACCTTTCGGAAGTATCTTTTTTGCAACAGAATGATCAGGATGGTTTTTTAAATCAGGATGCTTGACCCACTCAACAGCATCATGGTCCTTCAAATACGTTAATATTTCGTGAGTATTTTCCATATGTTTTTTCATCCTTAAAGGCAACGTTTCTATACCTTGCATCAAATAAAAAGCGTTAGTTGGAGAAAGTGAAGGACCAAAATTATACATACCTTCTGCTCTAATTTTAGACGTTAATGCAGAAGGTCCAAACTCTTCCCAAAAACTTATTCCTCCAAGAGCAAAATGTGGTCCAGATATAGTAGGAAATTTTTCTTTATCTCCCCAGTCAAAATTTCCTCCATTCACAATTGCTCCTCCAATTGCTATTCCATGTCCTCCAAGCCATTTAGTTAAAGAATGAATAACAATATTAGCTCCATGTTTAAATGGTTGCATTAGATATGGAGTATTAAAAGTTGCATCTAAAACAAGAGGTATACCATTCTTTTTACAAATTTCAGCTGCCATGGGTACATCCATTATATCTAAGCCTGGATTTCCAATTACTTCTCCAAAAACCATTTTTGTATTAGGTTTAATAGCTTTCTCAATTGCTTCAAGATCATTGGGATTTACAAAATCTGTTTCGACTCCAAATCGGCTCATAGTATGCTGAAGTAAATTTACATTAGCTCCGTACATTTTACTTGAAGCTACAATATGATCTCCACTACTACATATGGCTGTAACCACTAAATGCATAGCAGCCATTCCACTGGAGCAAGCAATTGCTGAAGTGCCACCTTCTAATGCAGCGAGACGTTGCTCAAGGGCAGAAACTGTTGGATTAGAAATTCTAGAGTATAAATGTCCCCCTACTTCCATATTGTATAAAGCAGCAGCTTCTTCTGTATCTTTAAAAACATAAGAGGTTGTCTGATATATTGGAATCGCACGAGAACCTGTTTCTTTATCAGGCTCATGACCTGCGTGTAATGAAAGGGTATCAAACTTGTAATTATCACTCATAATTTTTCCTAATTTAAAAATAAATATTTAACTTATATACTCTTTAATATGATCAAATTCTATTATCTTCTCTTAATGATTTCCTAATAATTTTTCCAGTTGTGGTCATTGGAAGTTCTTCAACAAATTCTATAATTCTAGGATATTCATGTGCAGCCAGTTTTTGTTTAACAAATTCTTTAATATTTTCTTTCATCTTTTTATTTTGATTTAATACAATTTTTTTATCTTTAGGAATTATAAACGCTTTTATTATTTGGCCTCTTATTTTATCTGGCACTCCAATAACTGCAACCATATCCACTTCAGAGTGGGAAAGTATACAATCTTCTACTTCATTAGGACCAACCCTATACCCTGAGCTATTTATTATATCATCTTCACGTCCCTTAAAATATAAATAACCTTCGTCGTCCCTATAAGCATAATCACCTGTATAAAGCCATCCATCAACAATTTTTTGTTTTGTTTCTTTATCGTTTTTCCAGTATTTCAAGAAAGAAACTGGAGTATTATACTTTACAACAATTTCTCCATCACACCCTGACTTATTAATAAATTGTTTGTTTTTATCCATTAATCTAACTATATGTCCTGGAACAGGTTTTCCTATGGAGCCTTGTTTAGACGGCATTATAGCTCCATTATTAGAAACTGTTAAATTACATTCAGTTTGACCATAGAACTCATTAATGCCTACCCCTAATATATCTTTTCCCCATTCTAACAAATCTTCTCCTAAAGCTTCTCCACCTGAGCCTATTGTTCTTAATTTCAAAGCATCCATTCTCTTTGAAGGATTATATGCTTTCATCATTTTTAGAGCTGTTGGTGGAAGAAAAGTATTTTTAATATTAAATTTTGATAACAGATTAAAAGTAAAATCAGGGTCGAATTTCATTCCCCTATAACTAACAACAGGCAAACCAAAGTGCCAGGCTGGCAATAACACATCAAACAAACCTCCAATCCATGCCCAATCAGCTGGTGTCCAAAATATATCTTGAACAGGATCTACTGAAGATAAAAATTCATGAGGCATCTCTACACCAGGTATATGCCCTAACAAAGATCTGTGCGGAAGCAGTGCTCCTTTTGCCCCTCCGGTTGTTCCAGAGGTATAGATGATAATAGCAGGATCAGAGGCTTTCGTTATTTTAGTTTTATAAGCATGTGAAGAACAATCCAATAATTTTTTGAAATTAAAAATATTTTTTTCATGCTGATTACCATCAATACAAATTATTGCTTTTAAATTTGGGAGTTTTTCATAAATTTCTTTAATTTTAATTAAAGAAACTTGATCACATATTACCAGGGAGGCTTCAGAATTCATTAAACGATAATATAATGCATCAACACCAAACAAACTAAATAAAGGTATGGAAATTCTTCCAGTTTTAAAACATGCCATATGACTTATAGCTGCTTCTGGACATTGACCTAAGATAATTCCTACTCTTGCATTTGATTCTAATTTTAAATAATCAAAAACATTTGCTAACTTGTTTGCTGAAACTTTTATATCCTTAAAAGACCAATTTTGAACTTTTCCATTACCTAGTATATTTATTAGTGCCGTTCTTTTTTGGTATTCTTCTCTATCTACTGTATCTGAGGCAATATTGTAATATTCAGGAATATTCCATTTAAAGGTTCGGTATAAATCATCGTAATTATTTAACCTTGAGAGCATTGAAACCTCAAAAAAAATTTAAAAATAACCTTAATACTTGTTTAAAGTACATAAGTTAATTAAAATGACTATAAACTAATTATAATTTTTACGAGAATGATCTTGAATGAAATAAGTCCTATAAGATTAGACGATTGTTTTACAAAGGACAGTGACCTAGCGTTAATGAATGGTGTTCAAGCATTAGTCAGACTTCTTATTGAACAAGCTAAACTTGATAAAGATAACGGATTATTAACTAAAGGGTATGTCAGTGGCTATCCAGGTTCTCCATTAGGAACACTTGATTTAGAACTCGGTAGAGCAAAAAAACATTTGGATAAACACAATATCGTTTTTCAGCCTGCTGTAAATGAAGAATTGGCCGCCACAGCCGCTTGGGGGACTCAAATGCTTGGGTTATATGACAAACCAGAAATAGATGGCGTTTTCTCAATGTGGTATGGGAAAGGCCCTGGCTTAGACAGGGCTATGGATGCTCTTCGTCATGCAAATATGGGAGGTGTAGCAGCTAAAGGAGGAATGGTTCTTGCTGTTGCAGAAGATCCAATAGGAAAAAGCTCTACATTAGCTTATCAGTCTGAACAATCACTTATATCAGCTGGGATTCCAATACTTTATCCTGCTAACGTAGATGAGGTGATTCCCATGGGCTTGCAAGCTTTCGCGCTATCTCGTTATGCAGGTATATGCGTTGCTCTTAAAATTACTGGTGATACAGCTGATTCCAATGCAGTTATTGATCTAAGCTTAATAAGGCCAAAGTTATTAGAACTAGAACCTCCATATAATGTACATGTAAATAGGCATGACCCAGCTCTTGAAAGAGAATCAGCATTAATTAATAGGCGTATACCTGCTTCTAAAGAATTTATTAAAAATCATAAAATTAATAAAGTTATTTTTAATCCCAAAGAAAAAAAGATTGGGATAATAACCGTTGGTAAAGCAACTACGGAAACAATGGATTCATTTGAACGAATTGGCATTCAATCCCCAGAAAAAAATGGTATTGGAGTTTATGCATGTAAAGTTCCTTGGCCATTAATAAACCAAGAAATAATAGAGTTTTGTGAAGGTTTTGAAGAAGTACTAATCATAGAAGAAAAAGGAGCAATTGTTGAAGAACAAGTCGCTCATATTCTTTTTAATATTAAAGAAAGGCCTCTTTTATCTGGAAAACTTAATGCTATTACAAAAGAAGCCTTGATCCCAAAAACATCTGAACTCTCCAGTGACATTATAGCTGATTGTCTATTAAAAAAATTATCGCCTAAGTCAACTGAAAATGACCAACCAAAAGTAAAGCCAATTTCTTTAGGAGATAATCTCCCACCAGTGGCCACAAGAACACCATGGTATTGCGCAGGATGTCCTCACAACTCCGGGACAAAGACACCAGATGACCAAGTTACAGGAATAGGTATAGGCTGCCATTCAATAGGTTATTTTCTTCATCCAGAAAAGTTAACAAATTTTAGCCAAATGGGCGGTGAAGGAGGTCATTGGATTGGAAGAGCTCCTTTTTCAAACCAAAATCATACTTTTCAAAATATTGGTGATGGAACTTACGCCCATTCAGGGTCTTTAGCAATAAGGGCTGCTGTATCAGCTAATGTTAATATTACTTTTAAAATTTTGTATAATGATGCAGTCGCAATGACAGGTGGACAAAAGGCAATTGGAGGAGCTACTCCGTGGGCCATTTCAAAACAGTTATCTGCAGAAGGTGTTAAAAAAACCTTTGTGGTTTCAGATGAACCGGAGCAATTTAAAGAAACACGTCTATTTGCGGATGGGGTAGAAATATTTCATAGGGATGATCTAATTACAGTCCAAAAAGAAGTGAGGAATATCGAAGGTGTTACAGCTATTATTTATGTGCAAACATGTGCAACAGAGCTTAGAAGAAGAAGAAAAAGAGGATTAGTTGCAGATCGTGAAATCAAAATGTTTATTAATCCTGATGTGTGCGAAGGATGTGGTGATTGCGCAGAAAAATCTAATTGTGTAGCTGTAAAACCGTTTGATCATTTTGATGGAACTAAAAGACAAATTGACCAAAGTGTTTGTAATAAGGATTATTCATGTAGCAAAGGTTTTTGCCCAAGCTTTATGGGAGTTACATTAGATAAAACATTACAGCCTTCTAAAAAGCAATATCCAAGCCTACCTTCAACTATAAACTTATTAGATAGGCCTAAGCAAAGCCTTAAAAGTACTAAGAATATAATAATGGCTGGCATTGGAGGCACTGGGATATCAACAATTGCAGCAATTATTGTGATGGCCGCTAGAATTGATAAATTGTATGCGCAATCAATGAACTTTACTGGCTTAGCTCAAAAAAATGGTGCTGTAACAAGTCAAATAAGAATTAGCAATAAAAAATCACTCTATAATAAATCAGCTAGACTACCTAATGAAACTGCTGACTTACTTTTAGGGTGTGATGCTGTTGTTTCGGTTTCTCCTTCTATAACGAGAACTTTAAATCCAAACAAAACCATAGCCATCATTAATGGTAGAGTTGAACCTGTTGGTGTAGCTGGAGTTCACATTGGTACAGTTGTGGATGACCAGTTATTAAAAAAACACCTTGAGATACATCTAAAACCTGAAACCATTAATTTTATTGATATGTCTAATTTAGCTGAAGCATTAGTTGGAGACACCGTATCTGCAAATATTATGATGCTAGGTGTAGCGGCTCAAAAAGGACATTTTCCTATAGAACTAGACTCGATAGAAAAAGCTATAGAACTAAACGGTGTAGCGATTCAGCAAAACTTAACAGCATTTAGTTGGGGTAGACTTTTAGCTGAAAGTCCAAAAGAAGTTTTTAAAGCAGCAGGAATGCTTCAAAAACCTTCAAAGGAAAAACCTATAGATGATTATATAGCTAATTTTTCTAACATACTTGAAAAATATCATGACAAAAACTATTCCACAACATTTGATACTACTCTAAATAAAGTTCTTGAAAGAGAAACAAAAATTTTTAATGATAAAACTGAATTACCTTTATCCAGAAAAGTTGCACTAACGTTATTTAGAATTATGCGATACAAAGATGAATATGAGGTTGCAAGACTTCATACATCTGGCGATTTTGCAAAGAAATTTTTACAAGAAAATAAAAATGCTAAGTTGGAGTATTATCTAGCTCCTCCACTCTTTTCAAAAACTGATAAAGAAACGGGGCACCTTCAAAAACAACGTTTTGGACCATGGATTTTTCAAGCTTTTAAAATATTATCTTATTTTAAATTTCTTAGAGGTACTAAATTTGATATTTTTGGGTACACAACAGAAAGAAAAAAAGAACGCGCATTAGTAAAAAAAACTATAAATACAATTCATAAAATTTCGGAAATTATGGACACTAACAATCATAAAAAAATTATAGAATTCCTCGAAATTCCTTTATCAATAAAAGGCTATGGTCATGTTAAAGAAAAGAATATGAAAATTGCTGACACTCAATGGGACAATTCACTAGAAAAACTAACTAAGAGTATAAATCTTAAAAAAGCAGTATAGACTTTAAATTAGTTTTGCTTCTTCTCTAAGTTTAAACTTTTGTATTTTTCCAGTACTGGTTTTAGGCAATTCAATAAAACTAAAGTAACGTGGCACTTTAAACCCTGCTAAAAGTGATTTACAATGCTTTTTTAAATCAACTTCATTCGCTAAAGATCCTTTAATTAATTCAACAAAAGCACATGGAGTTTCTCCCCATTTTGTATCCTCTTTTGCCACAACTGCAACAGCAACTACATCTGGATGCTTATATAAAGCATCTTCAATTTCAATAGAAGAAATATTTTCTCCTCCAGAAATTATAATATCTTTAGATCTATCTTTAAGTTGAATATAACCATCTTCATACCACACACCTAAGTCTCCAGTATGAAACCAGCCATCTTTAAAAGCTTCATCAGTTGCTTTTTGATTTTTTAAATAACCTTTCATTGTTATATTTCCTCTAATTAAAACCTCTCCCAAGGCAGTCCCATCTTTAGGGACCTCCTCATTGGTTTTGGTATTAATTATTTTCATGTTTTCTTGGACTGAGTAAACAACACCTTGACGCGCCTTTAATTTAGCTTGCTCCGACGGCTCTAAGTTACTCCATTCAGGATGCCATGCACAAACAACAGCTGGGCCATAAATTTCTGTCAAACCGTATACATGAATAACTTCAACTCCACATGAAGCCATCTTACTTAATACAGCTTCGGGAGGTGGAGCTCCTGCGGTCATCATTTTTATATTAGTTTCTAAAGATATATTATTTTTTAATAAATGATCCGCTACCATTTGCATCACAATAGGAGCACCACACAAATGTGTAATTTTATGCTTTTGAAAAGCATCAACAATTAAATCGCCCGCTGGCTGCCTTAAGCAAACATGTGTTCCAGCTCTCTCTGTAATTGTCCAAGGAAAGCACCAACCGTTACAATGAAACATTGGCAGCGTCCACAAATACTTCGAGTGCATTGGAAGTTCCCATGTAAGCGTGTTTCCGATTGCGTTTAAATAAGCTCCTCTATGATGATAAACAACACCCTTAGGATTTCCTGTGGTACCTGATGTATAGTTTAGAGCTATTGAATCCCATTCATCATCAGGTAATTTATGTTCAAATTTAACTCCTAAATAATTATTAATTTCAGTTTCATAATCTAAACAGTTTATTTTATTAGCAAATTCAGATCGTTTGTGTCCTGCCACGTGATCTACAAATTCAACTAATATGGGAGGATTAGACATTCCATCCAATGCTTTTTCTATAATTTGACTGTATTCAGAATCAAATATAAATAATTGAGCCTCACCATGCCCTAAAATAAAATTTACTGTGTGACTATCTAATCTAGTGTTGATGGCATTAATTATACTTGATGCCATTGGTATTCCATAATGACATTCCCACATGACTGGAATATTTGGTAACATGACTGCAGTTACACTTCCACGACTAAGCTGTTTATTCTTTATAAAGTGCGCTAATGCATCGCATCTAGCTCCTGCTTCTTTATAATTTATTTTATAATCTTTATATTCGACAGCAATATGATTTGGAAAGGTGTTTCTAGTTCTTTCAAGAAAAGACAGAGGACTTAAAGGAGCATAATTTGCTTCATTTTTTTTTAAACCATCTTCAAAGATAGACATTGTTAATTTCCTCCCATTAACATTAATAATGGTATGATTTTAATTTATCAACTAAGAATAATATTTTATACTAGAAAAAAAGTTTATTACAGAATATTGGATTTCATAATGCCCTACTCATCTCCCATAGAAGACACTCAATTTATTTTAGAAAATTTGTTACCTCCTCACAATGAATTAGATACTTCTACAATTGAAGCTGTTTTGGGTGAAGCAGGTAAGTTAGCTGATAATTTTTTAGCTCCCTTGAATCACTTTGGGGATAAAAATAATCCTGTATTAAGACAAGATCATGAAATCGAAACGCCTAAAGGTTTTAGTAAAGCTTTTTCTGAAATAGCGAAAGGAGGTTGGATAGGTGTAGCTAGCGATTCAGCCTATGATGGAATGGGATTACCTTTGAGGATGGGAGCAGCCATAAATGAATATTGGCACGGAGCAAATATGTCATTTGCTTTATGTAGTCTTCTTACTCAAGGATTAATTGATGCCTTTACTTTAGTTGGAACTGAAGAAGAAAAAAAAGAATATTTACCTAAGTTTAATTCTGGTGCCTGGACTGGTACGATGAATCTTACTGAGCCACAATCAGGAACTGATCTTGCTACTATTAGAACCAAAGCTGAACACGATGGAGATAATTGGAGAATTCGAGGGCAAAAAATTTATATTACCTATGGTGAACACGATATGTCAGAAAATATTATTCATCTCGTCCTCGCTAGAACTGAGGGTGCTCCAGAGGGTATCAAAGGGATTTCTACTTTCATTGTACCAAAATTTTTACAGGATAAAAATGGTAATTATTCAAAAAGAAATGATCTAAAATGCGTTTCAATTGAACATAAAATGGGTATTAAAGCTAGTCCAACAGCTGTCATGTCATATGGTGAAGAAGAGGGTGCGGTAGGCTACATGCTTGGCGAAGAAGGTAGAGGTATTGAATATATGTTCATTATGATGAACAGAGCAAGATTTGACGTTGGGCTTCAAGGAATGGCTATTTCTGAAGCAGCAAGACAGAAAGCATATGAATATGCAACCCTCAGAGTCCAAGGAACTCCAATAAATCGATCAAAAGGAACTGCAATAATTGGGCACGGCGACATAAAAAGATTACTTCTATCTATGAGAAGTTTAACAGAAGCTATGAGAACGCTTATCTTAGTTTCATCTGAAATTATGGAAAGAGCTCATAGTGGAGATGATAAAGCTTCAGTTAAAGAAGCCTTTCTTATTCCTATAATAAAAGGATGGTCGACAGAACTTGCGCAAGAAATAACAAGTAATGGAGTTCAAATTCATGGCGGAATGGGTTTCATTGAAGAAACAGGAGCCGCTCAGTATATGAGAGATGCTAGAATTCTTCCCATTTATGAAGGTACTAACGCAATACAAGCTAATGATTTTATGTTTAGAAAAACTATAAAAGATAATGGTCAAGCTGCTAAATCTTTTTTAGAGCAGATACTTTTTG
>Ga0209709_10002293_pt1 | contig 16861 bp, 12 predicted proteins | sample ArcticOcean_MG_C_2_FD_187435 | JGI IMG/M metagenome (GOLD analysis project Ga0209709, IMG submission 187435) | Marine microbial communities from western Arctic Ocean - ArcticOcean_MG_CB4_136 (SPAdes) (version 2) | ecosystem: Environmental > Aquatic > Marine > Oceanic | place: Arctic Ocean... | reverse complement strand
TAACAGGAGTCTCTTTTACTTCTTCTTTCACTTCTTCAACAGGATTTTCAGTAACAGGAGTCTCTTTTACTTCTTCTTTCACTTCTTCAACAGGATTTTCAGTAACAGGAGTCTCTTTTACTTCTTCTTTCACTTCTTCAACAGGATTTTCAGTAACAGGAGTCTCTTTTACTTCTTCTTTCACTTCTTCAACAGGATTTTCAGTAACAGGAGTCTCTTTTACTTCTTCAGTAGGAGTAACCTCTTGTTTAACTTCTACTTCTTCTTTCTTAGGTTCTTCTTTTTTAGGTGTAGAGTTTACAGGAGCTTTAGACTTATACTTTTGATTAAATTTCTCAACTCTACCAGCAGTATCTACAAAAATTTTCTTCCCAGTATAAAATGGATGTGATGCCGAGCTAACTTCAACTTTAATAAGTGGGTACTCATTACCATCTTCCCATTTAATTTTTTCTTGTGACGTTAACGTAGAACGGGTTAAGAATTTAAAGTCGCTTTGAACGTCTTGAAATACTACTTCTTTATAATCTGGATGAATATTTTTCTTCATTTTTAAAACCTCTTTTTTATGTTAAGGTTTGCAAAGCTATCAAAATGTTATTTTTTTACAAAAAATGAGTGAAATATTATTCTTAATTTAGCTGGATGAAGACATACTTCAGAATCCTATCCTATGCAAAGCCTTTTGGCAAAAATATACCTTTATATTTAATATGTACAGTTTTTTACATTGTATTTAGCATGGTAAACTTCTCTGTACTCATCCCATTACTAGAAGTATTATTTAATCAAATTGATCAAGAAACTTCAATTAATTATTCAAAAATTGGAAATTTTCAATTTTCTATAGAATATTTCAAAGGTATTTTTTACTATTATTTTAATAATATCATAGAGACTCAAGGGAAAAAAGAGGCATTAATCTATGTGTGTTCTATCATTATTTTTTCAATATTTTTTGCTAACCTTTTTAGATATTTTTCTTCTATTATTATAGCAAATGCTAGAGTTAAAATTGTAACAAATATTCGAAATATATTTTATGAAAAAATATTATCCTATAAAATCAACTTCTTTACAAATAAAAAAAAAGGAGATATTATATCTAGACTTACAAGTGATATTCAGCAAGTTGAAAATTCGGTAATAAATTCTGTTCGAGTACTATTTAAAGAACCCGCACTCCTACTTGGGCTATTCTTTATTTTGAGCACAATATCATTTAATTTAATGCTCTACACACTAATATTTATCCCTGTATCTGGAGGGATAATATCTTACATAGCAAAGCATCTTAAAAAAAGGGCCATGTTCAGTCAGGATGCACTCGGAAGAATTAATAACGTAATTAACGAGAGTTTAGATGGAATAAGAATTATAAAACTGTTTACTGCCAACTGGTTTATTAATAAAAAATTCAATAAAGAAGTTGATGAATATGGAAGTCAGAATCTAGCAATGCATAAAAGGTTTGAGCTTGTAAGTCCCATCTCTGAATTTTTAGGAGTTACAACAGTAGCATGCATAATCATGATTGGTGGAAGTATGGTTTTTGATAATACCGCTGAAATTACTGCTTCTGCATTTATAGCATTTATTATCATCTTTTCTCAGATAATAAAACCTGCAAAAGCAATCAGCGATGCCTTCAATACTGTACAAAGAGGATTGGCATCAGCAGAAAGAGTCTTTGAATACATTGATAAGACAGTAATAGTTGAAGATGATGACGGAGCAAAAAAAATTAATGAATTAAAACATAGTATAGAATTTAAGGATGTTTCTTTCTCCTATGAAAAAGAAGAAGTCCTACATAAAGTTAATTTTAGTATTAAAAAGGGTGAAAAAATAGCACTTGTCGGACCATCAGGAAGTGGTAAATCAACAATCATAGACCTGCTTTCTAAATTTTATAATGTTTCTGAAGGGGAAATAAAAATTGACAATAAAAATATCAGTTTTTATAATACCCATAGCCTAAGAAAAATGATGGGCGTTGTAACGCAAGAATCTATTCTATTCCATGACACCATAAAAAACAATATTACTTTTGGTAGTAAAGAAATTAATACAAAAAAAATTACTGAAGCATCTAAAATTTCAAACTCCCAAGTATTTATTGAAAAATTAGAAGAACAATATGATACGGTCATCGGAGAAAAAGGATTGAAGCTCTCGGGGGGACAGAGACAAAGATTGTGTATTGCAAGAGCAATTTACAAAGACCCTCCTATTCTTATTCTTGATGAAGCAACTTCATCTCTTGATTCTGAATCTGAAAAGATTGTACAGAATGCAATTGAAAAAGTGATGATGAATAGAACATCTATTATCATTGCTCATAGATTAAGCACTATAAAAAATGCAGATAGAATTATAGTTATTGATCAAGGAAAAATAATAGGAATGGGAAATCATAGAGACCTTATAAAAGAAAACCAGATGTATTCAAAACTTATAAAAATGCAAAATCTTAATTAAATGGAAAACATACTAAAAGAACTACTAGAAGCTCAAACTGTTTTGAAAAACTTTATAGATAATGAGAAAAATATTGAAGCAATAAATAGCGCAGCAAACATAATGTCAGAATCAATCATGTCAAATGGAAAAATAATCTCTTGTGGTAATGGTGGTTCTATGTGTGATGCCATGCACTTTTCCGAAGAGCTTACTGGAAAATTTAGAGATGAGAGAAAATCACTTCCTGCAATTGCAATTTCTGATCCATCTCATATTACATGCGTTGGCAATGACTATGGGTTTGAACATATTTTTTCAAAATATATAGATGGACTTGGAAATAATAACGACGTATTCCTAGCTATAAGTACTAGTGGAAATTCAAAAAATATTTTGAGAGCTGCTATGTCAGCAAAAAATAAAAAAATGAAAGTAATTTCTTTGACTGGAAATCATGGAGGAAAATTATCAGAGATCTCTGATATAGAAATAAGAGTTCCTCATACTGGGTATTCTGATAGGATTCAGGAAATTCATATCAAAATAATTCATATCATAATATTATTAATTGAAAATAAAATAAAAAAATGAAAAATAGTTACCTAATAATCTTCTTAATCTTAACTTCGTGCAACATGAAAAAAATAGAAATTTCTGAACCAAAAGCCGAAAAAATTAACACTGTTTTAACGGCACATGGAGATGAAAGAATTGACGAATATTATTGGTTAAGAGAAAGAGGAAATCCTAAAGTTATAGACTATCTAAATAGTGAAAATTCATATAGAGATGAGTACATGAAAGATTATAAAAATCTTGAAAAAAATCTTTTTGAAGAGATTAAATCAAGAATAAAAGAAGATGATAGTAGTGTCCCATATTTCTATAATCGATATTATTACTATACTAGGTATGAAAAAGGAAAGCAATACCCTATTTACTGTAGACAAAAGGAATCTTTAGAAGCAGCAGAAGAAATTCTAATTGATGCAAATATCATGTCGAAAAAACATGAATACTTTCAAATAGGAGGTATTGATATAAGCACTAATAATAAATTCATGGCTTATGGTGTAGACACTATAAGTAGAAGATTGTATACAATTCATTTTATGAACTTAGAAACTAGAGAAATATATAAGCATACCATATCTAATACCTCTGGTTCAATTACATGGGCAAATGATAATCAAACTATTTTTTATGATAAAAAAAATACTAAAACATTAAGAAATGAAAGAATAATGAAACACAAATTCAATTCTGGATCAGAAGACAAAGAGATTTTCTTTGAAAGTGATGAAGAATTTGATACATATTCTTACAAAACTAAATCTGAAAAATATATTATTATTACATCTAGCTCTACCTTATCAGATGAGTATAGATATGCAAGTGCAGATAACCCCGATGAAAACTTTACAATTTTTCAAGAAAGAATTGATGGTCTAGAATATTCAATAAGCCACTTTAAAAACAATTGGTATATAAAAACGAATAAAGACAAGGCTACAAATTTTAAACTAATGATTTGTGATGAAAACAATACTTCATCAAAAAAATGGAAAGATTATATACCACATAGAAAGAATATTTTATTTGAAGACATTGATATTTTTGAAGATTTCTTAGTAATTACAGAGAGAGAAAATGGTCTAAGAAAAATTGAAATTAGATCATGGGGAAAAACAGAAAATCACTTTATCAGTTTTAATGAGGAAACATATTCATTAGGCTCAAGTACAAATTCAGAGTTTAATACTAATAAGTTCAGATATAATTATTCTTCATTAACTAATCCAAATTCAATAGTTGAGTATGATATGCTAACTAAAGAAAAGAAAATTTTAAAAGAAAGTGAAGTTATAGGAGATTTTAATAAAGAAAATTATACCAGCAAAAGAGTTTGGGCCCCTGCAAGAGATGGCAAAAAAATTCCCATATCACTAGTTTATAGAAAAGATACATTCAAAGAAGGTCAAAACCCATTACTACTTTATGCATATGGATCTTATGGAATAACTAATAATGCGCGATTTAGCTCTGTTAGACTCAGCTTGTTAGACAGGGGTTTTGTATATGCTATTGCACATGTAAGAGGGAGTCAATACCTTGGAAGAGAATGGTATAACGATGGAAAAATGTTTAATAAAAAAAATACATTTTGGGACTTTATTGATAGCGGAAAATATTTAATTGAATCAAAATTTGTTAATAAAAATAAATTATTTGCAATGGGAGGAAGTGCAGGTGGATTACTAATGGGGGCAGTCTCAAATATGGCTCCAAAATTATTTAAAGGGATTATAGCAGCTGTACCATTTGTTGATGTAATAACAACAATGCTGGATGAAGACATACCTTTAACTACTTCTGAATATGATGAGTGGGGAAACCCAAATAATAAAGATTCTTATGATTACATGTTATCTTACTCACCATATGACCAAGTAGAGAGAAAGGATTACCCTGCTATATTTATCACTACAGGATATCATGATTCTCAAGTTCAGTATTTTGAACCAGCAAAGTGGATAGCGAGACTTAGAGAAAAAAGAACTAATGATGAGCCTCTTCTAATGTATTGTAATATGGATGCGGGTCATGGTGGAGCTTCAGGAAGATTTGAAGCATACAAAGAGACGGCCATGGAATATGCTTTTTTAATAGCATTACTTGATGATTAAAATAATTAATAATGATCAATAAATCACTATTCAAAATATTATTTTTAGCAGCTCTATTGTCATGTAACAAAAAAACCATTCCGCCAAACATTGTATTTATAATGGCTGATGATCACGCATTTCAAGCAGTAAGTGCTTATGGACATAATCTAAATAATACCCCTAATATAGATAGGATTGCAGAAGAGGGAGCAATATTTAATAAGGGATTTGTAACTAATTCAATTTGTGCACCTAGTAGGGCCGTTATGTTAACAGGTAAACATAGTTTTATTAATGGTAAAGTTGATAATGTTCAGCCCTTTAATTGGGATCAGAAAAACTTTGCAAAATATCTTAAAAATTCTGGATATGAGACCGCATTGATTGGTAAAATTCATCTACATGGTACCCCACAAGGGTTTAATTATTCTGCAGTTTTACCCGGGCAAGGGCATTATTATAATCCAGATTTTATAGAAAATGGAGATACTGTGAGAATTGAAGGTCACGTAACTCCAATAACAACAGATTTGACTTTAGATTGGTTAAAAAATAAAAGAAATAAAGAAAAACCTTTCCTTCTTTTGTATCACCAAAAAGCTCCTCATAGAAATTGGATGACTGAAGAAAAATATCTTACACTTTTTGATGATAAAACTTTTGTCCCCCCATCTAATTATTTTGATGACTATAAGAGCATGGGAACTGCCGCAAAAGAGCAAGAGATGCAAATTGATGGACATGCCATGTGGGGTCATGATTTTAAGTTACTTTCTGATCCATATACAGGTGAAAAAACAAATTTTAATAGACAACTCGAAAGACTTACACAAGACCAAAGAGATAAATGGCTAGCTGCATATACACCAAAAAATAATATGTTTAGAGAAGCAAACCTCCAGGGAAAAGAGTTAGGAATTTGGAAATTTAATAGATACATTAAAGATTACTTGAGAACTATTCAATCCGTTGATGATGGAGTTGGTGAAGTTTTAAACTATTTAGATGAAAATGGTTTAGCAGATAATACAATAGTAGTATATACATCAGACCAAGGATTCTATCTTGGAGAACATGGTTGGTTTGATAAAAGATTTATGTATGAAGAGTCTCTACGAACCCCTATACTTATGAGGTACCCAAAAGAAATTAAAAAAGGGACACAAATAAATGAATTAATTCAAAATCTTGACTTTGCTCCAACATTTTTAGATTATGCTGGTTTAGATATTCCTGAAGATCTTCAAGGTAAATCGTTTAGAAAAATTGTAAATAAAACTTCTTCTGAATGGAGAGATGCCATATACTATACTTACTATGAATATCCTTCAGTTCACATGGTAAAAAGACATTATGGTGTAAGAACCGATAGGTATAAACTTATGCATTTCTATTATGATATTGACGAGTGGGAAATGTATGATCTTGAAGAAGATCCATCAGAGATGCTTAATGTTTATGATGATCCTGCTTATAAGGATATTCAAACTATGATGCATGAAAGATTAAAAGAAATGAGAAAAAAATATGGAGACTCAGATGAGTTAAATAAAATGCATCTTGAAAGATATTTAGTTTCTAGAAATAAATAATTATTCTTCTTTATATCCTGGCCCTTTAACAAATCGACCTGAAAATTTATTTGTATGCTCCCCATCTAAAAGAACAGGAACCCCATTAACAAGAACATGGTTTACACCAACCGCAAATTGTAAGGGTTCATCAAAAGTAGCCCTGTCACCAACTTCATCCGGATCAAAAATTACAATATCTGCAAAATAATCTTGTTTTAACATTCCCCTATTTTTTAATTTAAGATTTGAGGCAGGCAAAGAACTTAATCTTCTTATTCCCTCCTCCAAAGGAATTAAATTTTCATCTCTTGAAAATTTTCCAAGTACTCGAATAAAACTTCCAAATGCTCTAGGGTGTGTTCTGAAATTTTTAGAAATATCACTATAAGTTCCCGCATCAGAACAAAAAGAAACCCAGGGTAATTGCATTTTTTTTCTAATATTATCATTAGACATGCTAAAGTATATACACTGAATTCTATTATCATCTTCAATGATCATATCAATAATTGCCTCTTCTGGTGATTGTCCTCTCATCTCAGCAGCTTCTGCAACTGTTTTTGCTAAATATTTTTTTGACATACCACTTGTCTTGAACCCAACCATAAGAATACCCTCTGGTGGTTGCTCAGATAATTCTTTTCTTATATCTGCTAATAACCTCACTCTTACTTCAGGATCTTTCATCCTATTTATCCAAGCTCTATGTCCACCTTCTTGAACCCAAGTTGGAATAACTCCAGTCAACCCCGTTGAACTGGCATTGTACGTATAAATATCTGCAGTGATTTTGTGTCCCTCTGATCTAACTTGCTCTACTCTAGTAATAAGAGTGTCTAATAGATGCCAATTTGCTTTTCTTGAAGCCTTTAGGTGATATATCTCTGCTGGGATATTTGCCTCTTTAGAAATAGTAATTAATTCTTCAAGAGCTTCTAATAACTTATTATCTTCATTTCTCATATGTGATATGTACATACCACCATGATCTGAGGCAACCTTGCACAACTCTATAAGCTCTTCTGTAGAAGCATAATCTCCTGGAGCATAAATTAGAGATGATCCAATTCCCATTGCACCTTCTTCCATAGACGTCTTCACAATCTTTCTCATCTTAACTAATTCATTCTCTGTTGCTTCCCTATTGTCATATCCTACCTCTAAAATTCTAGCTGTTGCTGATCCCAAAAAAGATGCTATATTCGTTGAAATACCATTTTTTTCTAATGATGACATAGCACCACCAAAAGTTGTATATTCCCCATCTTTCCAAAAAGGACCAGGTGAAGTTCCTTCTCCAAAAACCTCAAGTGTCACCCCTTGTTTCAGATCACTTAATGATCTACCATCTGCCATTAAAGATCCATATCCCCAACTTAACATATTAATAAAACCTGGAGATATAGCAGAGCCAGTTACGTCAATTACAGTGTCAGCATCAAAAAGAGTATTTTCACCAACGTAAATAATTTTATCTTCTTTAATTCCAAGTGATCCTAGATAGGGCTTGCCTCCAGAACCATCATATATTATCCCATTATAAATTAGAATATCACATTTAATTGGATCTTGTGATTTTTGGATACAAGAAAATAGTATGAAAGAGATTATAAAAGATGTTGTAAGAGAACAGATTATTTTCATGAGAATTTTTATTTTGAATTATAATTTCAATATAATAATAATAATGATTAAGATTGATTTGAATATGAAAAAAGCAACTATATATTTCTTTCTTTTAAGTATCTCCTTTACTAGTTATACTCAGAACAAACAGAATAAATATTATAAACCATATAGATTATCTATTGGAGTATTAACAAAATTACCATTAGGATCTAATAATTCTTATAATTTTGATTATGGAGCTGGAACAAAAGCGGAAATAATATATACTATAGATCAAAATGCAAAATTTGAAGCTTCCATAGAAGTGGGTTATATTCAAAGTTTTTCAAAGGAATCATCTTATACAAACAGAAATGGTCAATTTGGTATTAATTTATATTATTACTTTATAGATGATACTTTTTCTCCATTTATCGGTATTGGCTATGATATTGAAAGTTTTATTTATAAAAAGACTTATGTTATAAAACCATTTATTGGATTATCAAATGATAAATTAAGTGTTTTTTTAAAATATGGAATTTTAGACAAATTTAACTCCCTTGAAATTGGACTTAAATATTCATTTAAAGAAAGGCCTTGTGGCTGTTTCTCACAATCAAATTAGACATTCTTCTTAGCTGGAAAAGTTTTTATAAATATTACTAGACCAATAACTATCATAGGAATACTTAACCACTGTCCCATATTCATTGGTATGTCTGATTCCCAAGGAACTTGATTTTCTTTAAGAAGCTCATCTAGCATCCTTAAAGACCAAAGAGTTATCATAAATACTGAAAAGATTAATCCATCATTTAATTTTGTTCTTCTTTTATACCAAAGAAATAATAAACTAAAAAATAAAAGCAAACAGTAAAGGGCTTCATATAACTGCGCTGGATGTCTAGGTATACCTATAGTATATATTTCAGCATAGTAGTTATTTCCATTTTTATAAATTTTATAATCTAAGTCTTTAGAAGGATCATGGTATATATGACCTCTAATATTTTCATAGCCAAGCAAAAAGGTTTTGATGTCATTTCTATAGTAATTATTTTCATATTCTTCATCTATCACTAACCCCTCTTTATAATTTATTCTAATAGTCATTGGAACACCATTTTCATTTTTATCACCATCACGTTTTAAAAAATCTATGTCTTCTACCCTTCCATCAAACCTATACATTAAAATATCATTTGTATTTCTAGCAAATACTACTCCATTTCCTGATTCTGTGGGCAAACCAAGAATCTCAGAATTCATAAAATTTCCAATTCTAATAAAAGCCCCTGCTAGACACACAACAATTGCAACTCTATCAATAACCCAGAAAAAAGATTCATTTGCTTTTTTTGAATAGATAATTAAACTAATAATTATAGATATAGCAGCACCATGACTAGCTAATCCTCCCTCCCATACGTACAATATTTTTATGGGATTAGATAAATAATATACGGGATCATAAAATAAGCAATGCCCTAATCTAGCTCCAACTAAAGTTGCAACTACCATCCACATAGTAAGGCGTTCTACTTCATCAGGATTTCTTCCATCTAACTTATAAATTCTAGTCATAATACTTGAACCTACTAAAAAGCCAGATGCAAATAATAACCCATACCATCTAGGAGAAAATCCAGATATTATTTCTGGATCAGCATTCCAAAGAATATAAAATAATTCAATCATATCTTAATTACCTCTCCAAAAAAATGGACTTAAAATCATTAAAACAGTAAATAGTTCTAATCTACCTATAAACATAAGAAAAGATAATATCCATTTACCAGCATCTGGTATATTAGTATATGTGTTAGATGGACCCACTGATCCAATTCCTGGGCCAACATTACCCAAAGTTGCTGCTACAGATCCGATTGCAGACATAAAATCAACACCTAATAGAGTCATAATAACAGACCCCGCACAAAAGATAATAACATATAACATCATGAAAGCTAGAATATTAAATACTATATCCCTAGGAACTCTAGAATTATTAAATCTTAGAGTAAAAACACCAGATTGATGAATTTGTTTTTTTAACTCTATAAAACTATTTTTTACTAATATGACATGTCTAACAATTTTAATTCCACCAGAAGTTGATCCTGTTGAAGCTCCAAAAAACATTAATATAAAAAATAGAATAGTTAAAAACTCACTCCAACCAGTAAAATCTGCAGTACTAAATCCTGTTGTCGTAACTATAGCAACCACATTAAATAAAGCAATCCTAAACGTTTCTTCTATAGATGAAATATCAAAAAATAATAAACTAGAAAAAACAACAATTGTAAGAATTGAAATAAATGACAGGTAAATTCTAAATTCTTCATTATTAAATATTTTCTTAAAATTTAATTGTATACCAAAATATATTAATGTAAAATTAGTGGCGGAAATAAGCATAAAGACGATAATTGTATACTGAATTATTGGAGAGTTAAAATATCCTATACTAGCATCTTTTGTAGAAAACCCTCCAGTGGCAAATGTTGTCATAGCATGATTAATAGAATCAAAAAAACTCATACCTTCAGCATATAAAATAAAAAATAATAAAATACTAAATGATATATAAATAATCCATAATCTTTTAGCCGTTTCTTTTATTCTAGGTTGTAATTTATCTAGAGATACACCAGGCGCTTCAGCAACAAATAGTTGCATTCCACCAATTCCTAAAAATGGCAAAATAGCTACAGCTAATACAATAATTCCCATACCCCCAATCCATTGAGTAAGACTTCTCCAAAATAAAATTCCATAATCTAATGATTCAATATTATCTAGAATTGTAGCGCCAGTAGTAGTATATCCAGAAACTGTTTCAAAAAATGCATTAGTAAATGATGGAATTTGACCAGTAAGTACATAAGGAAGCATCCCAAATATGGACATTATTAACCAACTAAAAGTAACAATAAGAAATCCATCTCTTCGCTTTAAGTCTTTGTTTTTATTATTTTTTGAAAAATAATACAACAAAAAACCAACTATAAAATTTATAAGAGACGAAACTAATATCCCTTTAAATGAACTTTCATTATAATATAGGCCAAAAGGAACGGCACATAACATCAAAAAACCATTTATCATCAAAAGAATTCCAATGATGTTACTAATTACATTTATATTAAATCTCATTTGAACATTGATTCAATAGGATGCAAAGATTCGTGTTTACTTACAATAATTACTCTGTCTTTTTCTGCAAACATAAAATCACCTCTTGGAATTAATGGCTTATTGCTTCTTATAACACCACCAATAATTCCAGTTTTTGGAAAATTTAAGTCTTTTAATTGTTTACCTAAAACTTTAGAACCTTCTTTAACTTCCAGTTCAATGACTTCAGCATCTACTCCTTGTAATAAAGTAAGATTTAATAATTCTCCTTCTCTTATATATTTAAATATAAAATTAGCAGTTAAATACTTAATATTGATTGTAGTATCAACTCCCATGTTTTGAGCTAAAGGAATATAATCTATATTCTCAACCTGAGAAATTGTTTTTTTAACTCCTGATTCTTTAGCAGCTAAAGAAGCTAAAATATTTTTTTCTGTTTCATTTGAAAGTGCAAGAAAAGCATCCATACTTTCCAAATCTTCTTCCATTAAAAAATTTACATCTGTACCTTTACCATTAAGAACCATAACATTTGGTAAATTATCAGCAAGCTTTTCACAATTTTCTCTGTCTTCACAGATAAGTTTTATGTTATATTTTTTCGATAAATGTTTAGCTGAAATATATGCTAAATCAGAACCACCATATATCATAATATTTTTAATTTCTAAATGTTTTTTGCCTGTAAGAGAAAGAACTCTATCTATTCCATCTTTTGACTCAGCAACAAAATAGGCATGATCACCCTCTTTAAAAATATTGTTAGATCTAGGTATTATAGTCTCATTTTTAATTTTATCTTCTATATCCCTTACAATTGCAACAGTAGTAAAGCTGGTATCTGGATTCAAGTGTGCAGACTCACCCAAAGTTTTATTTTTTAGTGCAGAATTACTATCTATTTTTATTCCAATAAGTTGAAGTTTTCCTTTTTCAAACTGAAAAGTATCAGTAACTGCAGATTCTTTTAATAAATTTTTAATTTCATTTGCTCCCAAAGATTCAGGATAAATTACCTCATCAATTCCTATTGATTTTAAATCAAAAGTATCTTTCCTATGTAATAACTCAGAGTTTGAAATTCTTGCTATACACTTTTTAACACCAAGGCTTTTTCCCATCGTACAAGACAAAATATTAATGTGCTGAGATGATGTTACGGCAATTAATAGATCTGCTTTATTTATTCCGGCTATTTCAAGAGTTTTTATTGAAGTACAATCACCTTTAACGGTTGATACGTCTAGACTTTTAGCAGCTTTTTTAAGCGCGTCTCTATCGTAATCAATCATCACAATATCATGTGATTCTTGTGTAAGTAATTTTGAGAGATGAAATCCAACTTCACCTGTTCCCGCAATAATTATTTTCATTTTTAATGCTTTAGGTACTACAAATATAAAAATTTGTTATTATTTGCCATTATTTAATGTTTTAAAATATTTATGTGACTTTTCATCAATTTTATAGGAGAGTAACAAAACCGAAATCATAGTTGGAAATGCCATAATACCATATGAAAGATCAATTAAACTAATAACAAACTTTAAAGAAGATGTTGATCCAACTAAAATTAATGCTATATATATATACCTATAAATAAAACTATACCTTTCTCCAATTAGATATGCCAAGCACCTTTCTCCAAAAAATGACAAACTAAAAAGTGTTGTTATTGCAAAAGAAAGAGTACAAACAAGAAGTAAATAAGGACCAATAATAGGCAAAGAATCATTAAAAGCTTTTGATACAATCTGTATACCAGCATAATTATCACTTTGCCAAGAATCTGTAACTAAAATGCATAATGCAGTCAAAGTACATACTATAATCGTGTCTACAAAAGGACCTATCATAGATACCATACCCTCCTCAAGAGGATTATCTGTTTTGCTTGAAGCATGAATTATAGGTGCAGTACCAATGCCTGCTTCATTTGAAAATGATGCTCTTCTTGCACCTATTAAAATTAAAGATCCTAGAGCACCTCCTAAAACTGAATTAGCTGAAAAAGCATCAATAAAAATTAAATTTATTGTTGGTATTATTTTATAATAGTTAATTATTATTATATAAAAAACAACTAGCATATATAAGATTACCATTAATGGTGCCACTCGACTTGCTACTATTCCAATCCTTTTTATTCCACCAAAAATCACCAAAGAAACAATGATAGAAATAATAATTCCAATTGTAAAATCACTGATAAACTTATCTCCATATAAATAGCCTTTTTCAAGAAAAATGGAGTTTATAATTTCAACAATTTGATTAGATTGGAAAATTGGAGAAACTCCTAAAAGACCAAAAAAACAAAAAACATATGCTAAAGGCTTCCATTTTTCGCCTAAGCCTTTTGAAATAACAAACATTGGGCCGCCAAAATATTGGTTATTGTTTTTTTCTCTATATAATACAGCTAAGCTACATGTATAAAATTTTGTAATCATACCAAAAAAAGCAGTAACCCACATCCAAAATATAGCACCAGGACCACCCATAGTTATAGCTATCGCAACTCCACTTATATTTCCCATTCCAACAATTCCTGCAACTTGACTAGATAAGCTCTCAAAAGAACTTATCCCTTTGGAAGAATCTTTATTATTTCTTAATAATTTAAACGCATGATTGAAATGTATTAAAGGAATAAATTTAGAACGAATCAAAAGGATAAAACCACCACCTAGTAATAAGGTAACTAATACAGGGCCATTCCAAAGAAAGTCTGCAGCATCTATAATAACCTCTGCAAATAAAGATAAGTTATCAAAAAATAAAACTCTAAAAAAATCCATTAATCAAAAAATGAATTAACAAATTCACCTTTATGAAAAAGTTGTAAATCTCCAACCTTTTCACCAACGCCTACATACTTGATTGGTATTTTAAATTGATCTGTAATTCCAATAATCACACCCCCTTTAGCTGTCCCATCTAATTTAGTAATTGTGATAGAATTCACATCCGTTACTTTAATAAATTCTTCAGCTTGAACAAAAGCATTTTGACCAGTACTACCATCTAAAATTAACATTATTTCATGCGGTGCATCTTCTTTAAATTTTTGAATTACTCTTTTAATTTTAGAAAGCTCATTCATAAGATTAACTTTTGTGTGTAGTCTTCCAGCAGTATCAATTATAACAACATCATAATTTTCTTCTACAGCTTTTTGGACAGTATCATAAGCAACAGAAGCTGGGTCTGTATTCATCCCATGTGATACCACATCAACTCCAACTTTTTTACCCCATAATAATAATTGATCAACAGCAGCAGCCCTAAAAGTATCTGCAGCACCTAATAAAACTTTTAATCCACCTTCTTTAAATTGAGCAGCTAACTTGCCTATAGTAGTTGTTTTTCCAACTCCATTAACTCCTACAATTAAAATAACATATGGTACTTTATCTTCTGAAACATCAAATGCATCAAGATCCGAATTATTTTCTGCAAGTAATTGAACTATTTCATCCTTTAAAATTTTATTTAGTTCATTAACGCTAGTATATTTTTCTTTTGCTACCCTTTTTTCTATTCTTTCAATAATCTTAATTGTTGTTTTAACTCCAACATCAGATGTAATCAAAACTTCTTCAAGATCATCCAATACTTGATCGTCGATTTTTGATTTTCCTATAATTGCTGACTTAATTTTTGAAATAAAACTTTTTTTGGTTTCTTCAAGACCTTTATTAAGAGGTTTAACTTCTTCTTCAACTACAGGTGTGTGTCTTTTCTTTTTCTCTTTAGGCTTTTCTTTTTCCTTCTCCGGCAAATCAATAATTGCCTCTTTTTTTTTTGTAAAAAATACTTTCTTTGGTTCCTCTTTCTTTTTTTCTGCTTTAGATTTTTCTACTTTAAGCTCTGATTTTTTTACCTTTTCAACTACTTCACTTTTGATATTTTTCTTCTCTTTTTCTACTTTATGCGATTCATCAACTTTTTTTGTTTTACCAAATAATTTCTTTTTTATAAAATCAAATAAGCCCATAAATTAATATTTTTTGAAGTATACTAAAAAGTATTTTAAAGAATTTAATATTTTATACTCTTAATTTACTATAATTTTTATTAATAAAATTTTTTACTAATTCTAGTGCATCTGACATATTCTCACGCCCATAACCAATTCTAAAATGATTTTTTGGTGATTGTAAAATATTAGATATATATACGCTAGATGGAAGAAGTAAAACACTCTCCCCTTTTATAAGTTTTTCACAAAAAACATCTATTCCATCAGCTCCTTTATACTTTGGATAACCTATACATCCTCCATCTGGCTCTTTCCAATCAAATAAATGTTCATATTCAAGAAAAAATTTATTTAAAATTTTCAGATTTTTTGTTATAATTTTATAGGTTCTATCTAATATTTTTTTTCTTGAATTAAGTGCAATAATTGCAAGTATTTCACTTGGAGCAGAATTGCAAATTGATAAATAATGTTTCATTTTTTCCATTTTATCAAGTAGATCATGATCTTTTGTAGCAACCCATCCTATTCTTAAACCAGGCATTCCATATGATTTTGACATAGCATTTAATGATACACCTTTTTCATAAATATCAGATACTTGAACTAATCTTTTAGATACATCTCTTTCCATTAGTCTATATATCTCATCATTAAATATATATATGTTTTTTTTTCTTGCAAGAGAAATTAAATCATAAAATGTATCCATAGAAATGATTTTTCCTGTAGGATTATGAGGAAAATTAATAGATATTAATCGGGTATTAGGTTTTATAGAATCAATTATTTTTTGGATATCTAAATTCCAATTATTATTAGGGTCAAGTCCAATGCCTGTAACCTCACATATTGATCTAGGGAGTGTCTCTGAGGATTGATAATTAGGAGTTATAACGATTGCATGATCATTTTTATTAAGAATGCAATTCATTGTCACGTATATTCCTTCTTCTGCACCAGCAAAAGTTATAATATCACTTGCAGAAATATTATCATAAGTATTTGCAATTGCTTCTCTTATTTTTAATGAACCAAAAGTTTCTGTATAACCAAGACCTAGACTATTCCATAATTCTATATCTTCTTTGCTAGATAATAATAAAAGTTCACGAAGAGATACGGATTCTACATCAGAAGCACACATATTATACTTCGTATTAAATTCCCAGCGAGAGAAGTAAGTTTCAAGCTGAAAATCTGGTAACCTTGCCATTATTTAAAAACTTATTCTGATTTAGAATTTTCTTTATCAGGGATCTCTTCTTTTGGAGCTTCTACTTTTACTTCTTCTTTTGGAGCTTCTACTTTTACTTCTTCTTTTGGAGCTTCTACTTTTACTTCTTCTTTTGGAGCTTCTACTTTTACTTCTTCTTTTGGAGCTTCTACTTTTACTTCTTCTTTTGGAGCTTCTA
>Ga0209709_10002292_pt1 | contig 16867 bp, 16 predicted proteins | sample ArcticOcean_MG_C_2_FD_187435 | JGI IMG/M metagenome (GOLD analysis project Ga0209709, IMG submission 187435) | Marine microbial communities from western Arctic Ocean - ArcticOcean_MG_CB4_136 (SPAdes) (version 2) | ecosystem: Environmental > Aquatic > Marine > Oceanic | place: Arctic Ocean... | reverse complement strand
TAATTAAAAGCCATAAAGGAATATATTAGATTATGATTGAAAACCTTATAATTATTTTTTTAATAAATCTATTAGTTGTATCAATTTTATTTAGCATATCCCTAGTTATTAAAAAAGCTGATATTATAGATATTTACTGGGGACCATCTTTTTCCGTAAGTTGCCTCATTCTATTGCTAATAAATAAAAATTATTCTTTTCCTCATTTAATATTAATTGGCATAGTAGCATTTTGGTCATTAAGACTTGGCTCATACCTTTATACAAGAAATATGGGACATCCAGAGGACGTGAGGTATTCAAAATTAAGATCTAAATATGGTAATATTAAATTATTTTTTATCAGTTATGTAGTTCAGGCTATCTTAATTTCAATTATATCACTTCCAATAGAGAGTGTTCTTTCTGCAATTGATTTAAGATTAAGTATTATATCTTGGCTCAGTACAGTCATAGCTTTAGCCGGTATAATTATAGAGACCCTGTCTGACGAACAATTAAAATCCTTTAAAAAAGATCCTCTAAATAATGGTAAAGTTATGAGTTTAGGCTTATGGAATTATTCAAGACATCCAAATTATTTTGGAAATAGCTTATTCTGGTGGGGTATATCAATTTATTCTTTAAGTTTAACTGGAGAATTATTAGTATTAATATCACCAGTTATAATGACATATTTATTATTAAAAGTTTCCGGAGTATCTATGTTAGAAAGTCAAATTAAACATACCAAAGAAGGTTATAAAGAATATATAGACACTACAAGTCCATTTATTATATTGCCAAAAAAGAACAAATGATCAAATATTTACAAAATTTTCCAAATAGCCGGCTTAGAAGAAATAGACAATCTGAGTGGATTAGAAATCTGGTTAGCGAAAACTCACTATCAGTTAACGATTTAATTTGGCCCGTGTTTATTTGTGATGGCATTAATATTAAAGAAGAAGTTATCTCAATGCCTGGGGTTTACAGGTATTCAATTGATCGGCTAAATGAAGTAACTGATCAAGCGGTAGATAATAAAATAAATCTTATTGCACTTTTTCCAAATACACCAAATGAAAAGAAGGACAAAAATGGACGTGAGGCTTTAAATGAAGATAATTTAGTATGCAAAGCTTTAAGGAAAATTAAAGATCAAAGCCTAAATCTTGGTATAATGTGTGATGTTGCGTTAGACCCTTACACCTCACATGGTCATGATGGCTTGCTGAGCGATACTAATCAAATCTTGAATGATGAATCTAATGAAATTTTAGTAAAACAGTCTCTTCTTCTTGCGGATCATAAAGCAGATATTATTGCGCCATCTGATATGATGGATGGACGCATTGGACTAATAAGAAGCGCATTAGAAGATAATAATTTTAAAGATACTCTTTTGCTATCTTACGCCGCTAAGTATGCATCCAGTTTTTATGGTCCTTTTAGAGATGCAGTTGGCTCAGGAAATAATTTAAAATCTGATAAAAAAACTTATCAAATGGATTATGCAAACTCAGATGAAGCTTTAAGAGAAACTGCACTAGATATTTCTGAAGGAGCAGACATTATAATGGTTAAACCAGGAATTAGTTATCTTGATATTATTCAAAAATTAAAAAAAGAGTTTAAATTTCCTACCTTTGCTTATCAAGTATCTGGTGAGTATGCCATGGTAAAGGCTGCTGCTGCTAATGGATGGATAGATGAAGAAAAAATTATACTAGAGCAATTGACTTCTTTTAAGAGAGCTGGTGCTGATGCTATTTTAACTTACTTTGCTTTAGATGTTGCAAAAAAAATTAATTTAATCAGTTAGTCTTTTTACTAAGCTTGATGTATCAAGTTTGTTATGTCCCATCTTTTGCAACTCTAAATAAAATTGATCAACAATTTTTGTAATCTCTAAATTAATTCCAAATTCTTTAGCTTGATCAAAAGCAATGCCTAAATCTTTTCTCATTAGATCAACGGCAAATCCAAAGTTAAATTTATCTTCTGACATCGTTTTTAGACGATTATCGAGTTGCCAGGACTGAGCGGCACCTCCTGAGATTACATCCAAAACATCATCCGCACTTAAATCAGTCTTTTTCATAAAATGAACTGCTTCGGCTAATCCTTGAACTAATCCAGCAATACAAATTTGATTTATAATCTTTGTTAACTGACCTGAGCCAGACTGACCCATATATTTAATTTTTTTTCCATAAGCTCGTAACAATTCCTCTGAATCTTTAAAACTTTTTAATTCACCCCCAATCATAATACTTAAAGCTCCATTGATTGCTCCAGCTTCCCCACCTGAAATAGGGGCGTCAAGAAAATTTACTCCAACTTCTTTAGCTTCTTTGAAAATTTTTTTTACTAATTTAGGTGAAACGGTCGAATGATCAATAAATATTGAATCTTTATTAAGTAATTTGAAGCAACCATTTTTAGATGTAGTTATCTCTATTAAATCATCATCATTTCCAATGCATGAAATAATAAAATCAAATTCTTCTTCAATTTCTGATAATTTTGAAAGAAGTTTGCCATCATGATCCTTAATCCACTTCTGGGATTTAGATAGAGTTCTATTGTACACTGTCACATCATTAATCTTGCTAAGATGTCCTGCCATTGGGTAGCCCATAGTTCCCAATCCTATAAAAAGAATTTTATGCATTAAAAATATCAGTCATTCTTTGAAGCGCACTTATTGTTACAAGAAGTGGCATTCTAAATAATCTTCCGCCAGGAAAATTTCTATGTTTAATTTTTTCAAATGTTTCAAGTACGCCTTTTTCTCCTGAAAAAATAGAATTTGCGATAATTTTTCCTGCAATTCCAGTAAGTGCTACACCATGTCCTGAAAAGCCATGGGCATAAAAAATTCTAGGACTTGTTTGACCTATATCAGGAGTTCTATTTACAGTTATCCCAACATAGCCTCCCCAAATATATTCTGCTTTTTCTGATGATAAAGCAGGGAATACTCTAAGCATTCTTTGTTCTGTTCGTTTAGCAAGTTTTTCAGAGTGTTTAAGAGAATAGCTAACGCCACCACCAAAAATCATTCGCTTATCTGAAGATAGTCGATAATAATTTAAATCAAAGTTTGTATCACATACACAATAATCACTTGGAAGAATAGTTTTTTGCAAATCATCACTTATTGGCTGGGTAGCAATCATATAATTAATAATGGGCATTATTTTACTTTTAATGCCTGCATCAATTTCTTCTAGATATGCATTACAACACAAAGCAATATTTTTTGCTTTAACAGAGCCATTTAAAGTTAATACCTCAACATAGTTTTTTTCTTCATTTATTTTAATCACTTTTGAGTCTTCATATATATCTACATTTAGTGATAGCGCCGCATCAGCTAGACCTAGCGCATATTTTAATGGGTGTAAATGTCCACCCTCTTCTTGTAAGTGGCCACCAAAGTATCTATTTGATCCAACTGCCTCTGAGACTTCATCTCTAGTAAGTATCTTAGTAGAGTGATAATCTAATTTTTTTTGATAATAATCTATTTCACTTTCAAAATCTTTTACTGTTGAGTGATTAGTGGCTACAGATAGATTCCCAATTTTTTTATCACATTGAATTTTAAATTCATCAATTCTTTGATCAATTAATTTCACCGCATCTAATGATACGTTCCATAAGCTCTTAACAGTTTCAAAACCATATTTGCTTTCTAGATTTTGAACACCATTAGAAATATCTATTCCAATCTGGCCTCCATTTCTACCAGAAGCTCCCCAAGCAACTTTGTTTTGCTCAAGTAAAATTACTTTTAATCCTTTTTTAGACGCTTCAATAGCTGTGGATAAGCCTGTGAAACCTCCTCCAATTATGCATAGATCACACTCATGACTATCTAAAAGAGAGGGATGCTGAATAAGGTTTCTATCTAAGCTATCTATGTAATAACTATTTGGATAATTTTGCATAGCTAATTATAACTAATTTTTATTTATCTAATAGTCTATTAAGTAAGTTTTTAGGCTGAATCTTTCCAGCTTGCGCTCTTTTACCAACCCATGGCTTTAGGTCGCTAAAAGGAATTGGCTTTCGATTAGAATTGCTGAAAATAATGCCCTTATTTTTTTCATACGTAAATGCATAGCATGTTTTCCCCACTTTGAACTTCTGAAGAGTTATACCTCTACCTTTTAGCATTTGCGGTATTTCTGACAGTTCATAAGTTAAGAGTTTTAAGGATTTTTTATCTCCACTTATAACTCCAATAAAATTACCAGAAACTGTATTGCAAGAAATAGATTTATCACCTTGTTTTAAATTCATTATTCTTTTTCCAGATCGTGTTGAAGCTACTAAATCAGAAGTATTAACAATAAATCCTTTACCTGAAGCGCTCGCAATAAGATAATTTACATTTTCGTTAAAAACAAATAATTCAACAACTTCTTCATTATCAGACTTATCGACAATTACACTTACGGGCTCACCAAAACCACGTCCTGTTGTAATCTTAGAGCAGTTGAGTGTGTAGAATTTTCCTAAAGATGAAAATAGAAGAAGCTTGTCATTATTTTTACATTGAACAATAAATTTGGACTTATCTCCATCTTTGTATTTAATATTACTATAATCATCTTGATGACCTTTAATTGATTTTATCCACCCATTATGAGAGCAAATAATTGAAACTGGCTCTTTACTGTCAAATTCATCTATTGAATATTCAACAGCTTTATAGTCATTATTTATTATTGTTCTTCTTTTTCCAGCATTAGAAGAGTTGTTATATTTCTTTAAAATATTATTAAATTCCTCATTAAGTATTGATGATTGTTTTGCTTTTGATTTTAAAATTAGATTGAGACCTTTTCTGTAATCAACTAATTCTTGATACTCTAAATTGATATCTTTTTCTTCTAGTTTTTTTAATTGCCTTAACCGCATCGCTAGGACAGCTTCAACTTGTCTTTTTGTAAACTTAAAAATAGATATAAGTTTTTTTTCTGGATCATTTTCAGTTCTTATGATTTTAATAATCTTATCTAAATTTTTATAAACAATTAAGAAGCCTTTGAGAATTTCAATTCTATTTTCTGTCTGAACCAATCGATATTTTGTTCTTCTCTTTAATATTTCGAACCTATGACCTATAAAAGAATTAAGAATATCTTTAAGATTAAAAAGTTTTGGTTCAAATTTGGCATTGATAGCATTCATATTAATTGAAAACCTAGTTTCTAAATCTGAAACTTTACAAATATCTTCAATAATTACATCTGCTTTAATACTTCTAGTTTTTGGCAATAATACTATTCGAATATCTTCGGCTGATTCATCTTGAATATTTTCAAGATAGTTAATTTTTTTATTATCAATAAGTTCAGAAACTTTTTCTATTATTCTTGATTTGTTAACTTGATAGGGAATTTCTGTAATAACAATTTGATATTGTCCTCGCCCAAGACTCTCTTCATGCCACTTAGCTCTTAATCTTAAAGAGCCCTTTCCTTTTGAGTAAGCCTCTTTAATTGAAGAATTGCTATCAATAATTTCACCACCAGTTGGAAAATCTGGTCCAGGAATAACTGCCATTAGCTGAGATACTGTTGTGTTTGGATTCTTTAAAAGCTTAATCAAGGCCTTGGCAACTTCACCTATGTTATGCGGAGGTATATTCGTTGCCATACCGACAGCAATACCAGATGAGCCGTTTGCTATGAGATTAGGAAATGCACAGGGCAAAACCATTGGCTCACTCTCAGTGCCATCATATGTTTTAATGAAATCTACAGTGTCTTCTGAAATATCCTGTAACATCAATTCAGAAATTGATGTTAGCTTTGCTTCCGTATAACGCATTGCGGCAGCATTATCGCCGTCAATATTACCAAAATTTCCCTGACCATTTATTAACAAATATCGAGTAGAAAAATTTTGGGCTAACCTTACAAGGGCATCGTAGACTGACTGATCACCATGAGGATGATATTTACCAATTACATCACCTACAATCCTAGCTGATTTTTTAAATCCAGTACCTGAACCAAGTCTTAATTGAGACATTGCATACAAAAGTCTTCGATGGACTGGCTTAAGGCCATCTCTTACATCTGGAAGTGCCCTATGAGTAATAGTTGACAAGGCATACGCCAAATATCTTTCCTCTAAAGCCTCGGTAAATTGTATTTTTTTTTCTTTCATAATAACTTAAATTGTAAACATACTTTTAAGGCGATTCCTTGATTCAGGGAAATTAAGATTATTTGGCTGAAAAAACCATTTCTTTAAAAAAAATTCACTAAGTTTTAAGCCATCAAGAATATCTTCATTCGAAATCGAAATTTTAGAATCAATTAAAAATTTAGGTAGTCTTAGTAATTTATTCTTATATGTACCAGCACCAGCCTCAGTTACAGCGGAACCAGTAGAAGGTGAAACATAAACTAAATTATTTTTTTCGCTGGTTACCGCACATTTTGATAAGTCCAGCCCATATCCAATTTCAGTTAATAAATTCAATTCCCAGATAATATAATCTTTTATCCATTCATTATTATTTGAAGTTAATATCTGTATTAAGGATTTTAAGCCAGAATATATATTTTCATTTGGTTGTTTCTCTGCAAGAGTGGTTGTAATTAAACTACATGCAGAAGTTAATGCACATAATTTTTCTCTTTCACTTAAAATTAAAGAGGACCATGATTTAATCCCTTCAACAGAATAATTGCCTAAGTGTGTTTCCAATCTACCAGACCAATGTGCGGTAATTTCATTTCCTGGCTCTATTATAGATCTAATATTTTTTGAGTGAACGCCTCTGATAAGACCTTTGTGTTTTCCATGTTCACGAGTTAAAACTTCTAAAATATACGACTTCTCATTATGTGGCTTTAAACTTAAAACGAAACCCTCGCTAGACCATCTCACGATTTATTTATACTTGTTAACTTTACGAATAAAAATAAGTTCACTTTTTTATTCATAAACTTAGATATTTCTAATCTAGAAGATTCTCCAATAGATTTTAAGTTACTACCTTTGTTACCAACAAGAATATATTTATGTGATTTTTTATTAATATGAATTGTTTGATGAATAGTAATTGCATTTTTAGAATTTGATATTTTATCAGTAGTAATTTTACATTCATATGGGATTTCTTTGTGCGTTCTATCGTAAAGCTTTTCTCTTGTTACCTCGGTGTAATAAACATCCTTACTAACAAAAAGAGTTTTTTTATTGGAAAACTTTTTTTCACTTTTTGGTAAATATTTTTTTATTATATCTAACATTTCTTGAACACCATCGCCAATAAGTGCTGAAATAGGAAAAATTTCTTCAAATAAGCTCATATCTCCAAGAGCTTTAATCTTCTCAAGAACCATTTCTCTACTAACCTTATCAGTCTTGTTTAGCACCAAGAAAATCTTAGTAGTCTGATTGGATTCGTTTAAAGTTTTAATTATCTTATCGATTTCACTATTCTTGGTTGACCCAGAATCAACAACAACTAAAATCAAGTTAGCTTCATCAATTGCCGAAAAAGCTGTATTAGTCATTCTATTACTGATTTTTGTTTTAGCCGAATAAATACCAGGTGTATCTTGAAGAATAAATTCAGTTTCTGAAATATTTTTAACTGCTTTTTGATTAAAGGTAGTTGATTGTTTTTTTCTAGAAACCATTGAAACTCTTTTACCGACAATTTGGTTAACTAAAGTAGATTTGCCTGAATTTGTTGCACCCAAAAGTAAAATTGTACCGCTCTTCATAATTTCTAAATTTCTAATTTATTTAATTTTATAAATTCAACAGCAGCTTTTTTTTCAGCATCTTTTATATTGCCTGATGTTGCTTCTGCTTCTTGATAGCTATCAAACTTTACACTGACTTTAAAAGTAGGAGAATGTGCCGGACCATCTTCTTGTATCACTTTATATTCAGGTAATCTTTTATATTTTTTCAAACTCCATTCTTGCAATGTAGATTTTGGATCTTTAAAATTTAAATCAATGGAATCTAATGATTTTTTCCAATTATTGATTATAAAATTTTTTGCCTCAATATAACCACCATCTAGATAAATGGAGGCTATAAGTGCTTCACATGAATCAGCTAAAATACCTATTTTGTTTTTTCCATCAGAGGCTATTTCAGTTTTTCCAAGGATTAGGAAATCTCCTAAATTAATTTTTGATGCCACTTCTGCACATATGTCTTTGTTAACTAGAGTACTGAATACTTTATCTAAATTTCCTTCCGAAATTTCACTATAGTTTTGTTGCAATGTTTCAGCAATAACTAGACCTAATACCCTATCACCTAAAAATTCGTATTGTTCATTGTGCATTGATACCATGGTACTTTTGTGAGTGAGTGCTCTTTTCAAAATACTTTTATCTTTAAATGTGTATGAGATATAGCTCTCTAGTAGTTCGGTTTTCATAGTCAATTAATAATCTTAAATATTCTGTTTAACTGAATATCAAAAGGCCATTTCCAAAACTCTAAAATAGTAGAGCCCCCTTCAGTTGCAAAAAATATTATCTGTGCTTTTCCTACTAGGTTGTCTTTAGGTACAGTACCAATAAACCTGCTATCTTTTGAATTATCTCTATTGTCACCCATAAAAAAATACTCGCCGTTTGGAACATTAAAGACCCTAGTGTTATCAGCCCTAGTATTTCCCATATCAAAAGTTTCAAATGAAACTCCGTTAGGCAAAGTCTCTTTATAAACTGAAGCTGTCAATATTTGACTATTATTAATGATCTTAGATTCTTCCCGTATTTTTTTTCTAATTATAGGAATATCATTAATATTAAGCACTCCATTAATCATCTGAATTTTATCTCCAGGCAATCCAACAAGTCTTTTTATATAATCTATCTTTAAGTTTTCTGGTGTCTTAAAGACTATGGTATCACCTCTTTCAGGTTCTGAAAATAAGACTCTGTCTGATATAAGAGGTAAACTAAATGGAAATGAATGTTTACTGTATCCATATGTAAATTTTGATACAAACAATCTATCTCCCACTAAAAGAGTAGGTTCCATTGATGATGAGGGTATAAAAAAAGCTTGAAAAAGAAAAGTTCTAATAATAACAGCTATAAGTATTGCATAAATAAGAGATAATGCATTTGACTTAAACCACTCAAAGGATATTGATTTATTTTTCATTTTTAATTACTTTCAATAATTACAATTGCTTGAGCATAAGGGTACTCATCTGTAATAGTAAGGTTAACGACAGCCTCTTTTTTCAATGGTGTTAAATGATCTAGGTGATCTTTTGCCCCGCCATGAAAAATTATTGTTGGCTGCCCAGAAGGTAAATTACATACCTCCAAATCTTTCCAAAAGACGCCTTTGCGAAATCCTGTACCAAGTGCTTTAGATGCTGCCTCTTTAGCTGCATATCGTTTTGCATAGCAATTAGTTGATAGCTTTCTAGCTTCACATTTTTTAATTTCATTTTCTGTAAATATTCTTTTCTTAAACCGATCACCAAAACGATTAATAGTTTTTTCTATTCTTCTAATATCCAGAATGTCAGTACCAATGCCAATCATTTATTAACTTTCTAAAATTAAAGATTTCATTTTTTTAATAGTTTTTTCTAAACCCATAAAAATTGACTCACCAATTATAAAGTGTCCTATGTTAAATTCTTTTATAGATTGAATCTTTGCTAAAGGCTTTATTGAATTGAAGGTAATACCATGTCCCGCATGAATTTCCAATCCTATGCTAGCAGCATATTCTGACATAAGAACAATTTTTTCTAATTCTATACCTGCACTAGGACTATCTGTCTCGATAAGTTGACAGTATTTTCCAGTATGAATTTCAATAATATCTGCTCCAATTTTCTTGCAATTGTCTATCTGAACTTTATCAGCATCAATAAACAAGGAAACTCTTGAGCCATTATCTCTAATCTGAGAGGTGTAATTTTTTAAAGTCTTAAAATTCTTAACTGTATCTATCCCTCCCTCAGTTGTAATTTCTTCTCTTTTTTCTGGAACAATACAACATGCATTAGGTTTATGATTTAATGCTATTAAAAGCATTTCTTCTGTTGCAGCCATCTCTAAATTTAATGGAATTTTAAGATTGCCAATCAAATCTTCTATATCTTTGTCTAATATATGTCTTCTATCTTCTCTAAGGTGCGCTGTGATGCCATCGGCTCCATGTAATTCAGCATCTAGGGCAGCTCTTAATGGGCTTGGATAATTTTCACCACGTGCATTTCTAACCGTAGCAACGTGGTCTATGTTAACTCCAAGTCTCGCTTTAGACATATAACTATATGTTTCTACTACCTGGTTTTATTGGTTCGATTAATCTTAACTCATTTGGTAATGAGTCCTTATCATAGATTGGAATATTTAATTTATAAATAGAAATTGGATCCTGAATTACACTTTCAGAATTAGTTCTATCGATTAAACAAACAGTTGCCAAAAGGTTAGCGCCAATTTTATTCAACTCATCAATACACTCGTTAGCTGATTTTCCAGTAGTAATAACATCTTCAACCAATAAAACTTTAGCATCTGGCTCTATTTTAAAGCCTCTTCTTAATTCAAAAATATTATCTACTCTTTCGTAAAAGACAGATTTAGTTTTTAGTTGCTTAGCAAGTTCATAGCCAACCAAGATTCCACCCATGGCAGGGGCAACAACATAATCAATTTCATGCTTAATTTTATTTGAGATATTAGTAGCAAGTTCTTTGCAAATTTTTTCAGCTATTTCAGGATATATAAATAATTTTGCACATTGACAGTAAATAGCTGATCTCTTACCTGAAGAAAGTATAAAATGACCATGTTGAATGGCTCCTGTTTCTTCAAGTATATTGACTATTTCTTCTTTTTTCATATCTAATTAATATATAATCTTTTAACCATACTAACTCTATCAAGTTCTTTAAGGTTATCTATGATAGTATTTAGATGCTCTAAATTTTTCAAATTCATTTCAAATATCATATCAAAAAAATCATTACTTTTCTCAGAAATATTTAAATTAATAATATTTCCTCCATGTTCACCAATATGAGTAGCAAGCATACCTAGAGAACCTGGCTCATTCACAACTGATACTTTAATCCTTGAGGTAAATAACTGCTCTTCACTTATATCTTTCCAAGTTGCCATAAGCCAAAGATCTTGAGAGAAATCTTCATTTAACTTTTTACAATTTGAATTGTGTATAATTACTCCAATATCTATTTCTGACACACCTATAATATTTTCATTAGGTAGAGGTAAGCAACATTCAGCAAAATGGACTGCTAGTCCGGGTTGTAAGCCTTTAATTTCCAAAGGGACTGTTTCATTGGGACTTTTCCTATATCTAGTAAAAAAAGATAATCTCTTTCTAGGCTTAAATCTTACTATTTCTTTATTTTTAATATGACCTCTCCCAATAGATATAAGCAATTCGTTTAAAGATTTTTTCTTAAATTTGTTCATCATCTCGTTTGAAATATTTTCTGGGACATCTTTAGAAAAACCAAGCGAGTTTAATAAAATTCTTTTTCCTAAATCAACAAAATCATTATTCTCTTGTTTTTTAAAATAACGCTTAATTGATGATTGGGCTTTTGCTGTTGTAGCAATATTTTCCCATACTTCTGAAGGTTCTTGTCCTTTAGATGTTAAAATTTCTACCTCGTCACCGTTTTGTAATTTGGTAAATAAAGGTTGAGATTTACCGTTAACTTTACATCCTATGCACATATTACCTATTTCTGAATGTAGGGCGTACGCAAAGTCAATTGGATTAGAATTTATAGGCAAATGGATCAAATCTCCTTTGGGGGTAAAGCAAAATACTTGTTGTTGAAACATCTCTAGTTTTGTAGCTTCAAGTAATTCCTCAGAAGTAGCACCAGAATCTAATATATCAACCAAGTCTCTTAACCAGGTTACGTTAATTGGATCAGAAGATGAATCGTCTACTAGATTATAATTATCTTTATATTGCCAGTGTGCCGCAATTCCCGTGTCAGCTACTTCACTCATCTCTTTAGTTCTGATTTGAAGTTCTACCCTTTGCCTTTGCGGCCCTACAATTGTTGTATGAAGTGAGCTATAACTATTAATCTTTGGAGTAGAAATATAATCTTTAAAAGAACCTGGAACAACTGACCATTTAGAGTGAATTACTCCCAAGGCTTTATAGCAATCACTTTTATTGGTTGTAATAATTCTATATGCAAATATATCTGATAGCTGTCTAAAGGCAATTTCCTTACGCTGCATCTTATTCCAGATTGAATAAATTCTTTTTTCTCTACCCAATACTTCACAGGATATGCTTTCATCAGTTAATAGGTTAACTATTTGAATATTTATTTTTTCGGTAAGATTGCTGCTACTATTTTTTAAATAATCAACTCTATTTTTTATAGAACTATAGGCAGCATCGTTTAAAATCTGAAAAGATAAATCTTCAAGCTCATCTCTGAATGATTGCATGCCTAACCTTCCTGCCAAAGGAGCATAAATTTCCATTGTCTCTAAAGCTATTCGTTTTCTTTTTTCCTCATTTGGCACATAGCTTATAGTTCTCATATTGTGTAATCTGTCAGCTAACTTTACTAACAAGACTCTAATATCTTTTGAAACAGCTAATATCAATTTTCTAAAATTTTCAGCTTGATTCTTAATATCTGAATGTTTCTTCATTTTAGATATTTTAGTAACACCATCAACTAGATTTGCTATCTCATCACCAAATTTATCTTTTAATTCTACCATAGATGCTGGTGTGTCTTCGATTGTGTCGTGTAATAGCCCTGTAATTATTGTTGCCGTATCTAATTTTAAATTAGTAAGTATTTCTGCAACTTTTACTGGATGGGATATGTAAGGCTCCCCGGAATATCTTTTTTGAGACTTGTGAGCCTCTAGTGCAAAAAAATAAGCTTTTTCTATTAAAGATTGATTTGCATCATTATCTTTAGACTTAATATTTTTTATAAAGTCTGGTTGCTGCATATAGTACTTTTAATCACGATTTTAAGTATAAAGAAATAACTAAAAATGTCTGAAATATCATAATTTATTCCTATATATCCTAATTTTTTCAATAGATTCAGAGGTAGAGATTATTTTTTTGATACTTATATTTAATAATGGATGATTCCAGTGAGGACATATGTCCATCAAAGGTCTTAGCACAAACATTCTTTCATGCAATTTTTTATGCGGAATACTTATGTTATATTTATTTTCTTGGTTATCAAAAATTGTATTTTGATTAGTCATAAGTATATCTAAATCACATGGCCGCGCTGTATTTGGTTTATAAGCATTTCTTCCCATTTCATTCTCAATTTTTTTAAAAGACCTTAAAAGATTATATGGCTTTAATTGAGTTGAGATTATTATGGCCGCATTTAAGAACCAATTATTACCTTTCATTCCCACAGGCTGAGTTATATATATATTTGATGTTTTTAAAACTTGGATATTATTTCTTTTTATACAAACAATTGATTTTTTTAAAGTTTGGTATTGATTTCCATATCTAGAATTTAAATTTGATCCCAGTCCAATAGCATAAATCATTTATATTTTTTCTTTTCTCTTTCCCATGATCTTTTTTTATCTACTTCACGTTTATCATGGTCTTTTTTTCCTTTAGCTAGTGCAATTTCAACTTTTGCAAATCCTTTTTTATTAAAAAATATTTTTGTAGGTACTAACGTTAGAGATTCTTTATTTAACTTACCAATAATTTTTCTTATCTCTCTTTTATTTAGCAAGAGTTTTCTTGGTCTAGTTTCTTCATGATTCATATAAGAAGAATTAGTATATTTTGCAAAGTGAGAATTAATTAAAAATAATTCATTTCTTTCTTCCCTGGCATATGACTCTGTAATATTTACTCTACCTAATCGAAGTGATTTAACCTCGCTACCCCTCAGCTCTATTCCTGACTCAAATAATTCTAAGAATAGATAATTATAACGAGCTTTTTTATTTTGGGCTACGATAGTCAATTTTAATTAATAAGTAAGGCATGTCTCAAAGCACTATCAATAATTTTTTTAGTATAATTACTGATTGTAGTTACGGGCAACCTTACTTCCTCTGAACATAAGCCTAAAATAGATGCCGCATACTTAACTGGTCCAGGACTGGACTCTAAAAATAAAGCTTTATGTAATGGCATTAAACAATCATTAATCAATGATGCCTCATGAAATTTTTTGTCCATACAAAGATTATGAAAATCAGAGCATAATTTTGGAGCAATATTTGATGTAACTGAAATAGCTCCATGTCCACCATATGTTAAAAATGCCAATGTAGTAGCGTCATCCCCACTTAGGAGATTGTAATCACTCCCAACTTCATTCTTTGTAAAATATACACGTGGAATATCTCCAGTTGCATCTTTAACACCAACAATATTTTTTATCTTAAATAATTTTGCCATTGTTTCATTAGTCATATCTACAATTGATCTTCCAGGAATATTATAAATAATAATTGGAATATCTACGCTATTGGCAATTTTTGTAAAATGTTGCAATAAACCTTCTTGTGATGGCTTGTTATAATAAGGTGTAACAACTAGTGCTGCGTCAGCACCAGCTTTTTCTGCATGTTTAGTTAAGTAAATTGCTTCCTCTGTAGAATTAGACCCAGTACCTGCAATAACAGGAGCTTTTTTGTTAGCCTGTTCAATGCACACCTCAACTATTCGAATATGTTCCTCATGGCTTAGTGTGGGAGATTCGCCAGTGGTTCCCGTAGGAACTAATCCATGTGTTCCTGAGTTAAGCTGAAAGTCAATTATTGACCGAAAAGAAGTTTCATCAAATTTGCCGTCTTTAAACGGGGTAATTAATGCTGTAAAAGAACCTTTAAACATATATGTTACACTGTATCATTTTTAATTATTTAAAAAATATAAATCATAAATATACTCTCAAAACCATTAATTTATTCTTTTTGTGAAACAATCTATAATTATAATACTATCATTGTTTATTTTAGGTGCTTTTGAGGCTTCAGCCAAAGAAATTAGCCATGAATCTTTAAATTTGGACATAAATAGCCAGAAGATATTAGTTTCAAATTTTCCTACAAAAAAACCAACCAAACCATTTCTCTTATCTCCAATTAAAAAACCTAAAGCGCCAATTTCATCAAAGACTTTATCCAATAAGGAGTTTGATATTCTAGGTCTTGCTATAGGACAATCAAAAAAATGGAAATGGGAAAGAGTATCAAATATCAAAAAAAATTTGAAGGATGAGAATGCTCTAAATCTAGTCGAATGGATACGATATTATAATGGTGCATCCGATTTAACATTTAAAAATTATATAAATTATATAATAAAAAATAATAATTGGCCTGATATAGAAAAAATCAAATTTAAAGCTGAGACAAAAATTAGATTCTCAGACTCTCCTTCTGATATAATTAGTTTTTTTAGAGAGAATAAAATTCAGAGTGGAATAGGTAAGATTTATTTAGGTAATGCATATATTTCAATCGGGGAAAAAGAAGAAGGAATTAGATTAATTAGAGAGGGCTACATTGAGGGCTCTTTTGGAATAGATGAACAAAAACAAATAGTAATAAAATTCAAATCTTTTTTAAATAATGAGCATCATAAAAAAAGAATATCAACTTTACTTTGGAATAAGCAGTATCGTACTGCACAAAGACTGATTAAGTATGTAGATAAAGATTATCAAAAACTTTACGAGGCTAGAATTGGACTCATATCATTCGCAGGTGGGGTAGATCAATTAATTTCTAATGTTCCTGCGCGATTAAAAGATGATGCTGGACTTGTTCATGATAGAATTAATTGGCGAATAAAAAAGAGAAAATTTTCTTCAGCTCTAGACTTATTACAAGACATCAATAAAAATAGCTCAGCTGAATTAATAAGACCAGATAAATTCTGGAAACTTAAAAACTATGCAATAAGAAAATTGATCGATGAACATCGTTATGATGATGCCTATAGACTATCCATTAATCATGGCCTAAAAAATAATGCTGACATTGCAGCGGCAGAATGGCTTGCAGGCTGGTTAAGTTTTTCATTTTTAAAAGATCCAGCAACTGCATCACTTCACTTTAAAAATATCTATAATATTTCCTCTAGGCCAATATCTAAAGCAAGAGGTTCGTTTTGGCTTGCGCGATCATATAGTGAGCTAGATAAAAAAGAGTTAGCTCAAGAATGGTTTATTGAATCTTCAAAATATAACCTTACATTTTATGGCCAACTCGCAAATCAATATTTACTTGAACAAAAAAAATTCTCTGTAAATACCTATTCTAAACCAATAGATATTAATAATCCAAATTCTGAAATGATTGAAGTTTATCGTGCAATATATCTCCTAGATGAACTTAAAGAATTTAGAATTATGAAAAAATTTATATGGAGCATTGCAAGATCAGATGACACCGAAGAAAGATTAAGAATTGCTAAATTAGCAAAAATATTAAAAAGAGATGATTTTGCTGTTCAAGCTGGAAAATTTATTTATTATGACACTTTACTGCTGGCTCCAGAAAGTTTTCCATCTGTCAATAGACCTGTTTTTGGTAAAATCGTATTTCCTCCACAGCCATTTATTCATTCTGTAATAAGACAGGAAAGTCAATTTGACTCAAAGGCGGGCAGCTATGCTGGAGCAAAAGGATTGATGCAAATTATGCCTTATACTGGCAAAAAACTTTCCAAAGGACTAAATCTAGGCTATTCAAAATCAAGGTTAATCAATGACCCTGAATATAATGTAATATTAGGAAGCGCATTTCTTGATCAACTTTTGTCAATGTATGATGGCTCATATATATTAACTCTTGCAGCATACAATGCTGGTTCATCT
>Ga0209709_10002290_pt1 | contig 16870 bp, 14 predicted proteins | sample ArcticOcean_MG_C_2_FD_187435 | JGI IMG/M metagenome (GOLD analysis project Ga0209709, IMG submission 187435) | Marine microbial communities from western Arctic Ocean - ArcticOcean_MG_CB4_136 (SPAdes) (version 2) | ecosystem: Environmental > Aquatic > Marine > Oceanic | place: Arctic Ocean... | reverse complement strand
ATAGTAACTAAGAATAAAAGATTTGCTGATAAAATACAATTATATAGAAGTCATGGAGTCACAAAAAAAAGATATTATCACCATGTTAGTGGTCATAACTTTAGAATTACCAATTTTCAAGCAGCGATGGGTTACGCGCAATTAACTAAAATAAACCACATAATAAAAGAAAGAAAAAAACTTTATCAAAAGTACGTTAGTGAATTAATTAAATTAAATGTTGATCTCTCCATTCAAAAAATAGAAAATAAATGTAATTTTGTTCCATGGACTTTCGCTTTAAGGATTAACAAAAATTTTAGACATTCCAGAGATCGAGTAATATCTAGGTTACTCAAAAAAAATATAGAAACTAGAAATGGCTTCTATAGCCCAAATTATTTAAAAATATTTAAAAAATCTAGAAATATTATGAATTCAAATCAGTTATCTAAAGAAATAATTTGCCTTCCGATTCATCTAAATATGAAATTAGAGGATGTTTCAAGAATTGTTGAGCAACTAAAAAAATCTTTAAAATAATAGAATGCGTAAAATTTTACGGTGGATAAAATACCCTCTTTCAAGAAAAAAATTCTCATTTTACTTTTATTTATATAAAATAATATTCACTACAATCAAAAAGAGATATTCTAAAATTATAGACTTAGTCAACTTTGATTCTGATAAGTCAACAAAACTTAAATATATAGAAACAAAAATAGGTAAATTTTTAGTTTTTTCTCATGATGGAGGTATATCAAGACAGTTATTTATAAATAAACAATACAATTTTAAATCATTTCAAAAAGTTATTAAAATTATTGGAAAACAAGATCTATTAATTGATGTTGGCGCTAATATTGGACCAACTTGCATAAGCGCTATAAATAAGGGCTACTCCAAAAAGTCAATTGCAATAGAGCCTGAATTAGATTGTTACAAAATATTAAAACAAAACATTAAAATTAATGATCTTGAAAATAAAATTAGAGTACTCAACAATGCTGTTAGTAACAAAATTGAACTTTTAAAAATTTCGAAAAAAAATGAAAATAGTGGAGCTAGTTTCATAACAAAAAAAACTTCTAAATTTGAATTAATAAAATCAATAAAATTAGATAAGTTTGCTAATAAGATTAAAAATAAAACCCTTATTTGGGTAGATGTTCAAGGGTATGAGGGGAAAGTAATTGAGGGGTCTAAAAAAATTATTAAAAAGAAAATACCATTTGTTATTGAATTTTGGCCACACGCTATTAACAGAAACCAAGATCGAGATTTAGTTATAGAAGGTTTAAAAAGATTTAAACATTTCTATGACCTAAGTAATGATAAAAAAAAGACCATCTGTTCAAATGAAAATATTAAAAAATTATTCTTTAAATACAATAAAAAAAAAGCTACAGAGCTATTGTTAGTAAATTTCTAAACTTGGCAAAGGAAAGATAAATTTTGAAAATTTATTTTGTTTTTTTTCTCTTTGTAAAATTTCTTTCTTAAAATGCCAAGGTAAAACTAAATAGTAATCTGGATTTATTTTTCTTGAATAAAGCTCACTCACTATTTTAATTCTTGTATTCGGTGTATAGAAACCATTTTTTTTTGGGTTTCTGTCTGAAATACAATCGATATGATTTTTGTTTATATTAAAATATTGTAGCAATACATTACCTTTGGTTGATGCTCCGTATCCATGTATAATTTTATTTTCAGATTTTATTTTTTTTATAATTTTATTTAACTTTTTTTTTACAGATTGTATTTCTATAAAAAATTTTTTGTAAGTTTTTACTTCATCTAATTTAAATTTTTTTTCGTTATTTAACATTTTCATTATCTTATTTTTTTGGACTTTAACTTTTATGTTTTTATCTTTGCAAATGTAATACTGGGTGCTCCCACCATTTATATCGTTAAGTTTAAAGTCAAAAAGTTTTAAGTTATTTTTCTTTAATAATTTAATTATTACTTTATGAGAATAGTATTCTAAATGTTCGTGGCAAATAGTGTCGAACATCTTTAATTTAATAATTGATAGTAAGTCTGCTTGCTCTAAAACAAATATACCGTCATCATCTAAAAGTTTGTTTACATCGCTTAAGAAATAATTAGGATTTTCTATGTCATAAAAAACTGATAATGCAGTGATAACTTTAAAAGTTTTTTTTGTTTTTTTTCTCACTGCTTTTTCTGAAAAAAAATCAGGTATCTTGCTATCAATTTCTTTATAGTAGTGGCTAAATTTTTTTATCGTTGGATCTATACCAGCTCTAAAAAGTGATTTAGAATAAAAATTTAATAAAGTTCCATCATTGCTTGCAATATCTAAAACTGCATCTTTTTTTTTTAAATTTGCAATTTTTTTTACACTGGAAACTACTGACCTCATATGTTCAGTCATCGTTTTGTTGATACCAGTTCTATATCCATAATCTGGTCCATACAAATACTTAAGATTAAAATTATTATTTAGTTGGACTAAATCGCAATCATCACACATCACAAGTGCCAATTCTGCCTTAGGAATGTTGATAGTGGAGTTTTTAGCAAATTTTCCTGTAAAACTTAAATTACCAAGGCTAAATAACTTTTTAAATTTGTTTCCACTACAAGATCTACAATTTTTGATGAGCATTTTATTTAATTTAATATATTAATTTATGAAAATGAAAAGTATAAAAAGATTAATTAAAAAATTCTTACTTGTAGACGAAGGCCCAAAACCTCTTTTTTTAAAGGATATAATAAAACCAATAAAATTATCAAAAAAAAATGGATTTGATGTCTGTAAGTTTGGAAACTTAAATCCTGAAAAGGTATTCTATGTTATTAAAAGAACTTCACATGCTGGAATTTTTTCATACTTATCATTCGTCTTAAATCATCTTTTAGTAGCTAAAGAAAATAATTTTATACCTGTTGTTGATATGTGCAATTATGTTAGTCCCTACAACGAGAAAGATAAAATAAGCAATACCAAAAACTCGTGGGAATATTATTTTAATCAAATATCATCAGGCAATATACATGAAGTTTATAAAAGTAAAAATGTTATTTTATCAAGAGATGATTATCATGTGGGGATGAGCTATCAAATTCACTTAGAGGATAATTTTAAACAATTTAAATATAAAGAGATTTCAATTAAAGAAAAATATTATAAATTTTTAGATAATTACTTTAAAAAAGAAGCATTAAATAATTTAAAAATCATAGGTGTACACTTTAGGGGTACAAGTTATAAAACAAGTAGAGGTCATATTTTCCCAGCCACGATCCAGCAAATAACCAAACATTTAGATAATCTTATACATAAAGAGCATTTTGATAAGATTTTTTTATGTACAGAAGAAGAGAGATATTTAAAGTATTTTAAAAAAAAATATTCAGATAAATTACTATATTTAGAAACTCACAGATCTAATAAGAATGATGCTTTTAAAATATATTCAAGAAAAAATCATAGATACCTTTTGGGAGACGAGGCTATAAAGGAAACATTGATTTTGTCAAAGTGTTCTAGCTTATTGTATGTAAGATCTAATATCATCAATGCTGCAAATTACTTTTCAGATGAAAAACAGACTCTTTATGAAATATTTAATGGATTTAATTCAAGAAATCAATTTATAGCGAGGTGGTTGTGGTTCATAAAAAAGGATTTACCAAGAAAATTTGGTGGTCTTACAGATGAGCTTAATAAATTAATCAATTAACTTTTTATAATATTTTTTATACCACTCATATGTATTAGAAAACCCTTTTTCAAAACTTGTAAATTTATTAAATTTTAATATTTTCTTAATCTTTTTATTATCACCATGTGTTTTAAAAACATCCAGGTTATTTTTTGGAATATTTTTAATAACAAGTTTTTCATATTTTTTTGTAAAATTATTTATAATGGTTTTTATATACTGCGGATTATTTGAGCATACATTGAACACATCATATTTAATCTTATTCTTAGTTTTCATTAATAAATACATAATTTCAGTAACATCATCAATATAAGTAAAGTCTCTATAATGTTTTCCATTATTATTAAGATTTAAAATAGTTTTTTTAAATGCGCTACTAAGTATTTTAAATAAAAGCATATCAGGTCTGCCCCACTCTCCATAGATAGTAAAAAATCTCAAACCATATATTTTCAGATTATAATTTTTTGAAAATGTTTTTGCTGATATTTCATTTATTATTTTTGAAGATGCATAAATATTTTTTGGATTAGGTGAATCATTTTCTAATAATGGAAATTTTTTACTATCACCATATATAGAACTAGAAGATGCAAAAAAAGTAGATAGCGGCTTTTTTATCTTAACAAACTCTAAAATATTAATTGTACCTAATATATTTGTATTAATGTATTTTACCGGATTTATTACAGAATATCTAACACCTGCTTGAGCTGCAAAATGAAATACATGAGCATAATCATACTTTTTTAATTTTTTAAAAAAAATTTTATTAGTTATATCTAGATCAAAAAATTGAAAATTTTTAAATTTTTTTAACTGTTGAATTCTTTTTTTTTTAAGCTTTACTGAATAGTAATTATCAAAATTATCTATTCCAATGACTTCATAATTTTTCTTCAAAAGTTTTAAGGCAAAATTAAAACCTATAAAACCTGCTGATCCAGTAATTAATATTTTTTTCATATAATTAGAAAGTAGTTATCATAAATGCGAATTATGATTACTTATAATATATGTTAAATTTATGCATTTATCATCTTTAGTTAAACCAAAAAATTGGATAAAATTATTAAATGACCCCAAAAAAGGTTTTGAAGTAATTTATAAAATAATTTCAGACTATCCAAGAATTCAAAATTTCACTAAAATTAAAAGTAAAATTATTAGAAATATCATTTTTAGCTTCTATAAATATTTGGTACAAAAAAATAATAATTTAAAATCATATTTTATAGAAAACTCAAAAGGTAATAATAATATATATTTTAATAAAGATGATTTTGAAAAAAATATTCATAAAATTTTTAACTCTCTGGCAGATAATGGAATAGTTGTGATCGAGAATATTCTTGATAAAAGTGAAAAAAATAAAATTAATAAATATTTTGATGAGCTGCACATAAACAAAATATCAACAAAATGGATTAATGATGAGATAATTGATGCGTCGGGAATTAAATATAAAGATAGTAAACGTGTGCAAATAAAATGCTTACATAAAGAATTAAAATTTATGCCTCAATTAGACAATATTATTAAGATAATTACAAAAAATATTTTTGGTAAAAATGTAGACACTTTTGCTGAATTTTACTTGCACGACTCATTAGTGGATGCTGAAAAGCCTGGAGAGTATGAGGACACTTTTTTCCATACAGATAGATATATGCCCTGTCTAAAAATATTTTATTCACCAAATTCAATTACAGAGAAATATGGGCCTTTTGGTTTTATTAAAGGTACGCATAAATTAAATAACAGATTAATGAAAGATTTTTTTATGAATACAGATTCCTTTATGATTAAGAGTAACAAACAAAGTAAAATTTTTTCATATCATGAAGAAATAAAGGCTACATGCAACGAAAATTCTTTAGTTATAGCTTTTACCAATGGTCTTCATAAAAGAAATATTTTCTTAAAAAAAAATATTTTTAGGAAAACAGTTTTTTTTCAGTTTACAAAAAATTTTAATAAGTTGTCACTTCTAAACTTTAAGCGATATAATAGCTAATCAGTTAGTCTTCTAAAATTTTTTATTACTTTATATATAATAATTAAAGCCAAGATTATTTTTGATTGTCCATTATCATTCCTAATTTTAATTTCCTCCTTAAAATGATCAATAAACTTAACTCTACTTGAGAAACCACCTCTATTGAAAATCCCAAATACTTCATTTTTTTTTGTTGCCATGCCCTTTAATTTTTTTTTAACAATCATCCTATAAAAAAAATCATAGTCTGATGAATATTTATATTTTAAGTTATAAAAGCCAACTTTTTTTGCTGATTTTAATTTTATAAAAAATCCAGTAGAGTGACTACTATAAAAACCCCAAGTAAAAAATATTTTCCACGGCTTATAACCATGTAACGTTCCCCAATGTTTTTTTACAGTACCAAAAAAAAAGTCTATGTCTGGAAATTTTATTATATATCTTGAAAGTATTTTTAAAGCATTAGGTAATAAAATGTCATCAGAATTTACAAAGCCTATATAATCACCTTCACAATGAGTCATTCCCTTATTAAAAGCATCATAAATTCCCTTATCTTTTTCACTTATCCAAAAATCTATCTTATCATTATTTTGCTTAATAATATTTAGAGTATTATCAGTAGATCCTCCATCAATTACAATTAATTCAAAATTTTTATATTTTTGATTAAATATACTGTTGAGAGTTTTTTGAATATGTAATGAATTATTATAAACTATAGTAATAATTGATATTAATGGAAATTTTTTATCTATTTTTTTATTATTAAATTTTTTTCCACCACTTTGAGAATTAAATTTTTTTATTATTAAATTTTTATTAAATTTTTTTTTTTTAAATAAATGAATATCTCTCACTTTTTTTATAAACTTAAATCTTAATTAAAAAAATTTTGTAATTCTTTTTTTGTAAGAAAATCATGATTATTGCCTGAATTATATTTAAATCCTTTTTTTACAGGTTTGGCTTTAAATTTTTCTTTATAATATTTTTTGGTAGTTAAAATCTTATTCTCTGAAAAAGTATTAGGCAGTATTACAAAATATTTTTTTAGTTCTATTGTATTAAAACTATCACTTTCAGTTATCATTTCTTCATGAACTTTTTCACCTGGTCTAATTCCAATTTCTTTTAACTTAAAATTGGGATTATATGCATTGATTAAATCAAGCACTTTATAAGATTTAAGCTTCGGAACTAAAATATCTCCACCAGGGGAATTTTGAAATGACCATAAAACATGCTCCACACTTTCTTTTAATGTTATATTAAACCTTGTCATTTCATTATCAGTTATTTGGAAAAAATCTTTATTTTTATTCTTTTTTAAAACATCAACTAATGAACCTCTACTGCCTAATACATTTCCATATCTTACTACTGAAAAATTTGATCCTCTAAAACCTTTTATATTATTTGCAGCTATGAATAATTTATCTGAACAAAGTTTTGTTGCACCATATAAATTTATTGGAGCAGCAGCCTTATCCGTTGATAAAGCTACAACTTTTTTAATCTTTTTTTCTATACACCCCTCAACTATGTTTTGGGCTCCAAGAACATTTGTTTTTATGTACTCAAATGGATTATATTCAGCTCTTGGCACTTGTTTGAGAGCCGCCGCATGTACAACATAATCTACACCGTTTAACGCTGTAAAAACTCTCTCCTTATCTCTAACATCTCCAAGGAAATATCTAATAAATTTATATTTTTCTTCACTAAATATTTTAGACATTTCATGTTGTTTAAGCTCGTCTCTACTAAAAATTATTAACTTTTTTATTTTTTTATACTTTTGTATGACCTGTTTAACAAATTCGTTTCCAAATGACCCTGTACCACCTGTTATTAAAATTGATTTATTATTAAACATTAAGATTTATCTTTCTTTAATTTTAAATATTTCGCTTTATCTACACTATTTTTTGTTACATTTCCATAAGACGATATTTTTCCCCAAATATTATCTTTATACCATTTTCCATCTTCTATCCACCAAATGCTAGGGTCTCTAAATTTTTCAGCTATTTCCCAAAACTCTTTTTCACTAAATCCTGTATATTCCAACCAATGATATAGATCATCAGATATGATATGGTCATATTTTTTTACATACTCAATTCCTTTCGATCTAGTGATATATTTCATTCTAATATCTTTAGAGGCATGATCTGTAGCTCTTCCATATCCAAATTTAATAAATTTTAATAAATCATGAACACCATTTTCATATCTATCATCTAAGTTTGAAAATTTTCTATATGTTCTTTGAAATGGTTTTTTTGATTCTTGCCAATTATATAGTTTTTTTATTAGCTTATAATGTTTATTTGGATCCCATTTGAAATAGTTACCTATTGCAATACCTCTTATTCCGCTATCCAAGTACTCCTGGTCTGTTGGAAATTTTGCCCAAAGTAGATCTTTTTCTCTTATGTTTTCTTCTTTATCTATCATGTCATTCCAATCAAAACCCCTTAGATTATTTTCTAATCTCATTCTTCTCGTAAACTCAGGAAAATCATCGCTATCAAACATTCCTGAAATATCCCAAAAAGTTTCTCCCCAAATTAAAAGTGGAATTTTAAATTTCACTGCCACTTGGAATGGATAGGTGAAAATCCCACAGTGTGCATGCCAATTCATATCACCCATTTTTTTAAAACATAATCTATTTAATTTTTTTAAAAGACTTACACTGGGTCCAAAAACAAGATGGTCTGCATCAAAATTTTCTCTCATTTTATCTCTATTTAAATCAGCTTCTGGAATAAAATTATTACCATGATATGTAACAAACAAGGGCTTTAAACCTAACTCTGAAACAATAACATGTGCTTGGAAATAACTATCTTTTCCCCCACTGACAGGTATCATGCAGTCATATTCAGATTCAGAATTTTTTCTATTTTCAGTAACAATATCTAAAAAAATTTTTTTTCTCTTTTCCCATTCAGTATCAGGGATTTGATTATATTTAGATGCTGATTCACATGCTGAACAAATACCTGTTTTATTAAAGTTTAAATTAACTGTTCGAATAGGATATAAGCAATTACTACAATATTTCATTAACTATTAAAAAGTTCAGGTTTTCTAAAATTTAATTTTTTATCAACGAGATATTTTTTTGCCATATAAGTGCTGAATTCAACATGATGGAATATATTTGATGCTCCAACAGCATCACAATTTGTTTTTTGTACTACATCAGACATATGTTCCCAGCTTCCAGCTCCTCCACAAGTTATGATTGGTAATTTGATAATTTTAACCACCTCCTCTAAATATTCAGTATCATAACCATCTTTTAAACCATCTCTATCTACAGAATTAAACATTACCTCTCCTATACCTTCATTGGCTAGATTAAAAGCGTGAATGATGGGGTCCAAATCAGTTATTTCACTTCCTTTTTTTACAACAAATCTTTTATTTTTTATATTAACATAATCTATTGACCCTATTAAACATTGTGATCCAAATATTTTTGATGCTTTGGATATAAAATTAATATCCTCTATGCATAAAGTATTTAAAACAACTTTATCACAGCCGTTCTTAAGCATATTTTCTATGTCATTTAAATTACTTATTCCACCACCAGCAGACAAAGGGATGAAATTTACCTTTGAAATTTGATTAATCAATTCTAAATAATTTTTATTATGGGATAGATTATCCTCCTCTCTAAATTTTTGATAAACTTTATTTTTTGAAATATCTAATATTATAATTTCATCTGATCCAAATTTATTTAGTCTGGAAATTGTTGTGATAGGCTTTCCAATAATCTTATATTCTGAAAATTTTATACTTTGCACTACTAATCCATCCTTAATTAATATTACTGGTATCAATCTCTTTTTTAAGTAGTTTTTCATATTTTAGAAAAATTTGAAATCAATTTTAAACCTTGTTCTTGACTTTTTTCTGGATGAAATTGTACCCCATATATATTTTTATTTTGTATTATAGAGTTTATTTTTTTTCCATAAAAAGTATTTCCTATAATATTTTGAGAAAATTCTGAAATAAATTCATAACTGTGAGTAAAATAAAAATCAGTACCTGTATCAATATTTTTAAGTAAAGAAATTTCTTTATCAAAAAAAACACTATTCCATCCTACATGTGGTAATTTAAATTTAGTATCAATTTTTTTGACATCACCTTTTATTATATCTAGTCCTTTTGTCTTATCAATTTCAAATCCTACTGTTGATAAAATTTGCATTCCGACACAAATACCCAAAAAAATGACATTATTTTTTTGGATTAATTCTTTTAATTCTTCTATATTGTAATTTTTTTCTAAGTTATTTATAAGATTTTTATAGCTACCTACGCCTGGTAAAATTATATGCGTTGAATTTTTTAATTCTTTAATATTTTTGGTTACTTCAAATTTTATATTTAAATGATCAAGCGCGTTATATAATGATTTACTATTAGATGCACTTGTATCTAAAATATGGATCATATTAGTTAATATTTTTTTTTAGAATCAAATAATTTTCTATCTCAATTCCATCTATTTCACTATTTTCAAGAATCTCCATACAATCAGCTGCTGTTCGTGCTATTGGTCTTCCGTGTAAGTTTAAAGATGTATTTAATAGAATACCAATCTTTGTTAATTTGTAAAAGCTATTAATCAATCTAAAGTATTCAATATTTAATTCTTTTTTTACAAGATGAATTCTTGCAGTAAAATCTGAAGGATGTAGTACAGCTGGAATTATTTTCTTGTACTCTTTTTTTGTTTCAACACAAACTGTCATTTGAGTGTAATTTACATTTTTTTTTAAGTAAAAATATTTGTTAGCATGATTTTCGACAACTGATGGTGCAAATGGCATCCAAAAATCTCTAGATTTTATCTTTTTATTAATTTTTTCAATTGTATTAAATGAGCGTGGATCTGCTAGGATTGATCTATTTCCTAATGCCCGCGCTCCAAATTCCATACGCCCCATACATCTTCCTAGAATTAGACCATTGCTTAAAAGTCTGGATATATCTTCCGGTTTTTGGTTTTTTTTAATAAGATATTTTTTTTTATTTAGTCCCTTTATAGTATTTAAGATTTCTAAGTCACTAATTTGATACCCCAAATACAAGTCTTTTAAAGGATATGTTTTTAATCCTTTTTTATTTGCATAAGCATAACATGCTCCTATTGATAAAGAGTCATCTGTTCCTGCTCCTGGGACATTCAAACTTTTTAAGTTTTTAATTTCAGCTATTTCTTTATTTACTTTAACATTCATTGAAACTCCTCCTGAATAAGAAATTTCTTTTATATTTGTTTTCTTAATCCAATAGTTAACCCATTTTAATATTCTATCTTCTGCAAACTTTTGCACACCACCTGCAATTGCATCAAATCTTGAATATTTTAATTTTTCTTTAAATGCAAAATAACAATCTTTTAAATCTTTAAATAAAACATTTTTCGAATTTATTCTTACATCAAAAGTTTTACAAAAAATTCTATAGGTTTCATCTGTAGCTCTAATTCCTGAATATGGAGCTAATCCCATAGTTTTATATTCATGTTCTCCCCATTTCATTCCTAGTAAAAGAGTTATATGTCTATAAATTCTTCCAATAATAAAATTTTTGCTTTCAAAAACTCTTTTTAATTTCCTATTGTTGTAAATTGATACTGTACAATTTATTGCTTTATCACCTGATCCATCAATAGTTAGTGTTAAAATCTTCGATTTTTTGTTTATAATATTTGAAATTGAATAATATGAATGACAATCATGGTGTTCAATATAATCAATCTTATTTTTTCCTAAACCTAGCTCATTAACTACCAGCAATTCCTTAAAATTTTTCTTTAAAATTTCTTTGGCTTTACCTTTTGAATTTATGTATTTAGATAAGATTTTTTTACCAGGACTTTGATTTAGATCAATTTTTTTTTTAAATAATTTTAAATAATTAATTTTTTTATTTTTATATAGTACAGGGTACCAATAATTTTCTTGCTCATCGATCATATCTTTAAATGAATAACTTGAATATCTTTTTGTTAAAAAATAATCCATTGCAGGTGGGTCTTTTCCAGCCCACACAACTTTATCTACTTGTTTTATATTAATTTTAGCAATCTCTAAACATGATCTAATTGAATATTTTGGCCATGTGTCATAATTTTTTATTCTTGTAAATCTTTCTTCTTGTTGAGCTGCTACAACCTTACCATCTATCATTAGACAGCAGCTTGATGTAATCCCCATACTTATTCCTAGTATAATCATAATTAATTTATTTTATATTCTGGTGATCTATTGAAAACATTAATTCTTTAGTGGTTAGAAATTTATTCATTTTTTTATAAAATTCCTCTTTGAATGAATCTTTGGATTTTTTAATCCAATATTCATAAACTTTATCTGTCCATTGATTATGATAATTACCCAAGTATTTTAACATTTTTTCATAATCATTAAAAAACCAATCTTTTGATGTATATAAAAAATGCATATAATAAAATTCTAAAACTTCTTCTTTTTTTATTTTAATTTTTGTTTTTTTTAAATTATTAATAATTTTTTCATATTTACTAAATTTATCTATATGTAAATTAAATTTGTATGCAGAGTGTGGATTGTTATTAGAGGCATTTATAACCTTAACCCCCTTGTATGCATACTCATGGGCAGGAGTCCCAAATACTGTAAATACATAGTCTATACCATTTCTAATAATTTCATTATGAGTTGTATTTGGATTTAAAATTTTTATCCTAGAGTTTAATAGCAGTTTGTCAATAATTCCTCTTGTAAAATTTTGATACCACTCGTATTTATCTCCCATTTTAGGATGTGTCTTTAAATACCAATCATATTCTATTTTTTCTTTAGATTTGGCAGATAAATATTTTATCCATTCATACATATCTGCAAAAGCAAAATTACCCCCAATATGTGGTGCATCAACAAAATCATGTGGCAAAATTAAAACTTTTACTTTTTTGTTTTTTCTAAAAATATTTTTATTTTTTTTAGTATTTGTTCTAAAAGCGGAGTTAGTAACATATGGTAAATCTAAAGTACTACCTTCAAATCTTTTTTTTAGATTAAAATCTGCAGACTTTAAACATTCTTTCCTATGTTTATTATTAAATTTTTTAAATATTGAAGGATAAATTTTTGTTTCAGAATAATGATGTAAATTTGAAGGATCTAGCCTTTTTAAACTATTTTCTTTTACTTCTAAGGCTAAAGTCTTTCTTTTTAAAGCCAATCTTACAGGTATGCCCATCGTATAACAGGAATGACTTACTATAAGAGCTTCTATGTGATTTTTTTTGAACACTATTTTCCAAGCAAAAAAGAGCGATATAAATTGAAATAAAAATTCTCTGAAATCTTCATCATATACGTTTATTGTTGGTCGTTGTTTTTTATTTCTTGTTAAATAGGCATCATAAATCAAATCACCTAATAAAATAGTGTCAATTTTAATTTTTAAAATATCTTTTTTATTTTTAATTGTCTTTATTATTTTGTTATAATTTTTTTGAGATAATTTTTCACTCTTATCGGTCTCCTGAGGGTATATAAATTCTTGTACACCAAATGATTTATAAATTCCAAAAAAATTAATGTTAAAGAATTCTCCTATAGAAGAAAAAAAAATTTGCCTTAAGGATCTTTTAAATGGATAAGCTAAAAGTATATGACTATAAAATGCCTTTATAGTAAGATTTTTTTTATCTTTAAAAAAATTTGAAAGATAAGCAAAAATTATATGTAATATTTGAAACGAATTAAATTCAATTAAAACAACTCTATTAGTCTTTTTTTTAATATTTGAAAATTGGTTAAAATTTTTTAATTTAATTTCTTTGTATAATAGTTGTTTTTTGATAAATTTTAACATGTATAATTTTAAATTTATTTATTTTTTTTAAAAAAAGATAATATTTGATTTACTATAAAAATTTGTTTCATTTTATTTAATTGTAAAAATAGTGGAATTGAAAAAATATTTTTATAATAAATTTCAGTGTTAGGATAGTTATTTATTTTAAATCCAAGTTTTTGATAGTATGGTTGCCTATATATTGGAATATAATGAACTTGTAAGAAAATTTTTTTTTTTCTTAAATAATTAAAAAAATTTATTTTTTCATTAAAATTTTTAAAATTATAAAAAATTGGTAATAAATGGTGTGCAGACTTAATATTTAATGGAATATCAACAAATTTAAAATTATAATTTCTAAAAAGTTGATAATAATTTTTTACAAGTTTTTTTCTTACATTTAAGTTTTTTTTTAATTCTCTCAACTGAGAAAGTCCTAATGCAGAATTTATATCTGACAATCTATAGTTTGTGCCCAGAATTTGCTGCTCATAATACCAGGGTTGCTTCTTATATCTTTTATTCAAAAAAAGATTTTTTTCTTTTGTAATACCATGAGTTCTTAATAATTTAACTTTCTCATAAAGTTTTCTGTTATTTGTAGTTAAACAACCGCCTTCTCCTGTGGTAATAACTTTAACAGCTTGAAAAGAAAAAACAGTAAAATCACTGTACTTACAGCTTCCTACCTTAATGTTTTTATCTGATGAGCCTAACGCATGTGAAGCATCTTCAATAATTTTAAATTTATATTTTTGGGATAGCTTAAAAATTTTTTTCATATCACATGGGTGACCAGCAAAATGAACCGGAATTAAAATTTTTGGTAATTTATTTTTTTTTTTTGCTTGAACAAGTTTTTTTTCTAATTTTTCAATAGATAAATTGTAATTTTCTAAATCAATATCAATAAAATCTACCTTGGCTCCACAAAGTAATCCACAGTTAGAACTGGCAACAAACGAATTTGTTGATGTCCATAAAATATCACCTTTTTTTAATCCTAAAGTTTTACATGCAATTGTCAGTGCACTTGTTGCTGTATTGACTGTGGCACAATGTTTGCTACCAACAAATTTACAAATTGCATCTTCAAATTTCTTATTAACTGGACCCTGAGTTATAAAATCAGATTTTAAAACTTTATTTACATCTTTAATATTCTGACTAGTTATTGTTTGTCTACTATATGGTATTGTTTGATATTTAATTCTCATTAATAAGTTTATTTATATTATTTATAAAACTTTTTTTTCGATAAATAACAGGATTAACATTATTTATTTTTACTAGATCAGATTTTTTTTTCAATAATTCAATTATATTATGTATGTTAATTTCTTTTTTTTTAAATTTTAATTTTTTAAATAGTCGATTTAACATATTTAAATCTGAAGCATAGTCTACAGTCAGTCTGAAGTTGGTAATATATTTTTTTGGTAATATGGTTTCATGAAATTTTAATTTAAACTTTTGATTTCTAAAAAAAAATTTAAAATATTCACTATAAGTAGCTAATTTTTTCTTATTTTTTATTTTATTATAAACTTTTCTTAAAGCACTATAATTTACAATTTCACCAGCAGTGCCTATTGTGGCTTTCTGTGGAACAGAAAAATCAACATTTTTTTTAAAATGCTCACTCAACATATAATCCATTACATCGGAAGACAAAAATGGGCAATCACCAGTTACTCTTAAAATTATATCTAAATTATATTTTGTAGCAGCATCATAATATCTTTTCATAACATTATTTTCACTTCCATAAAAAATTTTAATATTATTTTTTTTTGTAATTTTTGCAATTTTTTTATCTTCAATTTTAGATGTTGTGGCAACAATGATTTCATCTAAGTATGATATTTTTTTTGTGTTTCTAACACAGTGTGTCAACATATCTAAGTTACCAATTTTTTTAAAAATTTTTCCATTTAATCTCGATGAATTATTTCTAGCCATGATGATGGCACCAATCTTTAATTTTTTAAACATTATGATAACTAAATTTTATATGTGCAATTCTATCAAATATAAATATTTGAAGTTTTATTACTTTACTTTTTTTCATTTTTTAATTCTTTTATCTCTCGACTTTCTATTTGAAAAATTTTATTACAAATATCTAAATCCTCTTTTAAATGGGTAATCATTATAATAATTCTATTTTCTTTTAAATTAAAAATCATTTTTAAAATTTCTTTTTTTGTACTTTCGTCTAATGAGGAAGTTGGTTCATCAAATATAATAAGATTGCTATCAGCATATAAGGCTCTAGCAATTGAAAGTCTCTGTATTTGCCCTCCTGAAAAATTTGCACCAAGTTCAGATATTTTTGTTTCGATTCCATAAGGTAAATTACTTATTAACTGGCCTAGTTTTGCACTTTCTAAGCACATATTAATCTTTTTAATATCTATCTCATTATCATGACAACCAAATGCTATATTATTTTTAATTGTACTATTTTGTAAGTAAGTGCTTTGTGAAACATACGATATTTTTTTATTTACTTTCTCTTCTATTTCCAAATTATTATATTTTACTGTTCCAGATACTGGTTTAATCAAACCAGTTATAATATTTAATAAAGTAGTTTTTCCTGAGCCTGTTTCTCCAACCAACCCATAAATATTTCCTTTGTTGAAAGTTATGTTAACCTTTTCAAATATCAAATCTTTTCTATCTCCATATCCAAAAACTATGTCTTTAATATTAATGGTATTTAAGTCGTCAATTTTTAAAACATTATCTTTTGAATAGTCGTTATTTTTAATTTCGCCTTTATTTAACTCCGTGTAAAGTAATTCAAGGCTCGGTAAAAAGGCACTAAAGCTATTTAAAAAAGAAACTAATTTATTGGATACTGGTATTATTCTCATCACAGCTACTGCAAACAAGGTCAACATAATTAATATTTCTTCTTGTGATTTTTCTGAATAAATTAGGTAAGAAATTACTGAAAATAAAAGTAATACAGCTATCATTTCTATAAATATTTTTGGTATAGACTGTAAAAAAGATAGCATACCAACTTTATTGTTATTGCTGGTCGCTTTGTGATCAAAATTTTTTTTAAAAAAATTAGTTTTTTTTAAAAGTTTTATTTGTAAGATATTATCTAATGCTTCTTCAATATCTTTTATTAGATCTGATGATAAAAGTAATAAACTCTGTCCTAACCTATAAAAATATTTTTTTGTTATCATTGTCAGTAGAAAGCTTGCAAAAAAAAGAGTTAAAAATACAATACTTGATACAATTGGATCATATATAAATAAAACAATAATTA
>Ga0209709_10002287_pt1 | contig 16886 bp, 15 predicted proteins | sample ArcticOcean_MG_C_2_FD_187435 | JGI IMG/M metagenome (GOLD analysis project Ga0209709, IMG submission 187435) | Marine microbial communities from western Arctic Ocean - ArcticOcean_MG_CB4_136 (SPAdes) (version 2) | ecosystem: Environmental > Aquatic > Marine > Oceanic | place: Arctic Ocean... | reverse complement strand
GGGCGAGGTCATCGCCGACGTATGCGGGAGCGGCGACGCAGATGTAGAGATCATCGGGGTTGCGCCCGGCGTCGGATGCGGCCGTCCTTACTGCGTTGATCATCCACTCGGCAAGGGGCGACGGCGATGCGAGTTGGCAAACGGTTGGAGTGCGGGGCAGGGGAGTCGAGAATTTGTGTTCTCGGCCCGATCACGATCAGAGCACAGTCGTAGGACGATGCCCCTCGCGAGCAGTTTCGACCGGAGCATGATGACGGCCAGGGATATTCCGATCGTCGCGCCCAGCACGAAGCCCGCCACCGAGATGCGCGTCGTGCAACGAACATTCGCGAGATTCAGAGGAAGTGGTTAATCCGAAACACATGGCCGACTGGATCAGAGAGCACCGACTGATACGTGTTGTAGTACGTCTCGTAGGCCTCGTGAAGCAGCGCGGCGCCACGCTCAAGCGCTGCCGCTGTGCGGGTGTCTACCTCGGCCTTCGTAGCGGTCTCGAAGGTCAGGTACTGAGCGGTCCCTGTGGGGTTCGCCCAGTCCTCAATCCCGAGCATTTCGTATGCCGCGAGGGCAGAGAAACCAATGGTGACCCCGTCGCAGTCCAAGCCCCGGAAGATGTCCGAACGTAGATCCATCACCTCGTCGAGATCGAAGACCTCGGCGTAGAAGTTGGAGAGTCCAACGATGTCATCAGTCAGGTAGCTGGCGATACCCAGGCTGACCTTGCTCACGATTCCCCCATCGATGTCTGCTTCGTGAACTTGCTGTAGAGATGGTCGCCACTGCTGAGCGGTTCGTATTTCGCCACCTCACCGGGTTGGAGAACTGTCGGCAGGCAGGTGATCATTGCGTCGTAGTTCGGCTGGTGAAAGAAACCCATCGAGATCCGCTGTGAGTCCGCGGCCAAGTCTCGGGGCGGGTTGACCACCCGGTGCATGGTGCTGACCCAACGATCGTTGGTCCATTCCGCCATCAGGTCGCCAACGTTGACCACGAACGCGTCGGGGATCGCTGCCACGTCGATCCACTCGCCCTGCTTGTTCTTCACCTGGAGACCGCCGGGGCGGTCTTCCTGGCGGAGCAGCGTCAGGGTGCCGTAGTCGCTGTGGGCACCGGCACGCAGCTGGCCGGGAAGCGGTTCCTGTTCCTGGCTGGGATAGTTCAGCGCCCGGAACATCGAGATGTGGTTGTCGATCTTGTCTTCGAAGAAGTCGATGGGAAGTTCAAGCGCCACGGCAAAGATCCGCATCAGCTCGCTGGACACTTCGCTCATCTTCTCGAAGTACTCCTCCCATGCCTCGCGGAAGCCAGCGGGGCTACTGGGCCAAATATTGGGAGCAAAATGCGGGCCGGCCGCCTCGCACGTGAAGTAGTCGTTTGCCCGGTCCACGTTCGGTGGGCCCATGTCCATCTTCTCTTTGAGGTCTCCGGGAGCTTCCTCTCCGAGGGAGTAGGACAGACCTTCCTTGCCTACCGCCGACCAGCCCCGGATGGTGTCCGGAGCCGGTTGCGCTACTTCGCTTTTTTCGTCGTCGGACCTGGCGAAGAAGGCCTTCGCCAGGTCGTAGACGCGTTCGATCGTGGCCTGCGGAACGCCGTGGCCAGTGATCTGGAAGAACCCGATGTCGGTACACGCCCGGTTCATCTCGGCGGCTACCGCCGCCATGCCTTCTTCGGTACCGTCGCGAAACGGACTGATGTCGATAACGGGAACTTCACTCATATTAGATGTCCGCAACCTTGTCTTTGTGGTCGAAGAACATGTACGGGTTCGACTCGACGAGCGCCGCAATGTTGTCGGCTGTGGCGATCTCCTGTGCGACTGGTATGCCGAAGGTGACCTCGCGGCCCGCCAGCTTGTCCAGCACCGCGTTGGTGGCGATCAGACCGGTCTGAGCCGAGGAGTAGTAGCGCGTGGCCGACAGGTACGGAGTGCCGAGCCAAGTCACCATCTCTTCGTCCGCGTCGGACGTGACGTGGATGATGTTGTCGATGCCCTCGGTCTCGAGGTACTGGCAGATGCCATTGCTCATCGCTGCGGCGTAGTCGACGATCGCGACGAGGTCCGGGTGGGCCTGCAACGCGTTCTGGACGACCGTGACTGCTGTAGCGCGATCGAAGAACCCCTGTTCGCGGACGACGACCTCGAGGTTCGTACCCTCGAGGACCTCGTCGAGACCTTCGTCGATACGCTCGGAGAAGCCCTGGCCAACGACACCTTGGACCACGGCGACCTTGCCACCATCGGGAAGCTGTTCAAGGAGGTAACGAGCGATGATGCGTCCGCCCTCGACCGAGTCGAGAGTGGCGACGCCGTCGAAGAATTCATCCGCGTCGGACGGGCCGGGCCAGATGCAGAGACCGACCGGAACGCCGAGGTCTTGGGCCGCCTGGGCGCCCGCACCCGCCGATTCAGAGGTGTTGGGCTGGATCACGATACCGACTGCACCCTGGGCCAGGAAGTTCTCGATGTTGGCAAGCTCTTCGCCGGGGTTGTAGTTGCCCTGGATGACCTGAAGGTCGAAGTCCGTATCGAGTGCCGCGTAGGCGCCGGTGGTGACACCGCGTGTGTAGTCGTTGAGACCGTTCAAAGTGAGCCCGATCAGGCCGGAGGTGATGGCATCGCCGGCTCCGTCGGTCGCTCCGGTGGTGGTGGTGGTGCCAGCAGCGGATGAATCATCGTCGTCGCCGCAGGCACTCAGGATGGGCAGTGCGACGATCACACCGCCAGCAAGCCCAGCATTTCGGAGAAATTTCCGTCGGTTCATGTCCTCAAAAGTCATTTTCAAACCCTCCACAGGTTCTCTGGTCGTAGACCATATTTTACATTATTTGCACTTAGCTTGCTTTCGCTGGCCGCTTGAGCAGCTGGCGCAACATCCCTTCGTTGCCGCGCCGCATCTCTGCGACGGCCGTAAGGACAACAGCGAAGATCAACACGCCACCGAAGACGAAATCGGTATAGGACCCGTCCACATCGAGGAAGGTCAGTGATGCACCGACCACACCCAGTAGGACCACACCAAGAAATGTGCCGCCCGCCGAACCCCGCCCGCCGGCGAGAGAGGCTCCGCCGAGGACGACGGCCGCGATGGCCCGAAGCTCAAGCCCTTCACCGGCGCGGGGATCGCCCGCCCCAATCCTCGACATCAGCACCAGGCCGGCGAACGCGACCAGAGTGCTGTTGATCATGAAGACCAGCACCTTGGTGCGGTCAGTGGGAATACCGGCGAGGTAAGCGGCTTCCTCAGACGATCCTGTGGCAAAGACGTGCCGCCCGAATCGGGTGTAGCGCAATACCAGCGCCGACAGGAGAGCGATCATCAGGAAGGCAATGATGGGGCTGCGGATCCCGAGGAGTCCGTCGCGAGTAAGCCAGGCGAATGTGTTGCGTGCCGGAACTGGGACATCCTTTGCCCGAACCAAGGCCAGCGACTGAAGCACCGAGAGGCCACCGAGGGTCAGGATGAACGGCGGGACCCTGAGGCGGGTGACGATCAAGCCCCAGGCGAGTCCCACGAGGGCACCGAGAATCAGACAGACCAGCACAACTAACGGTTCGGGCTGCCCATCGGCCAACATGGTGGCACCCACCACCGCCGACAGCGATGCCAGGCTGCCGACCGAGAGGTCGAACTGGCCGGCGGCCATGAGGAAGGTCTGGCCGATGGCAATGATCCCCAGCACGGCGGTCTGCAGAAGGATGTTCTCGGCGTTGGTCCAGCTGAGGAATGCGTCGTTCTGCGAGTTCGTGTAGATCGACAGCACCACGATCGCCATGATCAGCGGCACCAGCACCAGCTTGGCTTCGTCCAGTTGCCACCAGGACCGACCACTGGCCGGAACGGGCGCCGAAGCAGCTTCGGCCGGGTCGGTGGTTTCGATGCCGCGTATTTCGGTCACCCGGTCATCTCCAGTTCGAAGAGGTGGTGTTCTGTGGCATCTGCGCCGGCGATAGTTGCCTGAATCGTTCCGTGGCGCAACACGACGACGCGATCAGCGATCTGGCCGACCTCGGAAAAGTCAGTTGTGCAGACCAGGACGGCCGCGCCGTTGGCGGCCAGATCACGAAGTGCTTCGTAGATCTCGAATTTCGATGGGATATCGATGCCAGCCGAAGGTTCGTCAACCACAACCAATGAACCTGGATGTTCGAGCCAGCGCCCGACCATGACCTTCTGCTGATTGCCGCCCGACAGGGTGCGGATCCTCACATCGAGGTTTGCGGCCTTTACGCCACCGGCCAACCGCAGGCGTTCGGCCAACCGGCGCAAAGATCGCGGCCACACCACGGGCCCGTCGGGCGCAGCGACGCTGGCCAGTGTGAGGTTCGACGCCACGGAGTCGTCCAGTAACAGGCCTCGCCGTTTCCGGTCAGAGGGAAGGTAGGCGGCTTCGCGAACCGTCGAGCGCCGGCCCTTCACCCGCTTTGCCGTCCCGGATCCGACGAGTTCGACCGTACCGGCATCGACCGGACAGGCGCCGACGGCGACCTCGGCCAACTGGCTTGTCCCGGAGCCAATGCCACCAGTGGCCACCAGAACCTCGCCGGCGCGGATATCGAGATCGAGATCCTGGAGGGATGCGCCCAATGTGACGCCGCGCAACCGTAGGACGGTGTCGCCCTCGATGGGCTGGCGGTCTGACTGGGTCTGCTCAATCCGGCGCCCGAACATCATCTCGATCAGGTCGCCGCTGTCGATGTCGGCCACCTTCCGGACGCCGGCAACCTCGCCATCGCGCAGAACGGTGACGGTTTCGGCCAGTTCGAAAATCTCATCGAGGTGATGGCTGATGTAGAGCACGGCGACGCCGGCGTCGCGCATTGTGCGGACCACCGAGAACAACCGGTCGACCTCAGAGCGGTGTAGCGATGCGGTTGGTTCATCCATCACCACGACCTGGGCTTCGAGCGAGACCGCCCGGGCAATCTCGATGAGCTGCAGTTCGGCCACCGACAGGTCGCGTACCGACCCTCGTGGGTCGAGATCGATGCCCAGCCGGTTGAGGCGCCGAGTGGCCTCGGCCCGCATGGCACGACGGTCGATGATGCCCCTTCGACGGGGCAGGGCATCGAGCATCACGTTTTCGGCAACATCAAGATCTGGGACCACCTGACGTTCCTGATAAAGGCAACGCACGCCGCAGCTGTCGAACTCTGCTCGACTGAAGGTGCTGATCTCGTCGCCGTTGACTCGGACGATGCCGGAGTCAGGCGACTGCGCTCCGGTGGCGATCTTGATCAGCGTGGACTTGCCGGCTCCGTTTTCGCCAACGAGCGCGTGAACCTCGCCAGCGGTGACACCGAGCGAAACATCCTTTAGTGCATGCACGCCCGGGAAGCGCTTGTGCACGTTCTCGACCTGGAGGGCGAAAGTCGTCATGACGTGATGTTGGCCTCGCGTGGATTCATCGCTGTGTTTCTTACCACTTTGTTTTTCGGAACCGTTAACTTATGCGCAGTGGTTTCAGGCATTGCGCAGCGCAGGGATGATGCGCTGGCCGTAGGCATTAAGGGTCTCGTTCTTCTGATCGTGCATCAGATAGAGAGCGAACTGGTCAACACCAAGGGCCTCGAGGGCCTTGAGTCGCTCGATATGAGCGTCCTCGTCGCCGAGGATGCAGAAGCGGTCGAGGATCTCGTCGGGCACGAAGTCGGTTTGGTCGTGGCCGGACTTGCCATGCTTTGCGTAGTCGTAGCCCTCCCGGCCCTTGATGTAGTCGGTGAGGGCCTCGGGGACGACACCGGAGTCGCCGTAGCGATCGACGATGTCGGCTACGTGGTTGCCGACCATGCCGCCAAACCAGCGGCACTGGTCGCGCTGGTGGGCGAGGTCATCGCCGACGTATGCGGGAGCGGCGACGCAGATGTAGAGATCATCGGGGTTGCGCCCGGCGTCGGATGCGGCCGTCCTTACTGCGTTGATCATCCACTCGGCAAGGTCGAGATCGGCGAGCTGGAGGATGAAGCCATCCGTTTCCGCGCCGCACATGGCGAGTGCCTTTGGCCCGTAACCCGCCATGAGGATGTCGAGCTTCGATTCCTTCGCCCAGGGGAACTGTTGCTGGGTACCGTTGTAGGTGACTTCGCGTCCCTCGGCGAGCTCCTTGATCACGTGCATCGACTCGCTGAGGGTGGCCAGATTCGTCGGCGAGTGTCCGAGGACGCGCATGGCGGAGTCGCCGCGCCCGATGCCGCAGATGGTGCGATTCCCGAACATGTCGTTGAGTGTTGCGTAGTGCGACGCGGTGACGGTCCAGTCGCGGGTGCCGGGGTTGGTGACCATTGGGCCTACGATCATGCGATTTGTCGCCGACAGCATCTGACTGAAGATCACATATGGCTCTTGCCACAGCACATGACTGTCGAAGGTCCAGCCGTGGCTGAACCCGAGCGTCTCAGCCTTCTGGGCGAGATCGACAACCCGCCATGCGGGTGGGTCTGTCTGGAGAACGACGCCGAAGTCCATACTTGCTCCTAGTGGTTGGTCGGGAAACCGAGGTTGACGCTACTGCTGGCGGGATCGGGCCACCGGCTCGTGATCACTTTCGGGCGGGTGTAGAAGTGGATGCCCTCGGGGCCATACATCGTGGTATCGCCGAAGGCCGAGTCTTTCCATCCGCCGAACGAGTGGTAGCCGACCGGCACCGGAATGGGCACGTTGATGCCGACCATGCCAGCGTCAGCATCCTCTTGGAACTGACGAGCTGCGCCGCCGTCGCGAGTGAAGATCGCGGCACCGTTGCCCCACGGGTTGGCGGCGATCAGATCGACGCCTTCCTGGTACGTGTCGACGCGCACGACGCAAAGCACCGGTCCGAAGATCTCTTCGGTGTAGACGGTCATGTCGGTGGTGACGTGGTCGAGCAGGGTGACACCGAGGAAAAATCCGTCGTTGTCGAATTGTGCGTCGCGGCCATCGACCACCACGGTGGCGCCGGCATCAGCGCCTGCGCCGACGTAACTCGCGACCTTGTCGCGGTGGGCCTCGGTGATGAGGGGCCCCATTTCGGAGCTGCTGTCGGTGCCATCACCGATGGTCAACTTTTCCATCCGGATCTTGATGGCCTCGACCAACGGGTCGGCCACATCTCCGACCGCAACGGCAACCGAGATGGCCATGCACCGTTCGCCGGCGGAGCCGTAGGCCGCGGACACGGCGGAGTCGGCCGCGAGATGGATATCGGCGTCGGGCAGCACGACCATGTGGTTCTTGGCGCCGCCGAGCGCCTGAACACGCTTGCGGTGGTGGGTGCCTGTCTCGTAGACGTAGTGAGCGATGGGGGTGGAGCCCACGAAGCTCACCGCCTTCACGTCGGGGTGTTCGAGGAGACGATCGACGGCCACCTTGTCGCCCTGCACGACATTGAGCACGCCGGGCGGGAATCCGGCATCTTGGAACAGCTCAGCGATGAGGAGCGGAGCGGACGGATCTTTTTCCGACGGCTTCAAGATGAAGGTGTTGCCGCAGGCGATGGCGTTGGGGATCATCCACAGCGGCACCATGGCGGGAAAATTGAACGGCGTGATTCCGGCCACAACACCCAGCGGACGGCGCACTGAGTAGACGTCGACACCGGTTGATGCCTTCTCGCTGTGGGTGCCCTTGAGCTGGTCGGTGAGCCCGCATGCGAACTCGATGTTTTCGATCGCCCGAGCGACCTCGCCCCCGGCGTCGCTGAGCACCTTGCCGTGTTCGGACGTGAGGCGGGCAGCGATCTCATCGGCGTTCTCAACGACGAGGTTGCGATAGTTGAACATCAGCTTGGTTCGCCGGGCCAGGCTCACGGTCTGCCACTCAACAAAGGCGGCCTTCGCGCTTGCTACCGCGGTGTCGACATCTTCGACCGATGCCAGCGCGAGCTCGCCAGTTTGGATGCCGGTGGCCGGGTTGAATACCGGAGACGTGCGACCGGAAGTGGCCGGGGCCGACGACCCATCAATGAGGTGCTGAATCTGCTTCATGGGGTCCTCTGAGGGCGGGGTGGGGGATTGGTTAGATGAGGTAGTCGGAGAGCCCGCGGGTGAGGTACTTCCCGTGGCCGGTGGAGCCGGTGTACGAATCGTTCTCGATGATCACTCGGCCGCGGGACATGACGGTGTGGACATGCCCGTTGATCTCGAAGCCCTCCCACGCCGAATGGTCCAGGTTCATGTGATGGTTGTCTTCGCTGATGGTCCAGGTGCGGTTTGGATCGTAGAGGACGATGTCGGCGTCGGCGCCGGGCTGGATGGTGCCCTTGCGCGGGTAGAGGCCGAACATGCGGGCCGGAGTGGTCGAGCAGAGTTCGACCCAACGCGGGAGGGAGATCTCACCGTTGACCACACCCTGGAAGATGAGGTCCATGCGGTGTTCGACCCCGCCGATGCCGTTGGGGATCGCCCGGAAGTCGTCGCGCCCGAGCTCTTTCTGGTCCTTCATGCAGAACGGGCAGTGATCGGTGGCGACCACGCTGAGATCGTTGGTGCGCAGGCCCTTCCACAAGTCTTCATGGTGGTGGGCGTGTTTGGTGCGCAACGGAGTTGAGCAGACATACGCCGCACCGTCGAACCCTTGATCGAGATGGTCTTCGAGGTTGAGGTAGAGGTATTGGGGGCAGGTCTCGGCGAAGACATTGGCGCCGTTGTTGCGGGCGATCGCCACCTGCTCGAGGGCTTCCGACGCCGAAAGGTGCACGATGTAAAGGGGTGCAGCGCCGACCTTGGCCAGCTGGATTGCGCGGTGGGTGGCCTCGCTCTCTAGCTCGGGCCGGCGGACATAGCCGTGGTTGACCGGATCAGTTTCGCCTCGCTCGACCGCTTGCTGAGCGAGCACGTCGATGGCGAGTCCGTTCTCCGCGTGCATCATGATCAGGGCGCCATTACCTGCGGCTTGTTGCATGGCCCGCAGGATTTGGCCGTCGTCGGAGAGGAAGACGCCCGGGTAGGCCATGAACAGCTTGAAACTCGTGACGCCTTCGTTCACGAGGGCGTCCATGTCTTTCAACGACTGCTCGTTGACATCACCCAGGATCTGATGGAAGCCGTAGTCGATGGCGCACTTGCCTTCGGCTTTCGCTCGCCATTGGTCGTGGGTGTCGCGCACGCCTTCGCCGAATTTCTGCACGGCGAAGTCCACGATGGTGGTGGTGCCGCCCCAAGCCGCGGCGCGGGTGCCGTTCTCGAAGTCGTCCGAGGCGACTGTGCCTCCGAAGGGCAGCTCCATGTGGGTGTGGCCGTCGACCCCGCCGGGGATTACGAAGAGGCCGGTGGCATCGATCACCTGCGCGTCGACTTCTGCCGATGCAGCGACGTCAGAGCCGGGTTGCAACACCGCGACGATGATCTCGCCGTCGATGAGTACATCGGCGGGATCCGCTCCAGTCGAGCTGATCACGGTGCCGTTTTTGATGAGTTTCTTCATGATGTCTCCTCGATCGCAGCGACGAGGGCGGCGATGCCTTCGTCGATCTCTTCCTCGGTCACGTCGAGCATCGGTGTGATGCGGATCGCGTTGCCGTAGAGGCCACCCTTACCAACGAGCACTCCGCGACGTTTGCATCCTTCCAGAACTGCTCCCGCCCGTCCGGCATCTGGCTCAATCGAATCCGGGTGCACCATCTCGATTGCCTGCATGAGGCCCTTGCCGCGAAGTTCGGCGATCCAAGGTGTGGTATCGACGATTGGCTGGAGCGCAGCGACGATTCGGTCGCCCATCACCTTGGCGTTGGCCTGCAGATCGTTCGCAAGCACGTAGTCGAGTGTGGCCAGGCCGGCTGAAGCCGACAGTGGGTTGCCGCCGAACGTGCTGAACGACAACGCGCTGATGGTGTCCATGATCTCGGCGCGGGCCACGATACCAGCGAGCGTGATGCCATTGCCGACGCCTTTGGCGAAGGTGAGCATGTCCGGAACTATGTCGTGCGCCTCGTAACCCCAGAAGTGTTCACCGGTGCGTCCCCAGCCGGTCTGGACTTCGTCGGTCACGAAGAGGATTCCGTGGTTCGACAAGATCTTTTGCATCGAGCCGAAGAAGCCGTCCGGGGGAGTGGCAAAGCCGCCTACTCCCTGGATTGGTTCGGCGATGAGGCAGGCGACATCGCCCGACGTCATCATGTCGATCACTTGCTGGAGGTCGTCGACGCAGGCGTTGGTGAACTCTTCGTCGTCCATATGCCGAAACGGACTACGGAGGCGATATCCGCCCTGGACGAAATTGACCGACAAGCCCGAGATGCTGGTGGAGGTCCATGCGGAATGTGAGGTGATGGCTTGGGCCGTGAACGATCGCCCGTGGTAGCTATTGCGCATCGCTAGAACCTGGTTGGACTTGCGATAGCTGGTGGCGAGAAGGATGGCGGTGTCGTTGGCTTCACTGCCCGATGTCGTGAAGAACACCCGGGCGTCGGGGATTCCCGATTGTGCCGCGATCTTCTCCGCGAGCTCGATCATTGGTTCGCACAGATAGAGCGTGGAGGTGTGCATCACCTTCGCGGCCTGCTTCTGCACCGCGGCGACGACCGCAGGGTTGCTGTGGCCGATCATGGTGGTGAGTACGCCGCCAAAGAAGTCGAGATAACGATTGCCTTCGATATCGAAGACGTATCCGCCCTCGCCCCGATCGATCGAGATCGGCTCCTTATAGAGCGGGCGGACGTAGGACGGCAGAATCGCGTTGTAGCGCTCGTGGAGTTCGGCGTTGGTTGTCATGGAGCGAAGGGGCCATCAGGCTTCGGTGAGGGGGCCGTACATGTCGGGCCGACGGTCGCGATAGAAAGCCCACTGATCGCGGACTTCGTTGACGAGGCTGAGATCCAGGTCACGGATGATGAGTTCTGCCTTGTTGTCGCTCGCAGTTTCGCCGACGAACTGGCCGCGTGGGTTGGCGAAATAGGAGGTGCCGTAGAAGTCGTTGTCGCCGAGGTCTTCGACCCCGATTCGGTTGATGGCGCCGACGAAGTACATGTTGGCTGCGGCTGCCGCGGTCTGCTCAAGTTGCCACAAGTAGGCCGAGAGGCCGCGGCTCGTCGCCGACGGGTTGAAGACGATCTGCGCACCGTTGAGGCCAAGGGCCCGCCAGCCTTCCGGGAAGTGGCGGTCGTAACAGATGTTGACGCCAACCTTGCCAACGGCGGTGTCGAACACCGGGTAGCCGAGGTTGCCGGGCCGGAAATAGAACTTCTCCCAGAAGCCCTTGACCTGGGGGATGTGGAGCTTGCGGTATTTGCCGAGGTAAGTGCCATCGGCATCGATCACTGCGGCAGTGTTGTAGAGGATGCCCGGCTGTTCTTCCTCATACATTGGAAGCACGAGAACGATGCCGTACTTGGCGGCTAGCTCCTGGAAGCGCTTCGTGGTGGGCCCATCGGGGATCGCTTCGGCATAGCTGTAGAACTGCGTGTCCTGAACCTGGCAGAAGTACGGCCCATAGAAGAGTTCCTGGAAACACATCACCTGCGTGCCGGCCTCGGCTGCCTCCGCCAGGTACTTCTCGTGGAGCTCAATCATCGACTCTTTGTCGCCGGTCCAAGCGACTTGGAGGATCGCGGCCTTCACAACGTCGGACATAGGGGGTGCCTCCCGGGCTGATGGTTCGCAGGCTCGCCCCGCACCACCTTGCGCAACCTATTGACTGGCGTGGCGGTTTACAAGGACCTCTTCGTCGCACACAAAAGGTTGATGTTGGATCGAATCGCCGCTCGGCTCGGCGAAAAACGAACGACGGCGTCGCTGGCCCGCACTGTGGGCTCGCTGATCAGCGATCGCGAGCGAGAGAACGCGTGGCGTACGGTCGTCGTATGGTCGAGATTGACGGTGATCGGTTGTTGGATTCCTTGCGCACTCTGCGGGGCTTTGGCTCCGTCGAGTCTGGTGTCGTCCGGCCGACGTTTTCTCCCGCCGACATGGCGGCGAGGATTTGGATCCGTGACCAGATGGACGCCGCCGGACTCGATGCGACCATCGACGGTGTCGGCAATGTCTTCGGTCGGTCCCGCAACGACGGTCCTGCCCTCATTGTGGGATCGCACTCCGATACCCAGCCGGAAGGAGGTTGGCTCGATGGTGCACTCGGTGTGATGTATGCGATCGAGATCGCCCGAACGCTCGCCGAAGATCCTCGCACCGACCAGCTGGCCGTCGATGCGGTCGCCTGGGCCGACGAAGAGGGGACCTACACCAACTTTCTCGGAAGCCGGTCGTTCGTCGGTGAACTGCCGGCCGAATCCTGGTCGGAGACGAATGCTGAAGGTGAGAGCGTGGCTGCGGCAATCGAGCGAGTCGGGCTTTCCCAGTCGCCGCTCGCGAGGTTCGAACGTGGGCGTCAGGTCGGATACCTCGAGGCCCATATCGAGCAGGGCCCTCACCTCGAGGACCGACACCAGCGGCTGGGCATCGTCACATCAATTGTCGGGATGCGAGCACTACAGATCACTTTCTTGGGTGAGCAGAACCATGCCGGCACCACCCCAATGGCCCGGCGCAAGGACGCGGGCGTCGCGCTGTTTGAATATTGCGTCCGACTCCGTGGCCGATTCGAAGCGATGGCTGGGCCCGCCACCGTCTGGACGATCGGGAACGCCCGACTCGAGCCAGGGGCGGACAGCATCGTGCCGGGCTCGGCATGGTGCGGGCTCCAGTTCCGCGACCCCGAATATCACCTCCTCAACAAGATGGAGGCAGCAGCGCACGGCATCGCTGCAGAAATGACGATGGAGGGGCCGGTGCAGGTGTCGGCCGAACGGCGCCGCGATGGCGTGTCTCCCGTCGAGATGGATCCCGCCCTACGAGGTCATCTGGCTGCGGCGGCTGGTTTGCGGGTCCCGGGAGAATGGATCGATATGCCGAGCGCCGCTGCTCACGATCCGATGGTTATGACCTCGCATTTGCCGTGCGCAATGTTGTTCATCCCGAGCATCGGCGGAATTAGCCATGATTTTGCGGAGAACAGCAACTATGACGACATTACAACGGGCTGCCGTGTCCTCGCCGATGCCGTGGTATCCCGACTACGACAGACCAAGTCCTCTTCGATCTGACCGGCAAAGTTTCCCCAGATAGTGTCTGGCAACTCTGTACCTCAGGCCTCAACTCGAACAAAGGTCGCCTACATGCTCTTTACCCTCCGAAAGATTCTCGTCTGTGTCGATGAGACACACTTCGAGCGTGGTCCAACTCCTGAGACACCCGCATTAAAAGGGGCCATCGCTGCGGTTGTCAGTAATCCCTATGTGGGGGCCTACGTCGAAGACCTAAGCCCGGCCGGTGATGAGCTGCGCGCCCTCGGCGAACGTCTTGGTACGAGGCTCATTGACCATCTCGGTGGTGATGCCTCGGCGATCGAGAGTTATGGCAAGGGCGCGATCGTCGGGAGCGACGGCGAAATCGAACACGGCGCCATGTGGCACATTCCTGGTGGAGGCGGCATGCGCACAGCGATCGGGCGGGGCGAATCGATCGTGCCATCGACCAAGAAGGTCGGTCCGATGGGCGCGCGACTCGACGTCCCCCTTACACATCTGACGTGGTCCTACGTCGGCAGCCACTACGACGCGATCGAGATGGGTGTGCCCGATGGACCGCGGCCCGACGAGATGGTGCTCATTCTCGGAATGGCCACCGGAGGCCGAATCAACGCCCGTCTTGCTGGCGGATTTACCCTTGAAGATCGAGAGAGGCCGGACACCCCCGCATGAGAATCGCATTCTTAGGATTGGGCCGAATGGGCTGGCACATGGCCGCTCATCTGGCGAGCGACGAACTCGGTCACGAGCTTGTGGTGTTCGACGTGGTCGACGCCGCGGTGAAGAGCTGGACTGACGAGCATCGCGGCTCGACGGCAGCATCCGTGTCCGAAGCGGTCAACGGGGCTGAGATCATCATCAGCTCACTTCCGTCCGACAAAGAAGTTGGCGCGGTGGTCGCCGAGGCCGACGGCAATGTCGCGAGTGGTGCGGTGTGGATCGACCACTCCACGATTTCCGCCGATGGGGCGCGACGGTACTGCGAAGGGCTCCGGGCCCAGGGCGTTGAATTCCTCGATGCGCCGGTATCAGGTGGTGTCGACGGCGCCCGCAACGGTTCGCTTACAGTGATGACTGGTGGTCAGGCCGCGACGTTCGAACGTATGGAGCCGACAATGGCCGCTTACGCCGGACGGGTCACACTTATGGGCGAGTCGGGGGCCGGTCAGATCACGAAGATGACGAATCAGATCTGCGTGGTCGGGGTGTGTCAGGCGTTGGCCGAGGGTCTCGATTTCGCGATGCGCGCCGGGCTCGATGCCAACGAGGTTGTCGCCGCAATGTTGCAGGGCTCATCGACCTCTTGGCAGATGCAGAACCGGGCGACGCAGATGATCGAAGGCGAATTCGACTTCGGCTTCTCGACCACGTTGATGAGAAAAGACATCGGACTCGTACTCGACGAGGCGAAGGCGATGAACGTGTCGCTTCCCGTGACTGCCCTCGTAGGCCAGTTTCTCGCCGATGTCGACGCGCTTGGGGGCGCGGACCTCGACTGGAGCAGTCTGATGATGCGACAACGCCAGTTCGCACCTAAAACCGAAGAACAACCAGAGGACGGTAGCTGAGATGTCGTTTGTCGAAGAATGTAGAGAAATCTCCGAACCCGTCTGGGGGCGCTGGCTACACCACCCGTGGACCGAGGCGCTCTTCGCCGGCGAACTCTCGGATGAGCAGTTCCGCTATTGGCTGATTCAGGACCTTCCCTACCTCGGGCAGAACATCACGGAGATGATCTACCCGAAGGTGCCGGCAACGAACCCCTTCGTGGAACTCTCGCGTGAGTATGCGATTCGAGCGGCAACAAGTCGGGTCGAGCTTGAGACAATCGGTGATGCCGGACCGTTCGCCAAGACGAGGTGGGCGGCGCGACCGACCCGCGACGCAGTCATCAATTTCTGGATTCGCACCGCCCACGAGGGCACCTTCGGCGACCTGTGTGCCGCGCTCTACGTCTGTTATTCGTTCGCCGAGACCTTCGGCACCCGGTATCGACGAGATGCGCCCGCCGGGCTTCCGCCGCTCCAGCAGGCCTGGGTCGAACAGTGGGTGGACCCCTACTTCGAGAAGCTCCATTTTTCGGTGCGTGACGGCCTCGACGAAGCCGGAGCGAGCGCCTCAGAATCCGAAAAGGATCACATGAAGTGGCTGTTCCTCAGGGGAACTCAACTTCAGATCGGCACCTTTGATGCTGCGTGGGACCTCTCGGATCCGTGGCCGGGCGAAGGTGAGGAGCGAGGCATTTCCGCCGGCGCTCCGTGGACTGAATAGCTCGATCTGCCTGACCAGTGAGCGTCGGTATCAGTTATGCCTGCTCGAGGAGTTCGACCAGCACATTGCCGTGACAGGTTTTCGGGGCGCACCAACACGCCAATCTTTGGCCCCGTAGTTCTTCGTGTTCGGCCATCAGATCGGGCGGGGTCGATGCGGTGCCCGAATCGCTGTCCGCTACGGTCGCCCGAATGATCGCCGCCGCACCACCAATGCCGTTGCGCAACGATCCGAATATTCCGTACTACGCGGTGACGGCCGTGCTCACGATGGGGTACGGCTCGGTCTTTACGCTCCTCGCCGAGTTCCGCAACCAGTTCGGCTTCAGTGAGAGCCAGCTGGGGCTCATCGCGTCGGCTGGCTTCTTTGCTGGCTTTGCCGCCCAAGTAGGCCTCGCTCCGCTCGCCGACCGCGGGCGGACGCCGCAGATGATCAGGTTTGGTGTGGCGCTCGCCGCGGTCGGGATGTTTGGAATGGTGATCGCCGACGAGCTGTGGATGTTCGTGGGCTCACGGATCGTGTTCGGCCTGAGCACTGGCGCAGTCGCTCCGGCGATGCGTCGGCTGCTGATCACTCGAGACCCGGATGCCGTCGGCACCACGCTGGGCCGACTCACCGCGTTCGACATCACTGGTTTCGTCCTCGGCCCCGCGCTCGCAGCCATCCTCGTGGAACTCGGCGGCATTCGACTGCCGTTCATCGTGTTGGTGGGCGCCAACCTCCTTCTGCTTGTTTGGGTAGGCCGTCTAGACCTGCGGACTCCGCCGGGCGACGGCGTGCGGCGGCCGACGCTGCCGTTGCTTCGTATTCCCCGCATCCAGTCCGCCATGTTCGCGGGAGTGGCATTCTTTCTGACGCTCGCCTATTTCGAGGCGACGTGGGCCCTTCTCCTCGACGACAACGGGGCCGAGACTTGGCTGGTCGGACTCTCGTTGAGCCTCTTCACGATCCCGATGATCGTCCTGGCCCCAAGGGGAGGGCGCCTGGCGCAACAGAAGGGGCACGCGTCGGTAGTTGGATGGTCGATTGCCGTCGCGGCGGTCTGCACGCTGGCCTACGGCTGGGTCGACATCCTCTGGGTCTTGCTGCTGGTCTCGCTCGTCCATGCCATCGCCGACGCGTTCACAATGCCCGCCAACCAGGTAGCGGTGGCGACGGCGACGCCGCCGGAACAGCTTGCGGCCGGGCAGGGGTTGTTCAGCGCAGTGGGCACGCTCGTGTCGGGAATCGTCGCGTACGCGGCCGGCGCGCTCTACGAGGCCGAAGGACCGAAGCTTCTCTTCACCTCCGCATCGATTGCGATGGTGGTATTCCTCGCTCTTTCACTTCTCCGGCACCGAGACGGGGAGCAGGAGCCGGCGGTCAGTGCGCGGGGGTAAGCGGGCCCAAGACTCCGGGCCGATCGGGGGCCAGGTCCTCCGCTCGCAGTCCGGCCGCTTGGAGATCTGACGGCAGCGTGCCGTCGACGGCGAGCGATGCCGCCGCCGTCGCGAGGCCCGGAGCCATTTGGATGCCGTAGCCGCCTTGGCCGACCATCCAGAAGAAGCCAGGAACTTCTGCATCGAATCCGGCAACGGGGGACCGGTCACCGGCGAAGGTGCGAAGACCGGCCCATG
>Ga0209709_10002286_pt1 | contig 16889 bp, 14 predicted proteins | sample ArcticOcean_MG_C_2_FD_187435 | JGI IMG/M metagenome (GOLD analysis project Ga0209709, IMG submission 187435) | Marine microbial communities from western Arctic Ocean - ArcticOcean_MG_CB4_136 (SPAdes) (version 2) | ecosystem: Environmental > Aquatic > Marine > Oceanic | place: Arctic Ocean... | reverse complement strand
ATTTGAGCTGTGGAGCTCGGAGTTAAGCTCTACAGCACTTTTGTTGGTCAGGCACTCAACCGTTCCTGTGACTGAGTTACGGCGGAACAGTAGGTCACTTTTACCGCTCAGTTCGCGGGCCTTGAGTATGCTCAGCACCTGCTTTTGATCATCCAGTAATGTGACTATGGTTCCAGCGGTTATATACAGCCCAGCTTCCAGTGTGCAGCGGTCGCCCAGAGAGACGCCAAGGCCCGCATTGGCGCCAAGTAGGCATTTCTCGCCTATCGAAATAACTACGCTGCCGCCTCCTGAGAGGGTGCCCATAATAGACGCACCCCCGCCAACATCCGAACCAGCGCCACAGAATACGCCTGCAGAAACGCGACCCTCAATCATATTAGGCCCCTCACAGCCTGCATTAAAGTTAATAAAGCCTTCATGCATTACCGTGGTTCCTTCACCAACATAGGCGCCGAGGCGGACTCTTGAACTGTCGGCAATACGGATGCCGCTAGGCACAATGTAGTCGACCATCTTGGGGAATTTATCGACACAGTCTACGCTCAGTGGCTGGCCGGCCGTGCGAGCCTCCAACAGGCGCGCTGGCAGTTCGTCTATATCGATGGCCCCAAGATTGGTCCAGGCGATATTCTTGAGGGTGCCAAAGATGCCTGTGAGGTCCGTACCATGAGGTTTAACCAACCGGTGAGATAGTAGATGGAGTTTCAGATAGCCCTGAGGCACGGTCGTTGGAGGGGTGTTCTCGGCCATTAGTACCGCGACAATAGGGCGGTCTGATACCGCCAGCTTTTTAATAGTACTAGCCATGTCAGAGTAGCCATTATGGCTAAGTGTTGATTGCAGTGCGGCAATCTGTTCAGTACTGGGCTCAATCTCACCAGAACTGATGCCGAGACTGACCGCGAGGATGTCACTTAGACCTTGACCTGGGTTCAATAAGGGTGCGGGATAAAATACCTCTAACCATTCACCGCGACTATTCTTGCTGCCGACACCGATTGCGAAACTGTACAATTTACTCATGGGTTTACTCTTTCAGATTAATTGAAAATGGTTTGGTACTGGTCGGCCTTAAAACCAATCGTCACTGCGCCGTCTACATTGAGGACAGGTCGTTTAATCATGGCTGGATTCTCCATTAGCAGAACGGCGATATTGTCTCTAGTCGCAGATTCTTGCACGTCACTACTCAGCTTGCGCCAAGTGGCACCGCGGCGGTTGAGCACAGTTTCCCAGCCAGCTTGGTCAATCCAACTTTCAATGGTGTCGGCGTCAACACCGTCGATGCGAACATCATGAAAGGTATATTCAATGCCGTTATCAGTCAGCCATTTCTGGGCTTTTTTAATGGTGTCGCAATTTTTAATACCATACAGCGTAGCCACTTTCTTAACCTCATTTGTTAAAAGTACAAGCATAGCAAAAGCGCTAGGGCTTATGGGCAATAAATGGATTTTTACGGGCCGGATAACAGGTTTTGCAAATGTCACAAACGCGACCATCGCAGCCTCGCGCCGAGCAGTATTCCCGACCATAAAATATGATTTGCAAATGTAACTTGTTCCACTGAGTGCGGGGAAAGAGCTTTTTTAAATCCCTTTCTGTATGTGTTACATTTTTTCCTTTGGTGAGACCCCAGCGTTGCGCGAGTCTATGGATATGGGTGTCGACTGGAAAGGCAGGATGGGCAAAGCCTTGAGACATAACCACGCCAGCGGTTTTATGGCCGACACCTGGCAGTGACTCTAGAGCCTGCCAGTCATCGGGGACCTCTCCGCCATACTGATCGACGAGCATCTTTGATAGATTGGAGATTGCGCTAGATTTTTGTGGCGCCAAGCCGCAGGGGCGTACTATGTTGTATATGGTATCTAGCGGCACATGCTGCATATCAAAAGGATTGTCAGCCTGTGAAAAAAGCGCTGGTGTAACCTGATTAACACGAATATCCGTGCACTGGGCGCTCAGTAATACAGCCACCAGTAATTCGAAATTATTTTTGTGGTCGAGAGGGACTGGCGTCTCTGGGTAGAGTTCATTTAGACGCTGGAGTATATGAGCCGCTCGCTCTTTCTTTAACATATCCAGTTCCTCAGAGCGCTAGGCTCTGGATATACTGTTTGATCCGCAGAGCCGCCTCGACACATTCCGCAGTGCTTGCCACTAGGGCCATTCGCACGCGGTTTTGCCCGGGATTGCCATGGACTGAGGCTCTTGATACAAACTGACCTGGCAGTAAGGTGACATTTTGCTGTTCGAACAAGCCTCTGGCAAATTCTATGTCATCGACCGGCGTCTGGGCCCAGAGATAAAAGCTGGCGTCTGGCTTTGGGAAGTCCAGGACATGGGTTAGGATTTCTGTCACCGCGGCAAATTTTTCGCGGTAGAGGGCTCTATTTTCGCGGACATGCTGTTCATCGGCCCATGCGGCCATTGAGGCTAACTGAACGGGCAGGGACATGGCGCAGCCATGGTAGGTGCGGTAACTGAAAAAGTCTTTCAAAATACTTGCGTCGCCAGCGACAAAGCCGGAGCGCAAACCGGGTAGATTAGATCGTTTTGACAGGCTGTGAAAAACCACACAGCGTCTGAAATCCTGCCTGTTCATGTCTTGGCAGGCTTGCAAAAGGCCCGCGGGCGGATTGCCTTCTTCAAGGTAGACCTCGGAGTAACATTCGTCGCTGGCGACAATAAAATCGTATTTATCCGCCAGGGCTATAGCCTGCTGCATCTGCGCTATGGACATGACGGCACCTGTGGGATTGCCTGGGGAACAGATTTGCAAAAGCTGGCAGCGTTGCCATACTGCCTCAGGGACAGCGTTGAGATCTGGAATAAAGCCCTGATCAGCTGTGCAGTTCAAATAGTAGGGCTCTGCGCCGGCTAATATGGCCGCACCCTCATAGATTTGATAGAAGGGATTAGGGGCAACCACTATCGGGTTCTGATTCGGTTTCTCGCTAGATTTATGATCCGACGTGCGATCAATTACCGCCTGCGTAAAGGCGAACAGTGCTTCCCTAGTTCCAGTAACCGGCAGTACATTTCGCTCAGGGTCAACGGTAGCTGCGCTGAGCTGAAAGCGCCTTTCCAGCCACCGACTGATGACTTCACGTAGGGCCAATGTTCCTTTGGTGGATGGGTAAAGCGCCAATTGATCTACCGAGTCAACGAGAGCCTGCTTTACAAACTCTGGGGCAGGATGCTTTGGCTCTCCAATAGACAGCGCGATGTGCCGCAGATGTGTCGGCGGCGTAATGCCGGATTTGAGGTCGTTGAGACGTTCAAACGGATAGGGTTGTAACTGTTTAAGTTTGTGGTCCATGGTTCGTCTGCTCAGTGCCAAAATTTCATTGGTCGTAGCTCTGCTCCCTGCAAATCGTCCTTATTTCGCTGATCCAATTCGCTGCAGATGGTATTTTGAAGTTTCTGACAAAAGTCCGTGTCCGTGAGAGGTTCGTGATTGAAGTCGGTAAGATAAAAAATATCTTCCACGCGCTCGCCTAGAGTGGATAGCTTTGCATTGTAGAGATTGAGTCCATAGCGCAAAAATATACTGGCCAAATGCGCCAAAAGTCCGGGCCGGTCTGGTGTCAGCACCTGAAGCACAGTGGTATTGGTTTCTGTGTCGTTGCGGACTGTGGCAGTGGTTTTTAGCGTAAAATTCATTAGCTGTCGGGGCGTACGTCGGTGCACATCGAAGCTTACATCACTGGGATTTAAGATCGCGCTACGCAAGGTTTTAATGACAGTCTGAGAAAGATCGCGGTCGCTTCCTATAGGCCGGTCTTGATCGTCTAACACATAAAATACATCGAAGGAACGATTGTCATGAGTCGTGTGTAGTCGGGCATCTTGAATGTTCAGGTGCAGCTTGTCGAGGATAGCTGCGATCATAGAAAAAATATTCTGACGGTCACTCGCATGGACAAAAATTTGCGTCGCAACTGGAATTTCAACCCCCACATCGCGGAGTAATATCACCGGTGAATCGGGGCTAGTGTTAGCAATAATAGCCTGAGTAAATGTCGCAATATCATCACTTTTTTCGCGTAGAAAGAACTCCTCAGTGACATCGCTCCAGACTGCCAGCGCCTGAGGCGCATCAATATTCTGCGCTGCCAGTCGTTTCAATACGGCATTTTTTGCGTCCCTAACCCAGGCCGACTTGTCGGCCGGAACTCCGAGACCCTCTTGCAGTGCCCGCTTTGTTTCGAAGTATAGATTGTGCATTAATGAGCCTTTCCAATCGGTCCACAGTCTGGGGTTGGTGGCATTGATGTCAGCGACAGTGAGCAGATACAGGTGCTCAAGGTGCATTTGGTCGCCGACATGAGTAGCAAATTTATAAATTACATCGGGGTCGGAGGTGTCCTCGCGCTGGGAGACTTTGGACATCAGCAGGTGGTTTTCAACCAGCCATTTGAGCAGTTCAATCTCCTGTGATTGCAAACCATGTCGTTGGCCAAAGCTAGCGATGTCCGCGGAGCCAAGCAATGAGTGATCGCCGCCACGCCCCTTTGCGATATCATGATAAAGCGCAGCAATAATACTCAGTTCTGGTTTCGGCAGGTTTTTAAAAATGTGTGAGGCAATTGGAAATGCAGCGGCCTGATCTGGCCGTGCAAAGCGACGGATATTTCTAATTACCTGTAATGTATGTACGTCGACAGGATAAATATGAAAAAGATCATGTTGAGTCTGACCAACGATTTTTCCAAATTCTGGAAGATAGCTACCTAAAATGCCGTAACGGTTCATGCGGGCAAGTTGCACCGATAGGCTGTGCGGCGAGCGCAGAATCCGCATAAATAACTCTTGATTATTTGGGTCCGCCCTAAAATCGTCATTTATTAGATTGCGGTGTAACCTGATTTGGCGAATCGCCGATGCCCGAATACCCTCGATATGGCTATTCTCACCAAGAATAGCGAAGAGTTCGAGAAGGGCTGAGGGGCTATCCGCTAGGACGGACTCATGGCTGGTATCTAGGTAGTTGTCGCGAACGATAAAGCGCTCGTTAATAAGCACTGTATTCTTACTTTTATTCTGACGGTAAATTGCCTCATCGAGATATTGCAGCAGCACATCTGTTAGTTCGCGAATTGAAAGGACCGTCTGATAGTAGCGTTGCATAAATTTCTCGACCCCCAGCTTGCCATTACCGTCGCTGTAGCCAAACATAACAGCCAGTTTACGCTGGTAGTCAAAAAGTAAGCGTTCTTCTGGGCGATCGGCAAGCAGGTGGAGACCGTAGCGAACCCTCCACAGAAATTCTTCATCGCGACGTAGGGTTAAGTATTCTTCGTCGGACAAAAATCCCGCGTGCACGAGCTGGGAGCGACGGTACAGATTAAAGTGGCGTTTGGCAGTCCAGTTGATGAGTTGGATATCACGCAGGCCGCCTGGTGCATCCTTGACGTTAGGCTCGAGATTGTATTCTGTATCGTCATGCTTGTGGTGGCGCGCCCTCTGCTCATCAATTTTTGCGCGATAGAAGCTGGCAGATGACCATATCTTTTTAGGGCCCGTCTTCTTTAACATGGCGTCGCGCAATTCGCTATCGCCGCAGATTAAACGAGTTTCCATGATATTGGTAGCTATGGTGATATCGCGTTTGGCTTCATCTACGCATTGCGATAATGAACGCACGCTATGCCCTATGGTTAATTTGATGTCCCATAGAAAGGTCAAGAATTGCTCTATGCTGGCGCGATATTTCTGCGGTTGGTTGCGTCGCATTAGAATGAGCAGGTCAATGTCGGAGTGAGGGTGAAGTTCACCGCGACCATAGCCGCCGACAGCGATTAGACTGATGTCTTTGTCCCATGGGAAGCGATCCCAGGCATATGACAGAATCAGGTCGGCAAATCGGGCGGATTCGTTAACCAGAGTGTGAACTTCTTCGCCCTCATGGAAGCGGTTGCTGAAGTGATTCTGTGCGGCGTTTAACGCATTGCGAAAAACAGTGATTGCATCACCGGTCTCAATATCAGCCGCGAAGCGCTTTTGATCGAAGAACAGCGGTGCATTCAAGTGCGCAATGGAGTTTTCAAGTGTCATAAGGGTTTGCTGTCTAAAAGGATTCTTCGTGTCTGGCGGTAAGCACTTCGACGCCGTCACTGGTGACGACCATGGTGTGTTCCCATTGCGACGATAGGCGGCCATCTGAGGTTTCGACAGTCCATCCATCGCGCTTCAACTTTGTAGTGTATTTGCCCGCATTAACCATCGGTTCAATAGTAAACGACATGCCTTCAAGCAGCGTCAATCCAGTGCCGGGCTTGCCATAGTGCAATATTTGCGGTTCCTGATGAAATTCTGGGCCAATACCATGGCCGCAGTAGTCACGAACCACTGAGTAGTAGTTAGCTTCCGCATGGGTTTGTATGACATGCCCTATGTCTCCCAGGCGGACGCCGGGTCGCACTATCTCAATGGCTTTATACAAGCATTCCTGTGACACTTTAATAAGTCGCTGGGCATGGCTGGGGACAGCGCCAACGGTGTACATTTTGCTGGTGTCACCGTACCAGCCATCTTTTATGACCGTGACGTCAATATTAATAATATCGCCATTCTTAAGGATCTTCTTATCATTTGGGATGCCGTGACACACAACCTGATTAATCGAGGTGCAAACCGACTTTGGGAAGCCGCGATATCCAAGGCAGGCCGGAATGGCTTGTTGCACATTAACTATATGGTTGTGACAGATGTCGTCGAGCTCTTCGGTAGTGACTCCGTGCACGACATGTTCGCCAATTAACTCTAGCACTTCAGCCGCAAGGCGGCCTGCTATACGCATTTTTGCTATCTGATCTGGGGTGCGCAGCTCTACGGTCATTATTGTTCCTGAGAAATCAGATGTAAGACTATTGTACCCATCTATCAGGCGATACGGGAGACCTCATTTAACATTTAGCTAGCTATACTGAGATTTTGTACATAATGGACGCCAGCGCTGGGTTCCAACTTAGCAAACTGGGGGAAGCTTGTATACGGTTTTGCTTTAAGTGGTGGTTTGATTATGGTATAAAGCGCGCCGCTGCACGGATGTCCTTGCAGTGGTATTTGAAACTAAACGACACACACATTCCGACACGATGGTCTGGGTGCCTGTTAAGCTGCTAATTTACGCGCTTAACTGGTTGATCATTGGGGGATGTGGAGGCTTAACCCCAAGAGGAAATCTTATGTCTATTGTCAGTATGCGCGATATGTTGCAGGCTGGTGTGCATTTCGGCCACCAAACCCGCTTCTGGAATCCCAAGATGAGCAAGTTTATATTTGGCTCACGTAACAAAGTTCATGTCATTAATCTTGAGCACACCGTGCCAGCCTTTAATGAGGCATTAGAAATTCTGCGCGTTGAAGCGGCAAAAGGTAATCAAATTCTTTTTGTTGGTACCAAGCGTGCCGCACAAAAAATTGTCAAAGAGCAAGCAGAGCGCTGCGGTATGCCCTATGTTAGCCATCGCTGGTTGGGTGGTATGCTCACTAACTACAAGACTATCCGAGCCTCTATTCGGCGTTTCCGTGATTTGGAAACGCAGGAAGCTGACGGCACGTTTGATAAGCTAGGTAAAAAAGAAGTGCTAACGCGCACGCGTATGAAAATCAAGCTTGAGAACTCCATTGGTGGAATCAAGGATATGAATGGGCTGCCTGACATCCTGTTCGTCGTTGATGTAGATCACGAGAGAATTGCTATTAATGAAGCCAACAAGTTGGGTATTCCAGTAGTCGGCATCGTTGATACTAATAGTAATCCCGATGGTATTGACTTCATTATTCCTGGCAACGACGATTCAATTCGTGCGATCAAACTGTATGCCGCGTCTGTTGCTGACTCGGTGCTTGAGGGTAAAGCTCAGGCTGCGTCGATCAATAAGAAAGATGAGTTCGTTGAAGAGGTCGCAGTTGCGGCTCCGGAAGCGACAGCTGCTGAGCAGTCTGAGCCTGTTGTTGAGCCAGTGGCATCAGCCGCTGCTTTGGCAGAGGCTGCACCTGTAGAAGCTGCACCTCAGGTTTTAGCTGAGTAATCTATATAATGGGTAGTACGAAAAAGGGGGCCATTGCCCCCTTTTTTCCAACTAAATTTACGGTTCAAGAGAGGAATACAATGTCACAGGTAACGGCATCTTTAGTTAAAGAGCTTCGCGATCGTACTGGTCTAGGCATGATGGAATGTAAAAAAGCACTGGTTGAGGCCGGTGCTGATGTAGATAAGGCCATTGAGGAGCTGCGTAAATCAAGCGGTATGAAAGCAGCCAAGAAGGCTGGTCGGACTGCAGCAGACGGCCTTGTGTCGGTTAAGGTCGAAGGTGATTACGGCGTAGTCTTAGAAGTTAACAGTGAAACTGATTTTGCAGCACGTGATGAGGGCTTTAAAGCGTTCGTCAGTAGCGTGCTTGGTCAAGCCTTTTCCAACAAGCAAACAGATGTTCCAGCCTTAATGGCTGGAGATCTTGAATCTGCCCGTGAATCGCTAGTGCAGAAAATTGGTGAAAACATCTCTGCAAGGCGTGCAGCTTCTATTGACGCACCGGTAGTTGGTGGCTATGTTCACAGCAATAATCGTATTGCTGTTATTGTTGGCCTAACTGGTGGCACTGAAGATCTGGCAAAAGATGTTGCTATGCATGTTGCAGCGCTGAATCCTGCAGTAGTGAGCTCGGATCAAATGCCGGCAGACGCCATCGAAGCTGAGAGAGCGATTTATACCGCTCAGGCGCTGGATAGCGGAAAGCCTGCAGAAATAGTAGCCAAAATGGTTGATGGTCGTGTCAGCAAGTTCTTAAAAGAGAGTAGTCTGATCGATCAGCCCTTTGTTAAAGATCCCGATACAACTGTTGGTAAATTGGTTGCTGCAGGCGGTGCTCAGGTGGTATCTTTTGTGCGCTTTGAAGTAGGCGAGGGTATTGAGGTTGAAGAAGTTGATTTCGCCGCTGAAGTTGCAGCACAGCTAGCCAGTTCTAACGAGTAAACTAAATTAGGAGCAGATATGCCGACCGCCGGTAAAGAGAAAAAATACAAACGTATCCTTCTCAAGCTCAGTGGTGAACAGCTAATGGGAGATGAGGGGTTTGGTATTGATCCCAAGGTTCTGGATCGTATGGCTTTAGAGATAGGCCAGCTGGTTGGGATAGGTGTGCAGGTTGGCCTCGTGATCGGCGGTGGCAATTTGTTTCGGGGTGCCGCACTCAATGCTGCGGGCATGGATCGTGTGACAGGTGATCATATGGGTATGCTGGCGACGGTGATGAATGCCCTTGCGATGCGCGATGCGCTTGAACGGACCAATATCTCATCCAATGTTATGTCGGCTATCCCAATGAGCGGCGTTGTTGAGCACTATGATCGCAGGCGAGCCATTCGTTACCTGAAGGATGGCGAGGTGGTTATTTTTGCGGCCGGGACAGGTAACCCATTTTTTACTACCGACTCTGCAGCCTGTCTGCGTGGTATTGAAATAAATGCCGATGTTGTGCTTAAAGCGACTAAGGTTGATGGGGTTTACTCGGCCGATCCTATGTTGGATCCGAGTGCCGAGCTGTTTTCCAATCTGACCTATGATCAGGTACTTGATAAGAAATTAGCTGTTATGGATCTTACCGCCATCTGTCTGTGCCGCGAGCACAAAATGCCACTGAGAGTGTTCCGGATGTCAAAGCATGGAGCGTTGCTAAACTTGGTTGTTGGCGGCGATGAAGGCACGTTGATTGAAGAGGGCTAAGAGGATCATTATATGATTGAAGAACTAAAGCAGGATGCAGAGGTCCGCATGGGCAAGGCAGTGGATTCATTGGCTGTTGCATTCAACCGGATTCGCACGGGCCGGGCCCATCCAAGCCTATTAGATGGCATCTCTGTTGACTATTACGGTATAGACACGCCTATTGCCCAGGCAGCTTCAATTGTGATTGAAGACTCCAGGACGCTAACCGTCACGCCCTGGGAGAAATTTCTGGTGCCGGTGCTTGAGAAAGCCATTATGAAATCTCATCTGGGGTTGAACCCTTCCAGTGCAGGTACGGTAATTCGTATACCGCTGCCGGCCCTGACTGAGGAGACAAGAAAAGTCTATGGTAAGCAGGCGAAAAGCGAGGCCGAAGGCGCGCGGATTGCTATTCGTAATGTCCGTCGTGATGTTCTTTCAGACGTCAAAGACCTGCTCAAAGAGAAAGCCATCAGTGAGGATGAGGAACGCAAGACTCAGGACGATGTGCAGAAAATTACAGATCGTGCTATCGCCCGTGTCGAAGAGACTCTGGCGGCGAAAGAAAAGGATTTGATGGAGATTTAATCTCCGGTTAATACCATGGTCGAGCCTATTCCCATGCACAATACTCACCCGCTGAAACATGTGGCGCTTATAATGGATGGCAATAATCGTTGGGCTAAAGAGCGTGGTCTCAGCGGTATCGCTGGACATGAGGCAGGCGTTGAACGGATTCGCGATATTCTCGTCACGGCCAAAGAAAATGGTATAGAGGCGTTGACGCTCTTTGCCTTTAGCAGTGAGAATTGGAACCGCCCTGATTTAGAAGTGCGAGGACTGATGTCGCTGTTTTCCACCTATCTAAAAAAAGAGACTAAGGCCCTTCGCGATGATGGCGTCTGCCTCAAAGTGATTGGCAATCGCGGCGAGTTCAGTGATCGCCTTAAACGGATTATTTGTGACGCCGAGACTGCCACCGCAAACGGTAAATTGACGCTCTATCTGTGTGTTGACTATGGCGGCCGTTGGGATGTCACTAACACGGCCAAGCAGCTAGCGCTTGAAGTCCAGACGGGTCGATTGAGACCGGCTGATATCTCTGAAGAGCTGTTTGACAAATATATGCAGAAAGACGGAATTCCCGACCCTGATTTATGTATCCGTACGGCGGGTGACAAGCGTCTGAGTAATTTTCTGCTCTGGCAGTTGGCCTATACAGAGCTCTACTTTACGGAATCCTACTGGCCTGATTTTGATGGGAATGCCTTAAATGTTGCCATTGACGAGTATCATCATCGTCAGCGCCGTTTCGGTACGCGCAGCAGTGAAAAGGCCCTAGAGGCTAAATGTGATCAATCCGGGGATAGCGGCCATGTTTAAGCAGCGCGTTATCACCGCAGTCATTATCGCGGTTATCTTTTTTGCCCTACTACTGAACCTTTCTGCAGTAGATTTTTTGCTAGTCATTTGTCTAATGTTGTTTATCGCGGGTTGGGAGTGGAGCAACTTGATGAAAGTTACGACCGTCGCAGGAAAGTCGATATTTTTGAGTGTATTGACACTCTCCCTCGCCGCTGCTAGCGTTTGGCTTGGTCTCTTTGATACTTTTGATCATCAGCGGGCTGAAAAGATCTCTCTGGCTGCTGTCGCGCTTTGGGCGATTATTTTTCTCTGGGTGCAGGGCTATCCCTCTAGCGCGATCCTATGGTCTAGCCGCATTATTTTGGGCGCTCTGGGCATCCTTTTGCTGACATTTACCTGGGTTGCGGCCGCTGCTATTTTGCACAATGTGTTGGGACAATGGTTATTGTTACTGGCAATAGTGATTGTGGTTTTGGCTGATGTGGGAGGCTATTTTGTTGGTACCTTAGCGGGTAGGCATAAATTAGCGCCACTTGTGAGTCCAGGCAAGACCTGGGAGGGCTTCGCTGGCGGCTTGTTGCTACAATTTATACTTATTGGCGTTCTGCTTTGGACGCTGCCCGATATTGCGACGACCAGTAGTCTTTTGATCCTGGTTATTCCTGTGGCACTCTACTCAGTTCTGGGTGATCTGTTTGAGAGCATGGTAAAGCGTCATAGTGGAGTCAAAGACAGTAGCCAGCTACTGCCGGGCCATGGCGGGGTCCTCGATCGGATTGATGGAATTATGGCGGCTCTGCCGCTGTTTAGTTTGTTACTATCTCTGACAAGACCCTTCTGACCTTGCAGTCTATTACGCTGCTCGGCGCAACCGGCTCAATTGGGGTAAGCACGCTTGATGTTATTAGCCGTCACCCCGATAAATATACGGTCTATGCCCTCACCGGCCACCGGCAGATTCTAAAGCTGGCGAGCCAGTGCAAGCAGCATCACCCCAAATATGCCGTGGTTAATGATGCTATATCGGCGACTGAGTTGCAGGCTCTGCTGGTTGAGGCGGGATCGGAGACTCAGGTAATCTGGGGTTTAGAGGCACTCTGTGAGGTAGCTGGCGCCGTGGAAGTCGATGCCGTTATGGCTGCTATAGTAGGTGCGGCTGGACTTTTGCCTACATTGGCCGCGGTAAAGGCAGGCAAGAAGATTCTACTGGCCAACAAAGAGGCCTTAGTTATGGCCGGAGGTCTGTTTATGCAGGCCGTGTCAGAATCGGGTTCAATGCTTTTACCAATTGATAGCGAGCACAATGCTATCTTTCAATGTCTCCCTCAGAACTATCAGCAGGCAGCGCCATCTGGTATCAAAAAATTATTGCTGTCCGCCTCTGGCGGGCCTTTTCGAGGCTGGAGCGCTGATCAGATGATGGCTGTGACACCTGATCAGGCCTGTGCACATCCGAACTGGAAGATGGGTCGAAAGATCTCTGTTGACTCAGCATCTTTGATGAATAAAGGCCTCGAGCTGATAGAGGCCTGCTGGCTTTTCTCGGTCGCCCCAGAACAGGTTGAGGTGGTGGTGCATCCGCAGAGTATTATCCATTCGTTGGTCCAGTACGTAGACGGATCTGTGCTAGCTCAGCTTGGTAATCCAGATATGCGCACGCCAATAGCCCATGCTCTGGCATGGCCTAGTAGAATCGATTCTGGCGTGGCAGATTTAAATCTATTTGATGTGGCGAGATTAGACTTTGAAGAAGCAGACCTGCAAAGTTTCCCCTGTTTGCAGCTAGCTTTTGACGCCGCGCGAGCGGGGGGGGATGCACCTACTATTCTTAATGCTGCTAATGAGGTTGCAGTTGAGGCCTTTTTAGAGCAGCGTATCGGTTTTACGCAGATAGCCGATGTTGTAAAAGAAACCCTTTCCGGTCTAGCATCCACTGAACCAGAGTCGCTTGACGCAGTCCAAGACTCAGATGTAAGGGCTAGGGTATTTAGTCAGGTATACATAACCGAAGTTGGACAATAACCGATGGCACTTCTGCAGACACTTTTTTATACCTTTCTCGCTCTGGGCATACTAGTCACCATCCATGAGTTCGGGCACTTTTGGGTTGCGCGTCGCTGCGGCGTCAAGGTGGAGCGTTTTTCGATCGGTTTCGGCAAGCCTCTTTTGCGCTGGCGAGACAGCCAAGATACTGAATTTGTGCTGGCGATGCTACCTCTAGGCGGTTACGTAAAGATGCTTGATGAGCGCGAGGGCAATGTCTCTGAAAGCGACAGATCGTACGCATTTAACACTAAAACAGTATGGCAGCGCATGGCGATCGTTATTGCTGGGCCCATGGCTAATTTTCTATTTGCGATAGTGGCGTTTTGGGTGGTATTTTTGTCTGGAGAGAGACAGTTAGCCCCTATTGTTGGAGGGGTTGAGGTGGGTTCTCTTGCTGAACAGGCGGGCTTTCAATCTGGCATGGAAATTGTAGCCATTGAGGGTGTTCCAATGACCTCTTGGCGCGGCATGTCGCGGCAGCTTTTTGACTACGTGGGCACCACCGGCGATATTCCTTTTATCATTATCGACAATGAATCCTCCGTTCAGCGCCTGTTACCGGTCAGTGTTAGTAGTTGGTTGCGGGAGTCAGAGGAGGCAATGCCTCTGCGTGAGCTGGGTATTAGTCCGCCATATGATCTGGAGTCATTGACTTTGGCTGCAGTTTCGGATGATGGGGCTGGCTATAGAGCGGGACTGAGGGCCGGCGACCAGTTAATGGCTATCAACGGCGAAACTATCGATGACGTTGGCCGGTTTATTGCAATGATTGCGGGCAGTGCAGGTAGTGTTGTCCGTTTACAGATACAGCGTGATGAAGTGCGCATGGTATTGGAAACCATCCCTGAATCGACAGAGCGCGAGGGTCAGATGGTTGGTCAGCTCGGCGTTCAGTTAGCGTCGGCAGGTAAGTTTCCAGCCGAGGTGATGCGCAAAGTTGAATATAGTCTCATCTCGGCGATACCGCGGAGTATTAATGAGACCTGGACTAGTAGTGTTTTTATACTCAAATCCATTGTCAAGCTGGTTACTGGGGATCTGAGCCCTAAAAATGTTAGCGGGATAATCCAGATTACTAAGGTGGCTGGTGACGCGGGAAGATCGGGAATTGACAATTTTATTCGCTTTGTCGCTATTCTCAGTATAATGCTCGGCGTAATGAATTTATTGCCTATTCCTGTACTAGATGGTGGGCATCTTATGTATTACATAATTGAGATAATTAAGGGGTCTCCTGTCTCAGATAGGTTCCAGCAAATGGGCTATCAAGCGGGCTTTACTATGTTGATTGGGTTGATGCTGTTTGCGACCTATAATGACGTTATGCGGATATTTTGAACCGCTAATCATAATAACTAATAATCGGATTTAATTAATCTCATGACACGACTGTTAAATAGTCTTTTTCTAGTCCTCTCTCTTGTAACATTCTCTGCTTCTGCAGAAATTTTTCAGGTAGATGATATTCGCATCGAAGGTCTGCAGCGAGTCTCTGCCGGAACGGTGTTTGCTGCGCTGCCTTTAAGTGTTGGCGATCTGATCGACGAGCCTGCTGTGCGTGAGGCTACTAGGTCATTGTTTCGAACTGGGTACTTCTCCGATGTCGTGATGGTTCGCGAAAATGGGGTGTTAGTGATAGGTGTGGAGGAACGACCTGCTGTGACAGAGATTAATCTCGACGGTAACAAGGCCATAGAAACAGAGCAGCTACTTGATGCCTTGCGCGATAATGGGCTGGCAGAGGGTCAAATATTTCGTCAGGTTATTTTAGAGGGCATGGTGCAGGAATTACAGCGCCAATACGTATCTCAGGGACGCTATGGGGCGCTCGTAAAGACTGAAGTTAAGCCTTTGCCGCGAAATCGTGTCGCTGTCAACATAGACATTGATGAAGGCGATGTGGCTAAAATTCGGCATATCAATATCGTCGGTAACAGCGATTTTACCGAAGAGGCTCTTCTTGATGAGTTTGAGCAAAACGCGACCGGTTGGCTGTCCTGGATTTCCAGTGATGACAAGTATGCCCGGGAAAAATTGTCCGGCGATATAGAAACTCTAGAATCCTGGTATCTAGATCGTGGGTATCTGCAGTTTGCTGTGCTTAGTACCCAGGTATCAATCAGCCCAAATAAAGAGTCTGTGTACATCACCATCAATATTAATGAAGGGGATATATTTACAGTTAGTAGTATAGAGCTGTCCGGAGAGCTTAAGATTCCAGAGTCGCAAATCATGGCGATGGTGCTGTTAAGTGAAGATAGCACCTTCTCACAAGCGCTGATGACGACGTCCAATGAATTCATTGCCCGCCGATTGGGCAATGAAGGCTACACCTTTGCCGAGGTAGTGGGATATCCAGAGTTAAATGAAGAGGATAAAACCGCCAAGATAACCTTTGTAGTAAAGCCTGGAATGCGCGCCTATGTTCGTCGTATAGAGTTTCGCGGGAACACTAAAACGGCCGATAATGTTCTTCGGCGAGAGATGCGACAAATGGAGGGTGGCTCGGCCAATAATGCGCTGATTGATTCGTCTAAAGTCCTTCTAGAGCGACTTGGGTTCTTCAAAGAGGTAAATGTTGAGAACATCCCCGTTGCCGGAACCAATGATTTGATTGACGTTGTCTATACCGTTGAAGAACAACCTTCTGGGTCTGTGGGAGCCAGTGTTGGTTATTCTCAAGGCTATGGACTCATTCTGGGCGCCAATCTCAGCGAAAATAACTTCTTCGGGACCGGCAAGCAGGTAGGAGTGGGGTTGAATAAGAGTAAGTTCCAGACCTCTATTAATTTCAACTACACCGAACCTTACTATACCGTTGATGGAGTCAGTGTTGGCTACAGTCTCTTTGTTCGTGAGACGGATTATGGTGAGTATAACGTTTCCAGCTTCTCGACCGATAGCTATGGCGCCACCGTCAACTGGAGCTACCCGGTGACTGATACCCAACGTATCGGCTTTGGATTTTCCTATGAAAACTTAGAACTTTCCTCGGGTACCTACGATTCGAAAGAAATCGCGGAGTTTGTTACTGACAATGGCAATCTGTTTGATGTCTTTAGCGCTAACATAAACTGGGTGCAGTCGACTCTCAATCGAGGTATCTTCGCAACTCGGGGTACCATGCAGCGGGTCAGTGCCGACTTGGCCCTGCCTGGCTCAGGTCTTGAATACTACAAGATAACCTACAAAGCGCAACATTTACGTGGGCTCTATGGGCCGCTGACGCTCAAGTTACGGGCTGACTTCGGCTACGGGGAAAGTTATGGCGGGACTAGTACCATGCCTTTTTTCAAGAATTTTTACGGCGGCGGCTTTGGCTCGGTGCGCGGCTTTAAGAAAAACACCTTGGGCCCTCAGGATACGCCGCCAGCTAACGTTGTATACTATGACGACCCCGATCCTATCGGTGGAAATGTGCAGGTTGAGATGGGTGCTGAAGTGCTTTTTCCACTGCCTTTCCTGAAGGATCAGCGTTCTGTGCAGTCAAGCCTGTTTCTTGATGTGGGTAATATATTCAACACCAAGTGTGGAGCAACTCAGGTGAATTGCTTCAAGCCTGATGCGGGAGAGTTGCGTTACTCTTTAGGTCTCGGAGCGACGTGGTTAAGTGGGTTTGGTCCAATAACGTTTAGTATTGCCAAACCTTTAAATTCAAACGATTTTGATGAGACCGAAGTGTTTCAGTTTTCGTTGGGAAATCAATTTTAATAAATGTTTAGGAGAAGTATTGTGGGTAATATGAAAGCACTTG
>Ga0209709_10002285_pt1 | contig 16890 bp, 17 predicted proteins | sample ArcticOcean_MG_C_2_FD_187435 | JGI IMG/M metagenome (GOLD analysis project Ga0209709, IMG submission 187435) | Marine microbial communities from western Arctic Ocean - ArcticOcean_MG_CB4_136 (SPAdes) (version 2) | ecosystem: Environmental > Aquatic > Marine > Oceanic | place: Arctic Ocean... | reverse complement strand
GTTGATTGTGTCGCGCCCACTGGCGCTTTATATACTGTAAAAACTTGGTGCTCCATGACGCGTGGGGCGTACCATTTTCCTGCCAGTAGAGTACAAATTCAGGGATTCCCTGCTGCGCAAACTGACGGTCTATATTGGCCATCTGCAGCACGTCATAGACAGATTCTTTTGGTTGCCACTGTGCCGGCATGGCTCGTGGCATTACATCCTGCTCCATTATGCCTGTGTAAAACTGCCATTGTCGGCGCACATGCTGAATAAATTTTGAATCCCAGGTATTTGAAACATCACCACGATCTCGCCAATAAAGGATAAATTCAGGCACGGCATCATCAATGAAATTGGGATTAATACCGCCCTTAGCAATTAATATATCAAGCGCATCTTTTGAGGGGAGCCAATCACCTGTCACCGACACCTCCAGGCTGCGTCGATGATTGGTAGACTCCGCCTGCTGCCACTGACGCCAGACCTCTTTGATGTATTTTGATTCCCAACTATGACGAGGGACGTTTCTCTCACGCCAATAGGCGACAAATTGCGGTATTTGTTGATCGGCGAAGGCCTTGGTCACACCTAACTGAGCTAACTGGCGCAATGCGTCAGGACTGGGCTGCCAGCTGCCACCGATGGTTTTTGCAGCATGGGGGATCTGCGGTGCCGAAAGAGGAGCCATCGGCGTCTGGAGTACTTGCGGCTGGCTATAGGCCAATTCATTAAAGGCAAAGCGAAAGTCTAGTTGTTCTGAAAATGGCCCGCCACCGATAAGTAAAAGACCTTTTTCATGGAGGCTGGCCGATAATCTGCGAATGTCGGCTTCATGCCAAAAAGGCAGTAGAGCTAATAGCTTGCTTGCTGAGACGGTTACCCAGTCAAACCCACTGCTCTGTATAGGACTGCCGTGAGTCACACATTCCTGTAACACCTGCAGAAACACAGTCTCCTCCAAGCCGATAGTCGCGGCTAGAGTCGGGGAAATAACAATCGAATTTTCGGGTATCATAGACATCGGAATACTCTATCAGAAAGCTCAGTCATGAACGACATAATCATTGTTATTGGCTGGTTTTTACGTCGCCCAGCCGCCACTCACCGGAAACACCTGACCGACAAAGCAGTCAGCGGCATCAGAGCAGAGGTAGGCGGCAAACTGCGCGTCCTCTTCCATAGATACCAGCCGGCCCAAGGGCACTTCGCGTCGGAGTCTTTCCTTAAAAGCTGGATTGGCCTTTGTCACTTCTGGGAAATAAGTGGGGTTGTCTACAAAGTTCTGTGCAATCCCATTGAACTGAATACCCTGGGGTGCCAGTTCCACGCCGGCCGCTTGAACATAGGCCAACTGAGCTCCACGGGCTGCGCTGTAGGTAGATGCTCGCTTCATGCCGCGCAGTGCTGCCGCACTGCCCATCAGCAAAATCTTGCCCGATCGACGTTCCAGCATCTGCGGCAATACGGCACGGACTAGCCGTGGCATTGGGTCGACGAGGGCCTTAAAGACTGTTGACCATTCCGGATCATCGACGTCATGCACCTTCGTGAACGGGGCGGGAACAGCCAGATTAATCACCAATACATCTATATGGCCCGCGGCCGCCACGATCTCAGCGGGTAAATTGGGGCTGTTCGGCAGCTGGTTGTCGGCAATCACCGTAGCCCCCAGCGCGCCGAAGACTTTGCATAAAGTGGGCCCCATAAAGGTGTCAGATTGGGTGATCAGCATACGCTTTCCGTCTAGGTTAGTGCTCATAATGATGATCTCTGATTGTAACTAGCCGCCAAATTAACCAACGCAGAGCCAGTGACCCGGTTAACCGTCCAGTCGTCCATGGATTCAGCTCCCATAGATAGGTAAAAATCTTTCGCGGGCTGGTTCCAGTCCAACACCCACCATTCAAGGCGGCCGCAGTTTCGTTCCATCGCCAGAGCTGCGAGATAGCTGAGCAGCTGCCTGCCAAACCCCTTCCCCCGCATCTCTGGCTGAATATAGAGGTCTTCAAGATACAGTCCTGGACGCGCCAGGAATGTGGAATAATTATGGAAGAACAGCGCGAAGCCTACGGGCATACCCTTATGCTCTGCGATAACCACTTCGGCATGCGATATATCGCCAAATAGAGAGTCTTCCAAAGTAGGCACATCAGCGACTACCTCATGCAGCAGATTCTCATAATCGGCCAGCTCTTTAATAAAGCGCAGAATTAAGGGACAGTCGTCAATATCTGCAGGGCGAATAAGGAGGGGAATATTATTTGGAGGTGTCGACATAAGAATGGATCACTTAGAAGTCAGACTGTATCTTAGCCTTGACCGGCTGTTTTAAGCACGGCATAAATCAGCAATATATGGCTAGGTGACTATTACATCATTTAAATAGCCATTTTTGGGAGCATCCGTTTGAATAGTAAAACAACGTCGACCGCTGTGTCCGATGACTATTCGGCTTTAGAGCCGCTGCGACGCCAATGCTAGTCTAGGTCGTGGCTAGAATTGAAATCGCTTCCGGTTCCCGCAGTAGGGGCTGAATATAAGCCAGTGCCTTATTGCGCTCATCGGACTGATACCAGGCTTTCCAATCAGCAAGATTCTCCATCTGAATAAGTGTGTAGCGAATCTTGCTGTTATTTAGATCTTTAAACGATTTACTCGAGATAAAGCCTTTTGCTGGCACCGCAGCCTGAATAATTTTTCGTGAAAATTCCTCGTAAGTGCTCTCCATTTCTGATGCCAGCACCCGTTTTATCAATACAGCCAACATACCTTCTCGACCTTTATAGAATTCATCATTGTTGATTGTAAGATTACCATGCCAATTATATTTTTGTTAGTGATCCTAATTGACATAAAGTGCCTAGGCGCGTAGATTGCGCTACTTGCTTCGGCAATAGGTTCTCGCGTTGAGTCGACTTCGTTTTGACTAGACAAGAGTGAAATGGGAAATCGGTGAGCTTTGCCAGACATTGGTGTAAAAGTAATTCCGATACTGCCCCCGCAACGGTAAATAAGAATGTTTGGCTGTAGGACCACTGTGCCTAGGTATGGGAAGGTAGCCAAATAGAGCGGTTTTAACACTGTTCCCTTATGAGTCCGGAGACCGGCCTATCGCTATGCAGACAAACCGCGGGGTGCGGTCTTGTGCTGATTGACAGTCTCTGTCAGTTTTCTCGCACGCCCCCGTAAATTTACCTTCAGTCGCTCGGGTGTGAGTGCAAGAGAATCCAAATATGAAACTAATTTATACTTCTGCAGCGATAGCTGCTCTTTCTTTTACGGCGATTAATGTGCTGGCAGCTGATATTGAGAATATCATTGTCACTGGAACCAGAACTCCCGCCAATATCTCGGAAAGTCTGTCAGCGGTGACGCTTCTTCAGCGCGCTGATATCGAGCGTTACCAGGCTTCAGATCTTTTTGAATTAATGTCCCGTGTTCCCGGCGCCTCATTTGTCCGCAACGGCGGTCGCGGCAGCACAACCTCCCTCTCATTGCGTGGCAATCAGGGTGACCACAGTCTGTTCCTAGTCGACGGTGTGCGTATCGGTAGTGCAACAACGGGCGGTGCAAGTCTGGCCTCTATCAATATGGCGACGGTTGAGCGTATTGAAATTATCCGTGGTCCCAAATCAAACCTCTATGGCGCCGATGCAATTGGCGGTGTCGTCAATATTATTACACGCAAAACCTCGGCGCCTTCTGCGTTAAACATTGAGACCTCATTCGGAGACAACAATACTACCGAGACCACAGCAGTAGCAGGCCTAAACGGTGATCGTTTCAATTTCACGGCGGCGCTTAACTCACTGGATACGGGCGGCATTGATAACACGGCGTCAACCGCTGGGGTGCATGGAGATGACGATGCCTACCGTAATAATTCGCTCGCGTTAAACTTGCAGTACAGGTTAACGGACCGTACAACCTTAAAGTTTAGCTACAACCAAAATGAAACTGAAGCTGAATATGACAATAACTGTTCTATTGGCAGTTGGCCCAATAGTGCAGCTGTGGATTGCAATATTTATTCTATTGGGCAGGTTGATGCGCTGTTTGCAGCGGTAGACTTTGCAATGAATGATCAGTGGCATATTACGTTTCAAATGGGCCGTACGAATGATGAGGGTGAGGAGGCTGCTGACAATATTGAACTGAGCACCACCAACAATGGTGGTCTGTTTAATACGCAAAAAACCGAAGCAACCTGGGTGAATAACTTATTTTTGGGCGATGACCACACTGTGACCTTCGGGCTCGACTACCTTAAAGATGAGGTAACCAGTTCAACTACGTACGACGAAGCGACGAGAGATAACAAGGCGGCATTTGCCCAGTACCAGATTCAGCTTGGTGCAGTAGATACTAACGTGGGTCTTCGTTATGACGATAATGAGCAATTTGGCGACTATACGACGGCGTCATTTTTGGCCGGCGTAAATTTGACCGATGATGTGCGGCTAGTCGGCTCAGTCAGCGAAGGCTTCAAGGCTCCAACGTTTAACGATCTTTACTATCCTGGTTATGGCGACGCCAGTTTTGAGCCGGAAGAGTCTACAAATTACGAATTGGGTCTAAACGCCGTTTTGGGTAACAGCGTTGTCAGCGTTGCGGTATTTAACAATCAGTTGACGAATTTAATCCAGTACAACTCAGCGACTTTTGAAACTGACCAAACTGCGGAAGTCGAAATAACGGGGATTGAGTTCAGCGCGGATACTGAGTTAGCCGGCTGGGCCCTTTCGCTATCCGGCTCGGTGATCGATCCAGAAAACAAAACTAATGGTAAGCTATTGCGCCGCCGCGCGGAGCAGTCCCTGTCTTTTGATGCCGACTACCGCTTTGACGATGTTACTCTGGGCTTCACGGTTCGCAGTGAAAGCCACCGTTTTGACGATGCGGCGAACATGGTTCAATTAGGCGGCTACACCACAGGAGCAATCCGCGCCAGTTACCGTATTAATGATCAATGGTCAGTGAAAGCGAAGATTGATAATGTAACAGACAAAGCCTATGTGACAGCATCCTCGTTCTCATTGGGCAATTATCGCTCGGTAGGCCAAGAAGCGATGATTACCATCGCCTACACACCTGCTTTGTAGTGAAGTAATAGGGCTCTCATTTGAGAGCCCCTTTTTTTGAGGGACAACTGTAATGAGTGATGATAAAAAAGACGTCGAAACTAAAGATGATAGCCACAAGCGTAAGATGCAGAAGCAGAAAGAAAAAGTCGATGCGAATATTGCGGCAGCCGACGAAGAACGCGGTGTCATGATACTGCTCACGGGCGATGGCAAAGGCAAAAGTAGTTCAGCCTTTGGTATGGTTATGCGTGCATTGGGCTATGGTTACAAGGTCGCCGTTGTGCAGTTTATTAAAGGTGCACAGCTGTCCGGTGAGGAACTCTACGTCAGAGAAAAATGTCCCGAGATCGAGTTCTATCAAATGGGTACCGGTTTTACCTGGAATACCCAGGATCGCAGCGGCGATATAGCTGCCGCTGAGCGTACCTGGGCCGTGGTTGAGCCTATGCTGAAAGATGAGTCTGTTCACTTAGTGATTCTTGACGAGCTCACTTATATGCTCAGCTACAAGTATCTCGATGAAGAGATGGTACTCAAAGCCTTGGCCAACCGACCTAAAAACCAGAGTGTTGTGGTGACTGGTCGTGGCGGTGGTGCGGCAATTCGCGAGCTGGCCGATACGGTTTCTGAAATCAAAGATATCAAGCATGCTTATCGCGACGGAGTTAAGGCTCGTAAAGGTGTCGACTTTTAGGATGACCAGCTCGGCCCGCACGTTAATGGTACAGGGCACTACATCAGATGCGGGAAAGAGCGTTCTGGTGACGGGTCTGTGCCGTGTGCTGGCCAACCGAGGTATCAGGGTTGCACCGTTTAAGCCGCAAAATATGGCCTTAAATAGTGCAGTCACTGAGAACGGTGGTGAGATCGGCCGTGCACAGGCACTTCAGGCTCAGGCCTGTTTTCTCAATCCCCACACCGATATGAACCCTATCCTGCTCAAGCCCTCTAGTGATATTGGGGCTCAGGTGATTGTCCATGGACAGGCTGTTAGCCATATGGATGCGGTTAAATACCACGATTATAAAAAGGTCGCGATGGACGCAGTAATGCAGTCCCATGGTCGTCTTGAAGAGCAGTATCAGGTCGTTGTGGTTGAGGGCGCTGGCAGTCCTGCCGAGATCAATTTACGGGCCAATGATATTGCCAATATGGGCTTTGCCGAAAAGGCTGATTGCCCGGTAATTATTATTGCCGACATCGATAAGGGTGGCGTGTTTGCCCATCTGGTAGGCACCTTAGAGTTACTATCAGAAACAGAGCAACAGCGGGTTGTTGGTTTTGTAATCAATAAGTTTCGCGGTGATATTGCGCTGTTGCAACCGGGTTTAGATTGGCTTGAAGAACGGACAGGCAAGGCAGTGGTCGGAGTCATTCCCTATCTCCCCGGACTGCATCTAGACGCCGAAGATGCGATTGCCGCTGAACAGATACTGGATCCCGATCTATCTCAACTCAAAGTGCTGGTGCCGGTATTCCCGCGTATCAGCAACCATACTGATTTTGATGCACTGCGCTTGCATCCTCAGGTCGACATACATTATGTGGGTCCGGATGGTGACAAGCCCGCCGCTGATTTAATTATTCTGCCCGGCAGTAAAAACGTCCGTCGCGACCTGCAGTGGCTGCGCGACAATGGCTGGGATGAAACGATTAGTCGTCACCTGCGATACGGCGGCAAGATAATCGGTATCTGTGGCGGTTATCAGATGCTCGGTACTGAAGTCTCGGATCTGCATGGCGTCGAGGATGCTCCCGGTGTCTCTCCGGGCCTTGGGCTCTTAGACATGACCACCGACCTTAAACAGCACAAGCAGCTGCGTCAGGTAAAAGGCACTTTGAACCTCACCGGTGGCAATATCGAAGGTTACGAAATTCACTGTGGCGCCTCTACGGGAGATGCTTTAAATAGCCCAGTAGCAACACTGGATGATGGCCGCACTGACGGCGCCATCTCTGCGGATAATCAGGTGCTCGGCACCTATCTCCATGGACTCTTTGATCATCCGGATTCCTCTGCGGCACTCTTGGCTTGGGCGGGCTTAGAAACTACTCAGGTGGTTGATCAGCGAGAAATTCGCGAGACTCAGCTCAACCGTTTAGCGGCAGAGTTGGAAGAACACCTAGACTGTGCGCTGCTGTTTCCGGAGCATTTTGACCTTAAAAAAGTGATTGGTGAATAATCCTATGAGCAGAAATTGGCAACTGTTATTGGCTGCAGGTTTAGCCATATTAATGCTCGTTACCCGGAGCAATTATTTTGACTGGGCCACTGTACTGCCCAGTGCTTCCCTAGCGGTTTTCTTTCTGGTGGGTTTTTATCTGCGCAGTTATCTGTCCTTTGCGGTTTTTGCTGGTCACGCCTATGCCTGTGATTACTGGGTTTTGATTGTTGGCGGTGAGGGCTGTTTTACCTCCGCTTACGGGTTTATATTCGCCGGCTATTTTCTTATCTGGCGCTGTGCCAAATGGGCAGCTGAGCGCTATGACCTGCCGCGATTGCAAAATGGCATTAAACTCTTTGCCGTGGCGCTGTTGTCGATCAGTGGCGCATTTATGATTTCCAATGGTAGCTTCTATGCTTTTTCTGGCAACTTCAGTGATCTGAGTCTGCTGGATTACAGTGCCAGAGTGACGCATTACTTCCTTACCTATTTGACCGATCCTCTGATCTACTTGGCTTTTGCGGCCCTAGTTCATAAAATAATTCACCCATCGTCATCAACCGATTTGGAGATCAAGGAATGACCGCTGCCAATACCCTTAATTACACAGCTCAGGTGAAATTACCGGAGCGCATTGTTTGCATGACCGAAGAGACCACCGAGTGGCTCTACCTGCTGGGTGAAGACTGGCGCATCGTCGGTATCTCCGGCTATACAGTGCGGCCACCCCATGCGCGCAAAGAAAAGCCCAAGGTGTCGGCGTTCACTTCCGCCAAGATTCATAAAATTCTCGAATTAGAACCAGACCTAGTGATTGGCTTCTCCGATATGCAGGCCGAGATTGCGGCGGATCTGGTGCGTGAAGGTGTCACTGTGCATATCTGTAATCAGCGCTCGGTCGCAGAGATCTTTTCTACCCTGTTAATGATTGGTTGTATGGTGGGGGCTGAGCAGAAAGCCCGTGAATTGTTGGGCCATTACGAAGCGCGACTGAATGCCATACAGCAGACTGCGGCGGCATTGCCACGGCGTCCCAAGGTCTACTTTGAGGAGTGGGGCGACCCGCTGATCAGCGGTATCCGCTGGGTCTCGGAGTTAATTGAAATTGCCGGTGGTGACGATAGCTTTGCCGAGTTATCAGTTCATGCGGACGCCAAAAGTCGCATTATTGGCGATCAGGATAGAGTGATTGCCAAGGCTCCCGATATTATTATCGGCTCCTGGTGTGGACGTAAATTTGCCACTGAAAAAGTTGTGGCGAGAACTGGGTGGGATGCAGTTCCCGCTGTGCTTCACAACCAGCTCTTCGAGGTGAAATCGGCGGATATTTTGCAGCCGGGACCCGCCTGTCTGACGGACGGTATAGACCATTTGGAAAAAATCATTCAGGGTTGGGCGGCTTTGCAAATAGAGCAGTCAGCGGTTCAGGGTCAAGAGCCGACAAGTGTCCAGCAAGAACAAGAACAAAAAACCTAATGATTAACAGCGCCCTAAATAATTACCTCGACCCTATTCACTCGCGGCGATTATTGGATGGCGTTGTTCTGAGTAAAACGGCCGACTATATACATTTGGCTTTCGCCGAACCACGCCGCGCCCTGAGCTCGGCGGTGTTTAATGGCGGTCTATGCTGGGCCAGTCACTGGTTAAATTATAAGGTGCCACTGAACTGCCCTCCAGAAGTGGAAGAGCCCATGATCACCTTGGAAAACTACGCACGCTGTAAAGACTGGCAGGGTGATACGGTCGGCATGATGACGGCGGCCTCCATGAACTCACTACGTATCCACAGTACTGAAATTGAAGGGGAGCAGATTGTGGTACTTTCCACCACAGGTATTGCCAATGCCCTGCGCGCCGGTGACAGTGCGGACTATGGTTTGCACCAAGAGGTGGTCAGGCAAGTCGGTACTATTAATACTGCTATTATTACCAGTGCGACGCTCTCCGATGCGGCCATGGTGGAAACGCATATGATCGCAACCGAAGCCAAGGCGGCGGTATTTCAGCAGCTGGCGATTAAGAGTACGGTATCCGAGAGCATAGCCACTGGTACTGGCACAGACTCGACTCTAGTAGTGAGCGGCCAGAGCACAACCGCAGTTCGCTTTGCTGGCAAACATACCAAGTTTGCCGAGCAGGTAGCGCGGCTGATTATGGCGTCGATTGCCGATTCACTAACCTCTGTTGAGTGTGCTGCGTGAAAGTCTTAAATACCCGACTGATAACTCCGAGGCTCTGCGGGCTGCTGTTGCTGATAGCACTGCCGTTGGTATCCCTGCTGGGACTGATGACCGGTCCGGTGTTTATTTCACTGGCGGATATTCTCTCCATCACCCTGAGTGGCGACGGTGGCAATAGCCAAGAAAAACTGATTATTGAAATTATTCGACTGCCAAGGGTGATTCTCTCCCTACTAGTGGGCGCGCTGCTCGCCACCTGTGGTGCTCTATTACAGGGCCTGTTCCGCAATCCCTTGGCCGACCCGGCGTTAATCGGTGTCTCTGCCGGCGCCTCTGTGGGTGCCAGCGTAGTGATTGTGTTTGGCTCTATGTTCACGGCTGGCGGCCTATTGCTGGGGTTGTCGGCTATCTCGGTAGGAGCCTTTGCCGGTGCCATTATCGCCTCGGTCATTATCTTTCGTCTGGCCACCGGGCCTCAGGGCACCTCGGTGGCGACCATGCTGCTGGCGGGTATTGCCATTAGCGCCCTGGCTGGTGCTGCTACTAATACCCTTAGCTATCTGGCTGACAACGATATGTTGCGCCGCATCAGCCTCTGGCAAATGGGTAATCTTCAGGGAGCTTCCTGGGATAGAGTCGGTCTCTGCGCCCTTACTGCGACATTCTTAGCTGTATTGATTCCCCGTGAAGCCGGCGCTCTTAACGCCATGTTGCTGGGTGAGTCCGAAGCTCGCCATCTTGGGGTTAATGTGGAGTGGCTCAAGCGTCGCTTGATTATTTACTCTGCACTGGGGGTGGCGATCTCGGTGGCGGTGGCCGGTGTGATTGCCTTTGTTGGCCTGATGGTTCCTCATGTCATACGGCTGTTAGTGGGCCCAAATCATAGCGCTCTATTACCTTTATCGGCGATGGCTGGGGCTATTTTGTTAGTCGCCGCAGATGCCTTGGCGCGGGTGGTGATTGCTCCTGCCGAGTTGCCTGTGGGTGTGGTCACCGCACTATTGGGTGCGCCGTTCTTCCTCTGGTTGTTGGTTGTGCAGCGGAGGCGAACCTAATGTTAAACATCAATTCAGTGGGCCTGACGCTTTCGGAGGTGCCTCTGTTAAATAATATTACGATAGACTGTCCGCGAGGCTCAGTGACTGCGCTGATGGGACCCAATGGCGCAGGTAAAACCAGTCTGTTAAAAGTCATTTCTGGTGAGCATAAAGCCAGCCAGGGAAGGGTAGAGATTAATCGCCAGTCCCGAAAGGACTGGAAGCCCGCTGAGATTGCTCAGTTTATGGCGGTGTTGCCTCAGAGCTCCACATTGGAATTTGCCTTTACCTCCGAAGAAGTGGTGGCTCTGGGCCGAACACCTCATGCAACGGGCACAGTGCGAGATGCTGAAATTGTCACTGCGGCCCTGGCCAAAGTCGACGCCAGCTATTTAGCTCAGCGATCCTTTGTGCAGCTATCCGGCGGCGAAAAGCAGCGTGTGCAGCTGGCTCGAGTGCTGGCTCAGATCTGGGATCACTGTGAATACGAGGGCGAATATGAGGGCGATGCCCCGACTGACGGCATATTGCTGCTCGATGAACCCTCTGCTGCATTTGATTTGGCGCATCAGCTGATGCTTATCGACATCGTCCAGCACATCTCCGCTCGTGGTGTGACAGTGGTGATGGTGATGCACGACTTAAATCTGGCGGCTAAGTGCGCCGATCAAATGGTATTTATGAACTGCGGTCATTGCACCGCGGTGGGTGCAGTGACCGAGCTACTGACCCCGGAGCTGATCAAAAAAGTCTTTTCGGTGGACGCGGAAGTGATCACCCATCCGCTGCAGGGCACGCCGATGGTTGTGGTTTAAAGCTCTCAATACTATTCGTAGCATCAGGCTATTATATCGGGCTACCAACAATTAATGATTAAGGGATAGAATTTATATGGCTAATCAGTTGCAACTGATCCTGGGTGGGGCGCGCTCTGGCAAAAGCCGTACGGCAGAGCAGCGTGTCGCCGATTCTGGCCTGAAGAAAATCTATCTGGCGACTGCCATCGCGGGTGACGGCGAGATGAGGGAGCGGATTAAAAAGCATCAAGCAGACCGCGATGGTCATTGGCAGTTGCTGGAAGAGCCTTTAGATCTAGCGCAAAAATTGTCTGAATATTCCCGTGCCGATAACTGCATTCTCGTCGATTGCTTGACTCTGTGGCTAAGTAATTGCTTACATCACAACTGTTGGCTAGAGCAGCAACAGGCGCTGTTGGATTCTGTTGAGCAGTTGCCAGGCGCGGTTATTTTTGTCACCAATGAAGTGGGTCAGGGCATTGTGCCCATGGGTGAGTTGACTCGGCAGTTTGTCGATGAGGCCGGTTTTTTACACCAACGCCTGGCGGCTGTGTGCGACCGTGTGACCATGGTGATCGCGGGCCTGCCGCAAGAGTTAAAGGTGCCAGCCCAATGAATAGTTGGTTGCGAATGCCGGTTGCGGCACCCTGTGCCGAGAGCCGAGAGTTTGCCTTTAAGCGTCAGCAACAGCTGACCAAGCCACCGGGATCTCTGGGTCGATTAGAGCAGTTAGCCATAGATTTTGCCGGCTTCCAAAAAACGCCGACACCAGAACTTAAGCATCCAGTAATCCGTGTCTTTGCCGCTGACCATGGTGTAGTTGCCGAGGGCGTTTCGGCGTTCCCTCAGGCGGTGACGGCACAGATGATTTACAACTTTGTTGGCGGTGGCGCGGCGATTACAGTATTGGCTAAGCAGCATGGCGCGGACTTTGGTGTTGTTAATCTTGGCACTGTTGAGCCGCTAGGACAGATGCCTAAACTCCTTAATATTCAAATTGCTGCTGGCACCGAAAATTTCTGTCAGACCGCAGCCATGACTCAGCAGCAGATGGAAACCGCCCTGGAGGCAGGTCGTGACAGCTGCCTAGATCTACCTATAGATTGTTTTGTCGGTGGTGAGATGGGCATAGGCAATACCACCTCGGCCGCGGCTATTTTCTGTGCTCTGCTGGGCGCAGATGTGGATGATATTGTCGGCCGTGGCACCGGTGTTGACGACGCCGGACTGCAGCGTAAACGCCAGGCTGTGCAGCGCGGTTTGGGCTTGCATGCCGGTGCCGAAACCAGCCCTGAAGAAATCTTGCGCTGCCTCGGGGGCTTTGAAATCGCTGCTCTGGTGGGCGCCTATATTGGCCATGCCCAGCGCGGTGTGCCCAGTTTGATCGATGGTTATATTGCGACTGCAGCGGCTTTGCTGGCCTGCAGGATTTGCCCAAGTGTGGCTGACTGGTTAGTGTTTTCTCATTGCTCGGCGGAAGCGGCCCATGCGCTGGTATTGAATTCAATGGATGCACAGCCACTGGTCAATTTAGATATGCGTCTGGGTGAGGGCAGTGGTGCCGGTGTTGCGCTCTCCCTGATCCAGTCGTCGCTGTTACTTCATTCACAGATGGCAACCTTTGTCGAAGCCAGTGTTAGCAAAAGTTAAAAAATATGACTAAAGCTACTGCTCAAGCAGACTTCACTTGTATCGATTTTTTGCGTCATGGCGAGTGCGAGGGCGGCGAGATATTCCGTGGTAGCGGCAGCGATGTGGCGCTCACCGATAAAGGCTGGGAGCAGATGCGCGACTCGGTGCAGGATATGGCTGACTGGGACTTCATTATTACCTCGCCGCTGCAGCGCTGTCGGCGCTTTGCCATAGAGCAGTCCGAGCGTCTGGCGATTCCCCTAGCAGAGAATGCCAGCTGGCGTGAAATTCACTTTGGCGACTGGGAAGGGCGGCTGATGGCGGATATCTGGAAAGAGTCTCCAGATCTAGTGGCTAGCTACTTTAAAGACCCCAATCAGTCGACGCCCCATAATGGCGAACCCTTTTCCGAGGTCGCTGAGCGCCTTAAAGGCGCTTGGGAAAGTCTGTTAACTGCGCATCGCAATCAACATGTGTTAGTGGTTCAGCACGGCGGAACTATACGGATATTACTGGCTTTAATTCTCGGCATGCCTGCCACAGCGATGAATCAATTTGAAGTGCCCTTTGCCTGCCTCAGTCGCATCAAGGTCTTTCATCACAGTGATTATGCGGATTTCCCCATGCTGGTGTCACACAATACAGGGAGCTGTGAAAAGTGAATTTTATTCGCCGAGAGTGGCGTGCCCTGGCCTGTGCTATGCAGTTCTTAACCCGCATCCCGCTGGCCACGCGGACGCTTTTTGACCATAAAGATTACGCGAATTCTCTCGCCTGGTATCCGGTCATTGGGCTGGTTTTGGGCGGCTTGGTTTGGCTCTCAGGTGTGGCTCTGGCAGGACTGTCATCGACTTCCTTGACTGCAGCACTGGTGCTGGCGGTTTGGGTGCTACTCACTGGCGCGCTGCATTTGGATGGTGTCGCTGACTGCGCGGATGCCTGGGTCGGTGGCTTTGGCGATCGTGAGAAAACCTTTCAAATCCTTAAAGACCCGCGCTCGGGACCCATAGCTGTAGTGGTGTTGGTACTTGTTTTGCTAATTAAGTGGGCGGCGCTGGAAGTGTTACTAGGTTCTGAACACTGGTCGATTATCTGGTTGATTCCGCTATTGGCTCGCGGCGCTATGCCGTATATTTTTTGGCGCCTTGACTATGTCCGTTCCAGCGGTCTTGGTGCGGCTTTTGTGGAGGGGCTTTCACGCCAGCGCATACTGATCAGTCTGCTATTTTTGGTTGTAATAGCGGTGCTGAGTTTGACTGGTCAGTTGGGGATTCTCGTGCTATTTGTGGTCGTTTCTTTGCTGATCTATCTCTGGTGGAAGCGTGCCAGTTACCAAAAGTTGGGCGGCTTTAACGGCGACTGTGCTGGTGCTCTGGTGGAGTTTCTTGAGTTGGGCCTATTGCTCGGCTTGGCAATTTACACAGGTTCTAGCCTGTGACTGCGGTGGCACTTTTGCTGGGGCTGCTGATCGACCATTTTATCGGCGAAGCCAAACGTTGGCATCCCTTAGTGGGCTTTGGCAATGCTGCCGCTACATTAGAGAAAGCCTCCAACCCCAGTAGTGACAATCATGGAAAATTACGTGGCCTGGTCTGCTGGGCGCTAATGGTGTTGACCTCAGTTGTCGCGATGACCTTAGCGGTCTCACAGCTCTCGGGGCTGGCGCTGTTAGTGTTTAACGCGCTAGTGGTTTATTTTGTAGTGGGTTTAAAAAGTCTCGTGGAGCACGGACGCAATGTTGCTGTGCCCCTGCTGGACGGTGATCTGCCAGCGGCGCGACAGCAAATTGCCATGATGGTGAGTCGCGATACCGCTAATTTGAACGAGCAGCAGGTGGCTTGCGCAACCTGTGAATCGGTGCTGGAGAACGGCAGCGACGCCATTTTTGCCGCGCTGTTTTGGTTTTGTTTACTCGGCGCTCCAGGTGCCATTCTCTATCGCGGGGCCAATACATTGGATGCTATGTGGGGCTATAAGACTGACCGCTATCGTACATTTGGTTGGGCCGCGGCACGAATAGATGATGTCTTAAATTGGCTGCCCGCACGCTTAACCGCGCTCAGTTATGGGCTGGTGGGTAATTTTTCTGGTGGCCTAAAGTGCGCCCGACAGCAGGGTGGTTTAACCGACAGTCCCAATGCCGGCTATGTCATGGCTGCCGGAGCAGGTGCCTTGGGAATCAGCATGGGCGGTGCGGCGATTTATCATGGGGAGGAACATCAGCGACCGGTTTTTGGGGTGGGCCCGGTGGCTGCGCCGATCGATATTGAGCGCTCTATCGCACTGGTGCAACGCACTTCGGTGTTATGGGCACTGTTAGCCCTGACATTTGGGTTCATGGAGTGTTTGACGTGGGCACCGATACCATGACTACTTTTAACGCGTGTCTCGATAGAGCGGTTCCAAAACACGGCGGTGCTCTGGTTACAGCCAGTAAAGAATTTGCCATAGCCCCTGAACATTGGATTGATCTCTCTACTGGGATTAGCCCAGAGGCCTGGCCAGTGCCAGCGCCGCCCATAGAGGCGTGGCGCTCTCTGCCCGATGCGGAGGATGGTTTAATTGCCCAAGCCGCCGATTATTACGGTTGCAGCGCTAGTGAGCTATTGCCTATTTCTGGCTCTCAGTTTGCTATAGAACAGATTCCTCAGCTGTTAACGACCGGCTCTGTCGCCGTGCCGGTATGGGGTTATGCCGAACATAGTTATCGCTGGCAGTTGGCCGGACATCAGTTGCATTGGTACAGCAGCTATCAAGAGTTGGCCAATTTAGTCGAGACCAATACAGTCAATAATGCGGTAGTGATAAACCCGAACAATCCCAGTACTGAGTTATTTGAGCTGGCACAGTTACAGTATCTTTTGGCTGTTCTGAAGGCTAATAATGGCAAGCTTCTGGTAGACGAAGCGTTTATGGATAGCAGTGATGAGCATTCTCTTTGTCGGCTCTTAGACGGCAAGCCCTGCCCAGATGAGCTAATTATATTGCGCTCAGTAGGTAAGTTCTTTGGTCTTGCCGGGATTCGCTTGGGCTTTGTTATTGCCAGTGAGGTGTTTATTCAGCGTCTTGAGCCACAGGTTTCTCCCTGGGCAGTGAATCATATTGCCCGCTGGGTTGGGCAGCAGGCACTGGCGGATCGAGACTGGCAGCGGCGTCAATGCCAGCGATTAGTACAGCATTCTGTGGCTTGGCAAACGCAGCTTAAAATCCTATTTCCGGCGTTTGACTGGCAGCGCTCAGATTATTTTGTTACCACCTTTGCCGATCGCCAGTCCTGCGAGAAGCTCTACCAAAGGCTCGGCGAAACGGCGTTGCTAGTGAGACTGTTATGCAGTGCCCGAGAGGGTTTACGGGGCGGCTTTCAGAGTGAGTCGCATGGTATGAAGGTAGATGGAAAGCCAGCTGGCGCTGCGCTGCGCTTTGGCCTGCCAGCTCCAAGTCAGCAGCAATCTGTTATAGATCGAATCACAACCCATAATTGGAGACCTCTATGAGACGCTTAAAACTAACCCTTTTGGTTATTCTCAGTTTTGCTAGCGCCGGACTGCGCGCCGAAGTGATGGTTGATGATGACCTGGGGAATACTGTGCGTCTCGAACAGCCCGCCAAAAAAATTATTAGCCTTGCTCCTCACCTTACTGAAATTGTATTTGCTGCTGGTGCGGGCGCTAAGCTTATTGGAGTCGTAAGCTACAGTGATTATCCTGCGGCGGCCTTAGATATCCCGATAATTGGCTCTTACAACAGCATTAATTATGAAGCATTAGTGGCGCTGCAGCCCGATCTGGTACTGGTTTGGAACTCGGGAAATGGCCAAGAGTTAGCCGAGCGCCTGGAGGCGTTGGGGTTAACAGTGTTTGTTAGCGAACCCAAGCGTCTGCCGGATATTGCGCGGTCTCTAAATAAGATCGGCACTCTCAGTGGCACCTTGCCAGTAGCGGAGCAGGCAGCAGCTGATTATTTGAGTCGCTACCAAGCGCTGAAAGTGAACAACAGTAATAAAG
>Ga0209709_10002284_pt1 | contig 16892 bp, 12 predicted proteins | sample ArcticOcean_MG_C_2_FD_187435 | JGI IMG/M metagenome (GOLD analysis project Ga0209709, IMG submission 187435) | Marine microbial communities from western Arctic Ocean - ArcticOcean_MG_CB4_136 (SPAdes) (version 2) | ecosystem: Environmental > Aquatic > Marine > Oceanic | place: Arctic Ocean... | reverse complement strand
CCACGGGTGAAAATGAATCCGCTAACCAGTGGCTCAGGTTTATTAACTTTACGGAGATTACCCCATGAGAACTGCATTGGTCACAGGTGGCAGCACTGGCATAGGCGCCAACATATGCGCCGCGCTACTCAAGGATGGATACACTGTGTTGAATGTTTCTCGTCGTCCCAGTGCACTTGCCCATCCAAAGCTGCACAATTACTCGGTCGATTTATCCGATACGCATGCCACCAAAGAAGTCGCTGCACAGATTGCTAGGCAACACCGCATCACCGACCTGATACATAACGCAGGTGTCATTCGCCCAGCGTTACTCGAATCTGTCGAACTTGATGATCTTGAAATGCTTACCCGTATCCACCTCGGCGCGGCCATTACGCTCGCCCAGGCAGCACTGCCCGCTATGCGTGAAGTGGGTAACGGGCGCATTGTACTGATCAGTTCCCGTGCGGTAATGGGGCTGGAAACACGCACAGCCTACTCTGCCAGTAAGTCGGGCATGATAGGTATGGCCCGCACCTGGGCATTGGAGTTAGGTGGCGATGGCATCACAGTCAATGTCGTTGCTCCCGGCCCCATTGCAGAAACAGAAATGTTTGACGGGGCGATTCCGCAGGGTAGTGAACAGAGTGGGAAACTCGCCGAATCTATACCGGTTAAGCGTCTGGGGAAATCCGGTGATGTCACCCGGGCAGTACAATTTTTTTTGGCGCAGGACAATAGTTTTGTCACCGGACAAACTTTATTTGTATGTGGTGGTGCAAGTATAGGATCACTGTCACTCTAGGCTGAGACTGAGGAGAACTTGAGCATGCCCTACAGTAATGAAGATATTGGCAAATTGGTAGAATCTACAAAAATTCACCGAGATGTTTACACCAAAGAGGAAATCTTTGAGTTGGAGATGGAACGCATCTGGAGCAAAGCTTGGATTTTTATCGGTCATGATAGTCAGGTGCCTAACCGCGGCGATTATTACGCCACCAATATCACGCACAAAATACCGGTGGTAATGACCCGAGATCAAAAGGGTGAGGTGAACGTGCTGCACAATCGCTGCGCGCACAAGGGAGCAAAGCTGGTTGATACCCGCTGCGGTAATGCCCGTGCATTTACCTGTTGCTATCATGGCTGGTGTTTCAACACCGATGGCACTCTGCTGAAAATTCCCAATGAAAAGGGTTATGACAATACGGGCTTTGATATCAAAGACCCTAAGAATAATATACAGAAAGTTGCACAGTCTGAAAATTATCGCGGATTTGTGTTCGCGACGCTCGATCCCGATGCCCCTGACCTAAAAACATGGATGGGAGGGGCTTTGGATGTGTTCGATAACCTCTGTGACCGCGCCCCGGAGGGTGAGGTCGAGGCTGCCGGTGGTGTATTGCGCTACGAACATGACTGCAACTGGAAGCTGTTTCTAGAGAACCTCAATGACACCATGCACCCCATGGTCACCCACCAATCCGTCGTGCAGGCAGCTAAAGATTACATTTCAACATTACCCGCAGAGGCTGCGAGCCAACGCGCTGAGGCAGAAATTATTCCACCCTTTGGCGCGTCGTTTGAGGTATTTGAAAATACTGAAATTACGGGGTTCAAATACGGGCACCACTACGACGGAGGAAAATCTAGCATACACGCTGATTACAGTGTTTTACCTGCTTATAATGACGCCATGGTGGCCGCCTATGGCGAAGAGCGCACTCGGGAAATCTTTTCTTTTAACACCCATAACACGCTGTACTACCCTTCGGTTACGATAAAGAGTGCGGTACAAAATATTCGAGTTGTTCGACCTCTCGCGGTGAACAAGTGCATAGTAGAAACTTGGTCGTTTCGTCTAAAGGGTGCGCCTGACGAAATACTGCAACGCACGCTGCTCTACTCACGCCTAATTAATTCGTCCGCTTCTATGGTAGGGCCCGATGACCTAGAGGCTTATATGCGTATTCAGAGTGGCCTGGAATCAAACGGCGACGACTGGGTAGATATGGCAAGACAGTTTGGCAGAGACAAAGACCAGGGTGACCGCACCGTTGGCGGAGGGACATCCGATCTGGATGTGCGCACGCAATATACAGCCTGGCGCAACTATATGACAGATGCATACGGCACAGTAGAGGAGCGATAAGATGACCGATATTAAAAACATTGAGCGCTACCTTTATGATGAGGCCGATCTCCTGGACAATCCCGACCTGGATAGTTGGATAAAGTTATATAGCGAAGACGGCACCTACTGGATGCCGGTAACCGAGGATCAAAAAGACCCTCTCAATCATGTCTCAATTCTCTATGATGACCGGGTGATGATGGAGGTGCGCAGGCGTAACTTTGTACACCCCAGGGCTGCGTCAAAAGATCACAAAGTGCGCAGCTCACATATTATTAGCAACGTACGCATAATCGGCAATAACGATAAGGGCGACCTCGTTGTCACGTCAAACTTTCAGGCGCTGGTGTTCTATCGCAATGAGCAGCGGGCTTTTGGCGGAAAGTATGAGCACCATTTAATCAGTGAGGGTGACTCTTACAAAATTCGCCACAAGAAGGTCACGTTGATTAACTGTGATGCACCGCAGAAAACGCTGACTGTGTATCTTTAATCCTGCCGCAATTAACGTCGAGTCAAGACAGGTCAGCTGAAGAGTTCAAACGCTAGCCTTTTCTCAGGCTATCTAATGTCTGAAGAAATAAATGTACTGTCTGAGGGAATTTAACTTTATGTCTAATTGTGATTTCTGTACCCATAAAACCACCTAAGATGGATGCCTTTGTCTCTATTTGGGACACATTATGGTTTGCACTAGAGTTACAACGTTTGTAACTCATAATAGCTAACATACTGATAATGAAAGGACAGTTTAAGTGATGACTTGGACCGCATGAGTACGCTGATTTACAAACGAGTTACAAACCTGCTAATAGCGCTTGTAACCTATTGTTTTTACGCCATATATTGTAGAGCTACTATTGAGTGGGAGTAGTCGGCCAGGTGTAACCCATTGATTTATATAGAGTTTAGAGTTACAAACTTGTTACAAACCACCCCTAAAACTGGGGATTTTACAAAGAAAGTTACAAACGGTTGCGATTACTGCAAATCATAAGTAGCATTTAATAGTAGCAGCGTTAAATCCTGCTGATACGCGATAAATGAGGCTTATTCTGTTCTAGTACATTAACTAGAAGAGAGTGGTATGAGAGCAAACACACACGTGACTTTAGTGGTAGATAACACAGCACCGCAAACACAGCGCAGCAAATGCGCTACACCGCCCCAGTCCTTCCTAACGGATCAACACCCAATCTACGGTGGCAAAGCCGAAGTTGTCAGAACCCAGCAAAGCGGTGGGTATTGGCACTTTCGTATGTGGATTAGCGAAGAGCGTAAATATGTTCGCAAGACGTTAAAATCCACTCACCTTGATACAGCGGTTGAGCGAGCCGAGAACGAGTTCTTTGCAATCAAAGCAAACGTTAATGCTGGCAGACGAATCTTTAGCCCCACCGTGCTCAGGTGACGCCGACTAAGTGTGGCAAGAAGCCAGACAAATCTGAAGTACCCGATACCGGCTGGGGTGACAAGAGCCCCGCACAGCGTCAACGAGTCATGACCTGGATGCAGCGACTCAAACGCGTCTTCAACATCGATATTGTGGGCTGTGAACACTGCGGTGGCCACGTCAAAGCCTACACTGGCTGTTTTACAGTGGCCGGTGGAGCAACTTACATCCAGTGAGCCACCAGCTAGTGATTTTGCCGCTAAGCCAAACCTTATTAGGACGATTTGGGCTGGTCCGGCGGCGAAAATTGCGACTTAAACGGTACACGAATGAGGAGATTTCGGGTATGGTGCTTCACTAGAAGGGCAAAAAGGTGATTTATACTTCCTATACCCATCCTGCACATGTTGATGTTGGTGCGAAGCTTGCACAAAATGCGGACATTCTAGCGATGGACTATAACACCTAGGTAGCCGATATTTCGCATACCATATTCTATGCAATAGGGTCATGAAAGTAAGCAGAGAGGCATGGCATATTTAATTGGTGTAAATCTAGACTGGAAGCTGATTCATCCAGAGAAAATTATTAATTAGAGACTTATGGAAAAATTTCTTTCCCTAGGCGTCTTTATTATTACTGTTATATCTTATTCCTCGCTTTTTTTGGCGTGATCTTAACCTAGTAAACATACAGGGATTAAGGTAATAGTGGTTATGTTTGTCCAAAAATAAATATTGATGTAGAGTATGCATAATTAGACATTAGTAGAACTTTTGTTGATTGAAAATTTGTCCCATTTTGAATTCTAGTGCGGTAGGGGAGGTATCAGATGTGTGAAATCTTTTTAAGAGGTGATGTAGCCTTATTTGAGAAGAAATCGCGATCAATGCGTGTTGAGGGTCATGTTACGAGTATTTGTGTAGAAGTCATAATTTGGGATTTGTTAGAGCGAATATCCAGCGAACAAGGTTTCACGTTATCGCAGTTTATTTCAGAGCTGTATCGTGAAGGTATGGTAAAAACGGGTAAAGTAAACAATCTGAGCTCTGTGTTGCGTGTTGCCTGTCTCAATTATCTCTCTCACGGACAGGCTGGCCTTAGTAACAACGTCGAGATGCCGTTTACAGCGATGTCGCTTTAGCGTTAACAGTGATGAGCTCTGAGACTATGATTAGTCGGTCAAATCAGCACTATATATGCCACTAATTGCCCCGCATGAAGAGGTAGATGCTTTTCAAGTACTAGCCCTCAGCAATATAGTTCCTTTCTTGTTATGAACTTCAATTTCATCTCTGTTTTATGTAATTCAGCGTGGCTTCTATAGTAGTACCCCCTTACTACCATAATTTATTGGCTAATCGATAGGATTAAGCGAGTTGAGGTGAAACATGATCTATTAGTCTGTGTCTAGACAGGTCAAGTCACTTTAATTCCGGTAGTCTTGTGACAGATTATTGCGTATTTCAAGCAACTTTGGCTATCGTGAGTTGGTTGCACTGGTTACTAATTTAGGGGGAATTATGATGAATAAAAGAGAAAGGAATTACAGTTTTTGGACTATGACAGCCATTGCATTGTCTGTCGGAGGCTTTTCAAGCACAACCCTTGCAGACGAGACCTCTCTGCAGCTCGAGGAAATTGTTGTCACCGCACGTAAACGCAATGAAAGTATGCTAGAAATTCCAGACTCAATTAAGATGATTACTGGGGAATCTGTGGCTAGACAGAACATTAAGGGCCTTAATAAAATTGGTTTAGCTGTGCCTAATGTGAATCTTTCGATGCGTGCTGATAGTTATCCCAACGTCTCTATTCGAGGTATCGGAGCATTTGGTTTAACACAGGGTGTTGGATTTCACGTTGATGACGTACAAATCTATAAGGGTGATGCCTCGTCTAGATTTGGTGACATCGAGCGTATTGAGGTGCTAAAAGGCCCGCAGGGAACCATGTACGGAGGTAGTAACATTGGCGGCGCGATAAAGTATGTCACTAAACGTCCAACGACGGACGGAAGTTCTGGCAAGGTTAAGCTATTGGCCGGCGAGCAGGGGGTTGTGGACGGCGAAGTGAGCCTTAACCTTCCGCTCAATGATGATTGGGCAATGAGAGTCTTTGGTTATTCTCGAACTGATGACGGTTTTATGACCAACCCAAACTCAGCCTCACCGGTGTTTGGCGAGATTTCGAATCACCCAAAGAATATTACCCAGTATGATGAGAGCGCACTGAGGCTTTCATTGTCAGGCAATGTTAGTGATACGTTTTCGATTTATGCCACCGCGCGTTACAGCGAATATGATGGCCCAGCAAACAACTGGTCGCGAGAGTTAATCGATGGTGCCGCCTACTCAAATACGGGCAAGGTACCTGCTAACATGCAGTTTTCCAAGGTACTAGATGTTAACAATCGGCCTGTGCATGAGCGAGAAACTGTCGGTGGCTCGCTAGAAATGGTGTGGGAACAAGACGGCTTTGATATTACATCAATCACCTCGTACTCGGATACCGACAGCCTACGAATGACTGATGTCGACGGAACACAGCTGTGGTTTATTTACACTAAGCGCCCCGAGAACTACAAGTTTACCACCCAAGAAGTGCGCTTTACCTCAAATGACGATAGCAATATGCAGTGGATGGCTGGCCTTTACGCGAGCGAGGCAAAAACAAGTATGCGCTCACAGCTCGACCTGGGTTGGCTAGTACTGGGGGCAGATGAGTTCATGAACTTCGCAGTGCCATTTGAGACCAGCGACCAGACAGACAGCAAGTTAGCCGGGTTTGGTAATGTCACAATCGATATGGGTGAATGGGAAGTCGCAGTCGGTCTGCGTCTGGATCGTTGGGAAGCAGAGCGGGAAGCCGTTGATATTGGCCACAAAGCCTCTCAATCAGATACTCAGGTTCTGGGCAATTTCTCTATAACTAAAACTTTCTCCGATGATGCCATCGGGTACTTTTCGATCGCTCAGGGCTATGAGCCAGGGCAGTGGAATGGTATCGCATCTGGTGAGCCGGCAGTATTTGGCCCCAATGGCGAAAAAACACTTCGAGGAATAGATGCTGAGGAACTGATTCAATATGAACTCGGTTGGAAAGAATCATTTATGGATGGCCGCGGAAGTCTCACTGCTGCGATGTTCTACAGCAGCTACAGTGATCGTATTTATCAATATGTCGTGCCTAACCCAGACGGCAGCGGAACCCTTGTTGAAGCATTGCTAAATGTCGGCGACTCTACGCAAAAGGGTATTGAGTTAGAAGCGAGCATTCAAGCCAGTGAATTTCTGCAAATATCAGGCTCTTTAGGCTTGATCGATGCGACATGGGATGGAGGCACCATGGTAGGTACGGTAGATCTCAGCGGAAAAGACACCTCCAATGTAGTAACGGAGAGTTGGAATCTTTCAGCTAACTATGCGCGGCCACTGAGTAGTGGCTTCGAGTTAATCGCGGACCTTCAGATAAGTCATAGAGGCGAGCAGGACGGTGGTGCTCCTTGGGACGTTTTGACCAACGACAGCTTTGAGGTTATCGACCTTCAGATCGGCGTACAAAGTGACCGTTGGGAACTGATGCTTAACGTCGACAATCTGACTGACGAAGAGTATTACACCGATCTCGAGCCATTCGACAACTTCAGCTTTAGCGGTTTAACTGGTGGCGGAGAACCTGCAAGAATCGCCATTGGCACACTAGGTCATCCTAGAATCGTATCGGCGAGTGTTAGCTATTCATTCTAAATAATACGAAGTTTGTACTCGCAAATCTAAAACCCTCGATCTTTTTGATCGAGGGTTTTTTAGAGGTTTAGGCAACAAAAGTGAATGATACTCTACACAAGTTACGTCACCCCACTTGCTCCGATCAGTTGCGTAGCTTTATTGATGAATAACCGATGGGCCCTATACCACCGTAAAGGAGGGTAGGCATACAACAACAGCCATTGAAAAATAGACCGTTTGTTGGGACGTTTAGCCCCGCATTCACCCGACAAAACGCCCCTAAAGCAGACCCTTAGACAAGCGAATTTGACTGACCACTCAAAGCCTCAAAACATAACAATGGCGCCACCGTCGACGTTTAAGCCCACTCCAGTAATAAACGATGATTTGTCACTGGCCAAAAATAATGCGGCATGGGCAACATCCTCTGGTTGACCCAAACGTCCCACAGGGGCTTTTTGTTCCCAATATTGTTTAAAGTCAGCGTCGTCAAAAAAAGGTTTGGACAACGCGGTCACAATGGCACCTGGCTGCAAGTAATTGGCTGTAATACCAAACTTCCCGAGGTCTACAGACATCGACTTAGTCATGCCAGCTACCGCGTGCTTCGTGGTTCCATATGCAAACAGGTTGGGCCCTGCCATGTCTGACATGATAGAGCCAAGGTTGATAATCCGACCGGCACTACTCTGCTTAAGCAGAGGTAAAAGTTGGCGTGTGAGACGAAACATCGCCGTGACGTTAATGTCCATCATGGTCTGCCAAAGTTCATCTGTCGTGGTATCAAGCTCACTAGGTAGCGCTCGACCTGCATTGTTAACTAGAATATCCAAACATCCAGCATTGCCATTCACCCAGTCAGCAATATTATCGGCAGCCTTAATATGGGTTAAGTCCTGTTCAAATGGCTGTGCTAGCGGATAACCCTCGAAGCAACGAGTCAATGAGTCAATCTCTAGGTCGATCACCATCACCTGAGCGCCCTGTTCGAGAAATGACTTGGCAATAGCTTCTCCGATTCCACTGGCAGCCCCGGTCACCATCACTGTTTTATTCTTAAAATCCGCTTGGCTCATCACTGTCCCTTTTAATTAATATGTGCATATTAAACACTTACTAATTCGCCCCTAACGGACAAATCGTTAATCCACTAGATTAGCAATAACTGCGGCCATTGACAACTTACAGTCGCGTGTCCTCTGGGACAGACGCTCAAAATGACTCGGCCTTGACATCCCCACCGATGCTCACAAAGGCTAGCCCCACAGGCAAGTGCACATCGATGGAATGTAGACGTTAAGCGTGGCTCGATCACCCAAGGTCGTTGGGCAACCATTAAATCCCACCTTAACCACTTTGTAGCATATTGCGGGATTGTGACTCGTCTCAATGATCTAGAAAGCAAAAGTCTGCAGGGCTATCAACCGTATCGTCAGCAGAAGGGCGCCAAAGACGCCACCATCAAAAATGAGCCATTTAATGCCCCACTAAACCGATTGCAAGCTCGCCAAAACTCGTTATGATTATTAATCAACCGTAATCGGTAGACTAGCTATTGCTAAAACTCAATGGAGACCCTATTGCCACAAACTAATGTATTTAGGGAGTCAATTCAGGCCTGATTTAGTAGCCCTCTACATTACTCTGTAATTTAACACGTTGAAGAACGTCATCTGCGAGTAAATTTAATCGGTAATGACTTAACACCACGTTGAAAATTTGACCGCAAAAACGTTGGAGACGACATCATTTCAATGCTACTGAAACGTTCTACCAGCTCGCTAAAAATTGCGCGCATTTGGGCCTCCGCCAATTGAGCACCAAGGCAAAAATGAGGACCATAACCAAAACTCAAGTGCTTATTGGACTGTCTTGTTATGTCAAATACCTCGGGCGCAGCAAAAACACTTTGATCATAGTTCGCAGAAATAAACGAAATCATTACTTTATCTCCGGCACTAATACTTTGCCCACCAAATACAATAGGGGACTTGGCGGTTCTTCTAAAATTCATAACAGGTGTCCACCAGCGTAACATTTCACGTATAGCATTGGGCATTAATTGCGGGCTAGAATGAAGTTGTTCCCAGGATTTTGGGTGTTGTAAGAGCGCAATCATTCCACCCGGAATTCCATTGCGTAAAGTTTCATTTCCCGCCACCATAAAAAGCCAAAACATATTCTCAAATTCAGAGATATTAAGTTTCTCCTCATCATTATCCAGTTGTGTCAGCAAAATAGAGATTACATCATCTTTAGGGTTTTTTCGTCTATGTTTCGCTAGCAGGTGAGCATAACAATAGAGATCATTCATCCCAGAGCGAGATCTTGGATCGGGCATTTTCCCATTCTCATCCGGCTTTGGTCGATGCATTATTGCTTCGCGTGCCATAGCCGAACCTGATTTGATATCAAAACTAAATGATTTTGCATAATCTGGATCTTGATACCCTATAACCCTATTAGCCCAGTCATACATCAAATATCTATCTTCACTTGGAATACCAAATATGTCAGCAAGGCATCTAAGAGGCAGATCAGCAGCAATGTCTGTCACAAAATCACATTCTCCCGTGGGATAACGAATAATGACCTCGTCAATAATAGATTTGGCATGCTGGGATATTTTTTTTTCTAAAACTCCGATTGCTTTAGAAGTGAATGCGCCAACAAGATGGCGACGTAGCCGAGAGTGATCCGGAGGATCCATATTCAACATCATTTCTTGTACGTAACCTAAATCTTCACCATTCGCGGGATTCCTTAATTGTGTTCCTTGAAGGTTAGAAGAAAACACAGCGGTGTTTTTAAGCGCCTCTGTGCACAATGCGTGGCTTAGAATGATCCAAAATCCATCGCCACCCGGCCAATGCTCTAACGATTTCTCGTCAATCCATATAACTGGGGCACTACTGCGTAATGCCGCAAAACGAGAAAGCGGCGCTCCACTCTCATATTCGCTAGGATCGTAAATAAAATCAGTCCCTTCGGCTAGACTATGCATTGGTCTCTTACCTCACGTATTGTATTAATTAAAGACTAAAATTGCTGTAAAAGCGCTCAGTTCTCTGTATGTATTTAAATATAAACTGGCTAAATAATATCCCTTTGATCACCTAGCATACGCCAATCAAACCAATCAGGTGTAACGAGCATGGCCATATTTTTACTAAGCACTTATAACCTACTCCATATTCTAGTCTAGATCTAAATTCTTGCAAAATTAATTAAGGAGATCGGAAGCAAGCCTAAACAATGAAGCAACTCCCAAGCCCTTATCTAAAAGCTCCTTAAAGTCCAGTGATACAACTATGCGATGCTAGGAAGGCTACCTAGAGCTTCTAAATACCTTGCTAATCTATATAGGTAGAAGCAGTAGCAATCATAAAAACTCAGCAGGCACTTCAGGAGGGCTAAGCAGAAAGGCTATTAAGTGATTAACTTAAAAGAAACTTTAGCAGGAGCTAGATTTTTTAGAACTAAAAATCCCCTATAGGCTAACAATTACATGTGCTTCAGAGCATGCTTTGTTCCAGTGGCCGGACTCATATTGTAGCCTGTTAGGCCTATATTATTGTTGAGATTATAGCCCTTACCACCCACTTTTACTTACTGACTTACTTCTTTATTAAAACCCAAGGTCCAAACCACCAAGAGCCAATTTCAAATAGTAACTGCCGCAATCGTGTTGAGGAATTAGGCGCTATTTACTCCAAGATGCAAGCGCGCTACCCTGCGACGCCATTTCTTCCAATAGCGCTGCTGGACGCCAATATCTGTCCCCAAACTGCTGTCGAAATTGGTTGATACGATGCACTACATTCTGTAAACCGACTTCATCGGCATAACACATTGGGCCACCACGGAATCTTGGAAAGCCATAACCATTAATCCAGATAACATCAATGTCACTGGCCCGGGTGACGATTCCTTCTTCGAGGATTCGTGCACCTTCGTTAATAAGAGCTAAGATCAGCCTATTTTGGATTTCTTCATCGCTAATACCCTCACCATTAAGGCCAACACGTTGTCTAATGCCGAGTTTTTCTGCTTCAGTGCGGATAATGTTTAGGACGTCTTGATCTACTACTTTATTTCCACTTTCTTGCTCGTAGCGATAAAACCCCGCACCGGTTTTCTGCCCCAGCCGACCCGATTCTACCATTAGGTCTGCCGCTTTAAAGTAGCACGGATCGTCGGGGAGATTTGGATTTTCACGTCGCGCCTTGTAGGCGATATCAATACCAGAAAGGTCGTTGACTGCCAGCGGTCCCATGGCCATGCCCCAGATTTTCATGGCGTGGTCTATCTGTTCTGGCGTTGCCCCCTCAAGTAGGAGCATTTGTGCTTCACGACCATAGCAAGAATACATCCGATTGCCGACAAAGCCATAACAGACACCCACAGAGACGGTTGTTTTTCCGATGAGTTTACCAATGGCCATTCCTGTAATTAGGGTTTGTTCGTCAGTTTTCTCCGCGCGGACTACTTCAAGCAATTTCATGATATTCGCCGGACTAAAGAAATGCATACCGAGTACTTTATTAGGACGGTTGGTCGCTCGAGCTATCTCATCAACATCTAGATAAGAAGTGTTGGTTGCCAGTATGGTTTCAGGTTTACACGCCTCATCTAAACGCGCAAAAATTTGATGTTTAATCGCCATATCTTCGAAGGCTGCCTCCACCACTAAATCGACATTAGCTAAGTCTTTATAATCACAGGTACCCTGAATATTGCCGACAAAACTATCACACTGTTGTTGGCTGATGCGACCGCTTGTTACATTTTTCTGATAACGACTTCGAATGCCATCGAGCCCACGCTGCAAGTTTCCTTCGCCCATCTCCAGTATTGTTACGGGAATACCCGCGCTAGAAAAACACATGGCAATACCGCCACCCATAGTGCCAGCGCCAATAACACCGACAGAGTGTATGGCCAGGGCTGCTACGTCGTTATTTATGCCGGTTGGTTTGGACGATTGTCGTTCTGCGAAGAAAGCATGTCGCATGGCCCTTGATTGTGATGAACTGCGGCATTCGAGGAACATTTCCCGTTCTTTTTTCAATCCTTCAGGAAACGGTAACCGCACTGCATTCTCTATAGACGTAACGCAATGTTGCGGTGCTATTTGACCGCGAGCGGTCCTCGCCATTTTCGCACGCCATTCGTCAAACAGCGCGGCATGATTAGCTGATTTATCTATCACGATTTGAGAAACCGGGCGCGCACCTTGACCTTTATCAACCATTGACTTGGCGTAACTAATCGCATTTTCTAGCAGGTCTCCCTCAACCAGTTGGTCAATAATCTTCAGCTCCAATAGCCTATCAACTGTTACTAATTTTCCAGAGGTAATCATTTCAAGCGCTGTTTCAACGCCCGCAATTCGTGGTAATAACTGCGTTCCACCTGCACCAGGAATTAACCCCAGCGTCACTTCTGGTAAGCCCACTTTTGTGCCTGTAATGCCTACTCGATAATGGCAGGACAAGGCCAGTTCAAAACCACCCCCTAATGCAGTGCCAAACAGTGCCGCAACTACAGGCTTTTTACACTGATCCAGGTTTTGCAATACTTCTGGCAAGTGAGGCTCTAATGGGGGTTTGCCAAACTCGGAAATATCCGCACCAGCAATAAAGGTCCTACCTTGACAAGCCAGCACAATAGCACTGACATCTTCATCAATTTCTGCATCGCGCAAACAATTGGCAATGCCTCGGCGTACCGTTTGAGACAGTGCATTTACCGGAGGGTTATCGATGCTGATAACAGCGATAGCGCCATGTTTAAAAAGTTTCACAGGAGGTATCATTAGTATCGCATCTCTGTTTGAGCGCCAATTTGAATGACTGCCGTTATACCGCTGAAATGACTGAGATCGGTCACTATATCTTTACCCGCCGTTTGATAGGGTTGGTAGAACTATTTAATGGAGTTGAATATCATGTAGCCAACCACCAAATAAGCCGTAGAATTCTTGCTTTCTTTGCGAATCGCTTCATCAATTTCTAGATCTAGTAAGCCGTAAGGCTCATATTTTTCGCTTACTAAATCTATATTTTAATTGCGATAATAATCAATATCAAAACATTGTCCTTGTTAGTTTGGATACATCATCCCTACAGTAATGATGATGTAATCTCTCATTGATATGTCAGCCGAAAGCTCCTGCCACTGCTCTACTAATCCAATCCGCCAAAGCGGGTAAAAAATAGCGAATTGGCCTTAGGCAATGCGCCTTGGGCATTTTCCAGACCCTGCTGAATGTAGTCCATGGAGCAATTTACCAGCACTTTGTAGACTCGCTTAACTAAATCATAGGCCTCATGACCCACCCAACCATGGGGTAACATGGCTTCGGGCAAATCGGGGTCTCGAAGTAAAATACGACGGTAATCATGGATTAGCAGTGCCCGTAATAAGAAGCTATCTGAAGCATTTGGGCGCTTGGCCGCAACTTGTTGGCATAACGGCCGGTAAAAATTGAGAAACTCATTGTAAAACACCTCAAGCTCCGATAAATTCCAGCGATTTTTTACCAGCTTTTTTATCGCTGCCTGAGAGTGGAAATCCTCTGTCTTGGCTGACAGTACCGCAACGTCTCCTATCAAATCCTGCTCATAGATTATTTCATCCAACGATGTGCGATCCGATGAGGGGTGCGCAAACATACCCGACACCAATGTATTAAACCCCTGCCAAATTAAGCTTTTACGGAATACTTCTTTCTTCTCCTCCGCGATAAATAGTGGTGCCACCAATATCCAACTACCGTCCCAGTCGGGCTGTTCAGAGGTGTAAATTCTCCGAGCGGCTTTGTCGTAATGACCCTTGGCTGTTTCTGTAAAACAGTAATAACTCCGTCGGCCCACCTTATTGACTTTTAACCAGTCATTTTTCAATAAGCGATAGACAGCTGTGCGCACTAATCGCTCATTAAACCCAAATGGTCCAAGAGCATTGATCAAGCTACCCAGCCAAATCCATCCACCATGCTGTGAAACCACATCGCCAAACACTGTCACCACCATCGATGTACAGCTAATGCTGGTCTTGTTGATGTGCTTGACTATTAACTGTTGCCGCTGCCTTGAATCTGTCAAACTATCTTCTCGCATACTCTATTTTGACCATAAAAGTGAGTTGAAACCCGTCCAGTCTACACAACGACGTCTGTGGTTTCCAAAGCTACTTTCTAAGAGCTAAAAAATACTCCCTCAGCGCTGATCAAAATCGACAACAACCTCATCAGAAATTGGGTGTGCCTGACAACATAGAATATATCCCGCAGCCACTTCACTCGGGGTTAATCCGTGACAAACATCCATATCCACCTGCCCTTGCACCAATTTTGCTTTGCAGGTTGAACAAACGCCAGCCTTACAGGAGTATGGCAGTTCCATACCGTTTTTCATGCCTGCATCGAGAATATTTTCACCTACTGTAGCCAACTCGAACTGAATGGCACGGCCATCAGCCTTAACGGTTACTTTAGTGGTCTTTTGTTCGCTATAGTCATTAACCCGTTGCTGAGCCTTTGCCATCCGTGCCTCCGAATCTTCCTTAGAGCTGGCAAAAAGTTCGTAGTGAATTTGCGATTCCTGCAAACCTTCAAGACGAAAGCCATGAGACACTTCAGACATCATTGATTCAGGTCCACAAATAAATACGTCATCTGTATTTTGGATATCAATTACCTTATACTTTTGCAGGAGATACCCTTTTTTTATGTCAAGGCGGCCATTGAGAATATCTGTCCCCTGATCCTCCTGACTCATAATATTCGTCCATTGCAAGCGATTCAGATAGCGATTCTTGAGAAAGCTCAATTCTTCTTTAAACATAACAGTCTTAGTCCCGCGATTCGCGTAGATTAAACTTATGTGGCTTTTTGGTTCGGTGGTTAATATTGATTTTATGATTGACAGTATTGGCGTGATACCGCTGCCAACGGCCAAGCACATATAACGCTTTCGGTTGTCCATATGCAACTCAGTATAAAAACTTCCCTGCGGAGGCATTACCTCAACGGTGTCGCCGACTTTATAATTATCATTAGCATAATTGGAGAAGATACCATCTTTTACTCGCTTAATACCCACCCGCATATGTCCGTCATTAATGCCAGAGCAAATAGAGTAGGAGCGCCGTATTTCCTCCCCATTAATAACGGCTTTCAACGTCAGAAACTGTCCCTGTTTAAAGTTAAATACTTTCTGTTGCTGTTCCGGTACTGCAAAGGTAATGCATACCGCATTATCAGTCTCCGCCTGCGCATCAGAAATGGTTAACGGATAGAAATTAATGTCGGACATTTGGTTACCTATTCTTGCTTAAAACTTATATATTTTTAAAGAAGTCAAACGGTTCAAGGCAAGAATCGCATTGAAATAATGATTTACATGCTGTTGAACCAAATTCGCTGACCCGTTTGGTAAGTCTGGAACCACAATGAGGACATCGAACCTGTGACTCAGGTGTCAGTGAGCCCTTGTCGTAATCAGCTATATCGTCTGGCGCGGCTATACCGTAGTCTCGCAATTGAGATCTACCCTGGCTCGTCATCCATTCAGTTGTCCACGCGGGCGAAAGTTGGGTTTTAACGGCACAATTTTTCACGCCATTAGCATGCAAGATGGCTTCAATATCCTCACGAATCACATCCATTGCCGGACATCCCGAATAGGTCGGAGTAATAGTTACTATTACTTGTTCTCCCTGAATCTGGATATCTCGCAGTATGCCTAAATCCCAGATAGACAACACCGGTATCTCCGGATCTTTCACTTCATCCAGCAGCACCCAAACGTCAGCGGCACCAGACCGTTGGCGATACTGCTCGCGCTCATACTGCTCATGAGAAATCGTTGGAATTCGCTGCATTGTTACCACTGACATCCCGGATAAGTACGATGTATAAACTGCATTTCAGTTAGAATGTGCCCCAAGTTTTCGGTGTGGTAGCCATCCCGGCCCCCGCGTACCGCCCACTCCTGTGTGGGAACAACGAGATTGGCTTGCTCCAGAACCGCTGTGACATCGGATAGCCATTGATCTTTAAATAGGCTTGCATCAACGCCAACACCCAAGTCAATTAGTCGCCGTTCGAGCTCATCATGTTCAAACAGCTCATGGGTAAAACCCCAAATATCGTCAATGGCCGCTTGAATACGCTTGTGGCTTTCTTGTGTTCCATCCCCTAAACGTAACGTCCAATCTCTACTGCGTCGCAAATGGTATTTTGTTTCTTTGACCCCTTTCTCTGCTATTGCGGCCAGGGTTTTGTCATTCGATGTGGTGAGTACTGCCAAATAGTAGGTGTTGAATGCATCGACCAATAATTGACGCGCTATCGTATAGGCGAAGTCACCGCGAGGGAGTTCGTTGATCAGGTGATTTTGAAAATCGCGCTCGCCACGAAGGTAAGCAAAATCATCTTCCGTTTTACCGTCACCGCTCAACTCGGCGGCATAGGTGTAATACATGCGGGCACGACCAATATAGTCCAGAGACACATTGCCCAGAGCAATGTCCTCTTCGAGAAAAGGGCCACGACTTACCCACTCGGAAATACGGTGTCCTAGTACAATAGCGTCGTCACCCAAGCGGGTAGCATAGTGGCATATATCTTCGTCTAACGTCT
>Ga0209709_10002282_pt1 | contig 16896 bp, 14 predicted proteins | sample ArcticOcean_MG_C_2_FD_187435 | JGI IMG/M metagenome (GOLD analysis project Ga0209709, IMG submission 187435) | Marine microbial communities from western Arctic Ocean - ArcticOcean_MG_CB4_136 (SPAdes) (version 2) | ecosystem: Environmental > Aquatic > Marine > Oceanic | place: Arctic Ocean... | reverse complement strand
TACCTCGCTTAGCTCAGTTGGTAGAGCACCTGACTGTAGTTGTTAATTCAATCGTCTCAGCAGACATCAGGGTGTCCCCAGTTCAAGTCTGGGAGCGGGGACTCTAATCGCATCCATTCGGTTCGTCCACGCTCTATCGAGAGGTTGAGCGATTTCGAACGTATCCTCTCTCATGGGAGCGGGGGACTCTAATTGATTCAAGTCGGTTCGTCCCCGTGTACTCGTGATATTCCTCGTTCCATCCCTCCGTACTTCAACAAACGAACACCACACTTTCACTCGAATCTCCAATTCCGAGTTTTATGCATCATCTTTGCATATGATAATATCAAATACTTGCAAAATTACAACATATTATGGGCACAGGTAAGTATTATCCTAATCTTCAAAATCCGAAGAGAAATTTGAGAAAAAAAGCATCGGTTTTATGCTTCGTTTTATTCTTATCACTCTTCACACAACTCGTTAATTCGATCCCCCCAACTTCTTCAATCGAACAGGTCGATGAAACAATGAACGCAGGGAGTACGGCAGGTTTTCAAGCAGCTTCACCGATTATAGTCGGGGAGTCAATCAATGTTACGTTTGAAACCTCTCAGTTACCCTACCGTTGGTTTTCCACAACCGGATTAACCGACAATACCTACGTCAATGTCTCTGCGTCAAATACCTCAAATGTCTCAAATTCAGATTTGTATGCCACAGGTTCACTCACAGCATATACGGCCTCCTCTCAGTGTTTTTCGACTTCCTTCTTGGTTATTTATGGGACCAGTGCTCTTTGTAACAATCCCTCGTTGGAATCAACCGTATTGTTTTCAATAGATTTCTTAAATTCACAAGATAGCACAAGTCGACTCGAAGATAATCTCACTTTAACCATCAGCATAGGCCATCAGGCCTACATTCCTTACACACCCCCTGTAACCACTCTTTACAATTTGTCAGATGGTGACCTTAACGCAGATTCAGAAACTTGGAATACGGTCGATGTTCAACTTGGTCAAGAACTTGTCAACTCCGATGTAGCGGGGTATTTCGAATCGGTGTCCGATATAGATTATCTGCATTTTTCAACTCCTTACTTCGGAACTAATCGATTAAACCTCACCATCAATCAAGAGGCGATTATAGATATTCCAAATGGTCTTTCAGACTGTAAAGTATCAGATAATTCAGGCTTGCAAAGAGAAACATCCACCTCCATGTATGTGTCGACTTATGAGCACTTCACAGCCATTGGCAACACCCTTTATTTCCGAGCCACCGACGGAATCAATGGAGATGAATTGTGGAAGAGCGACGGAACAACCAACATCCCGATGATGGTCAAGGACATTTACAGCGGAAGTAGCAGCAGTTCCCCCGCCGACTTCACAGCAGTTGGCAACACCCTCTATTTCACAGCCTCCGACGGAATCAATGGAGACGAATTGTGGAAGAGCGATGGAACTGAAGCAGGCACAATGATGGTCAAGGACATTTACAGCGGAAGTAGCAGCAGTACTCCCTCTTCCCTCACAGTCATTGGTAACACTCTCTATTTCCAAGCCAACGACGGAACCAACGGGGCGGAATTGTGGAAGAGCGACGGAACAGAAGTAGGCACAATGATGGTCAAGGACATTTACAGCGGATACAGTAGCAGTTCTCCCAGCTCCCTCACAGCCATTGGCAACACCCTCTATTTCCGAGCCACCGACGGAGGCAACGGAATCGAATTGTGGAAGAGCGATGGAACAGAAGCAGGCACAATGATGGTCAAGGACATCTACAGCGGAAGTGGCGACGGTAATCCCTTCGGCTTCACAGCTGTTGGCAACACTTTCTATTTCGCAGCCTTCGACGGAATCAATGGACAAGAATTGTGGAAGAGCGATGGAACAGAAGTAGGCACAATGATGGTCAAGGACATCTACAGCGGAAGTATCAGCAGTGGTCCCTTCTACTTCACAGCCATTGGCAACACCCTCTATTTCCAAGCCAACGACGGAACCTACGGAACTGAGTTGTGGAAGAGTGATGGAACAGAAATAGGCACAATGATGGTCAAGGACATCAACAACGGAAGTGGCAGCAGTTATCACTACGGGCTCACAGCCGTTGGCAACACCCTCTATTTCCGAGCCACCGATGGAAGCAACGGAACTGAGTTGTGGAAGAGCGATGGAACAGAAGCAGGCACAATGATGGTCAAGGACATCTACAGCGGATACAGTAGCAGTTCTCCCTCCTACTTCACAGCTGTTGGCAACACTCTCTATTTCACAGCCACCGATGGAAGCAACGGAACTGAGTTGTGGAAGAGTGATGGAACAGAAGCAGGCACAATGATGGTCAAGGACATCTACAGCGGAAGTAGCAGCAGTACTCCCTCCTACCTCAAAGCCGTTGGCAACACCCTCTATTTCACAGCCACTGACCCGCAGGGAGGAGCGCTTTTTTCATATCGAGAGTCAAACGCACCGATATTTGAGAAATACGTCGATTGTTTGGTAACTCAAGAATACGGGCAAATGACAGTTGGTCTCGAGCCAAGTTATTCGAGCCAAGAGCAATATCCACGCCCTTGGCTGGTATCAGTTAATTTTGAACAAGTCCATTCATTTGAAGACCCGTTGCGAGGAGACTCTGATGGTTGGAGTCAAAACCCACCGCTGTTAGATTCTACTGAGTATGCCAATGGTATTTTCAACACGTGGGGAGATGTAGACCGGTACAGTATTCCTCTTAAACATGGAACGATTCAACACATTGAAGTCCAAACGCAATATCCGGCACAATTTTCTTTTACATCTCATGAATGCAGAAGTACCGATGAATTTCAGAACACTATTTGGGAGGAGTATGATGTAATTTATCTTGAGGCGGATTTAATCGTCAATCAATTTTCTTGCGATACACAATACATTGGAGATGAATTGGAAATCCAAATTACCCAAGACACTTCATCCAGTCAGGTACCGCTCTATTCACCATATATTCTCAAAACCTCCACTTCTCCTCGGACTAATTTTACATCCTTGACTCTAGAAAAAGGAATGATGGATGCACCTGCAAGGGGATTGATGCCAATCCTCAATATTACAGATCAAGTTGACGGTTCTTTTCTTCATTGGTCCGACCAAACCGATGGATATGAAGTCCTAGTAGGTCCTAACCAATCAGTTCAAATAAATTTGATGAGTAACTGTGCAACCTTTGAATCCAGTTCCTCGAATAAAGCCTCATATATTGAAACCAGATTTGGTATCGAGGGTTATGGCGATGATGCCGCGGACATTCTTTTAGATGGCTGGGAAGTTCACCAAGTCTCAGTTTATCGCCTCCAGTCGAACAACATACACGATGTCGAATTGAAAGACACTTGCTCCTATACCCTTCAGACATCGCCTATATCAACACCCAATCAGCAGTGGTCCATGCCATACCAAATTTCTTACCCCGGGCGAATGCATTCCTCGACGCCAATTCAAATCAATGATTTTTCCGAGTATCTACCTATGGGCCTTGAATTGTCGGGAAATAGTTTTTATTTGCAGGTTCCGTTTGATGCCCTTCCAACCGTAGATGGAGAACTGCAAGCGACACAAGCCTCTGGGGAATCGGTATCTTTGAAACTGTTCAGCGGAAATTTGGATCGCCCCTCGGAGATGGATACTTTGTCCGTAGGCCAGCATATTGATTTTGGTAGCCCTCTAGTCCAATGGACGGGATTGAGAATTAGTGATCTTGATGGTTCGGCGTTAACGGTTTCTTTCAGTGAACAACCTCTTTCACACTATACTAGAGAAAGTCTAGAATTATTTTCTATAGCGAACGGCGCTCTTGGTTCCAGTCGAGATGAAGGATGGGACGCTGAGGATACTTGGACCTTCAACACCTCGTCGGAAATTGCCTCCTTCGCAAGTGTACGAATCACCTCCTTTTCCGATAATTTAAAGGCAACATTTCCTAATTCTGGAATATCCCAACTCGTCTGTTTTAATTCCACTATCCCTTCAGTTGGTATCAATCATGTAAGAGGTGATGGAAATTATGCTTTAGAGATTAACCGTGGCTATACACAGTGCCCTTCAGTATCATTTGACGCTCCGAGCCTTGTAACTAAACAGGCTAGTTTCGCGGTCGACTATTCAGGCGATACGCCTACAGAAGTAATCATGAAGGTTTACGATGAAAACCTAGAGGTAGTGTACCAAACATCTGGAACGAGTTCACCTCATGTTATGACTCTTCCATCAAGCGTAACTGAAGGAGAATACCGTTTGCTTTTGATGGATTCAGAAAATATCGTTTATTATGAACATGCACTACAAGTCACTCAAAACCCATATCGAACTGTTCAAGAAACAACATCGCATTTAGATGTCAATGAGAATCCACAAATCCGCATCCAATCATTTATGCCTCATACAAGAGAACCTGTTGATTGGATTTTTACCAATATTAGTATTCGTACAGTATCTGAATCGAATGATGTAATTGAACATTATTTGGATGATGAGTACAGTGGATTAGGCAGTAAAGTTGTGGCGATTGATAATATGCCGTTTTCCATGCCGGGTTCAACGGTTTATGTAAGCGGTGAGCTTTTCACCAACCAGGAATCTTCAATTCACACACTGAGTTGGAAGAAAGCGTATTATCATCCACTGATCGACTGTGAACCTGAAATAAATCCCGATAATTACTTGCCGGAGAATGATATTCTATGCCTCATCTCAATTTACAAGAAAACTCATCCGTCATGGATTTCATCGTTGACTGAACACGAGATTGGCGGTACATTAGATATTTACGATGACCAGTTCCAAATCGTCGAACAAATTGAGTTTAAGAATGAGTTATTCCACTCAACTCCGATTCGAATAGATTCTATGAACTTAGGGTCAGGGACGTATTTTGTCAAACTCAATCTATCAACATCATCAAATATATACATTGATGAAAAGGTAGAACAGTTTGTTATAGGCTCATTTGCTGCTCCTGAAGAGATACAAGACAATCTCGGTATTTTTGATCTAACGGTTATTTCAGTTCGAGATACCGCCTTATCTGGTGATAAGGTTTTACTGGCTTGGGAAATAACCGGAGAAGAAGCAACGTACTTTTTGGTTGAAGTCTATTCGGATTCACTCATTCAAAGTTTCTATGTTTTGAACGATGGTGCCCATAGTGGAAAGTTCCAAATCCAACTGCCTGCTGATATCAATCCATACCTTAACCATCGAATTTCCGTGTATGCTTTTAGTGAGTATGGCACTATTAGTCAAGAAATTATAGACATTGATGGCATGAGCGAAGACACATATCTCGATGTGAATATCAATCCTGATCGCCCCACAATTGGCTCCCAAATAGAAGTTCAACTCATGCTTTCAAATAACGACGAATGGATGAGTTGGAACTGGGCTTTCCGAACTTCGTCCTCCTCGAGTTCAGAAGTGATTGCTCAAGGCGACGGCTTTGCAGCCGATAATCAAGGACAATTCAAGTTTGAAATCCCCTTGAATCAATATTCCTCTACTCCATATCTTCATTTGGAAGTGGAATCTGAAGACGGAACCATATTTTACAAGTCCATTCGGATTGAACCAGTTCCTCTTCGTTCCGTAAATATCGTGATGGATTCTGAAATGGTAATGGAGGAGTTGTATGAAGTCGAATGGGAACTGAACGGCCAATACCTGAACACTATAGACAACATCGAACGAATTGAGTTTTCAATCTTTACGATGGATTATGAAATGTTTCATCGAGATGTCTATTTTGTAAACTCAACATCAGGTGAATTTGAGATACTTATTCCATCATCACTTAATCCAGGGTCTCATCGCGTTCAAATCGAATTTACTTTCGCAGACGGTGAAAAATATGAACAATCACAAATTGTCACGGTTCTTTCTTTTCCACAGGGACTTAATGCCTTTGGATTAAACATACCTCCATTAGCTATGGGCTTAGATACTGTAATCGTTTCTTTGCTCGTGATACATGCAATTTTCTTGCAGAGTCGCAATTTGATAAAATCGAGACGAAAGAAATATGATGCGGAGTCAGATGAAACATTAGAGGCTGAAAAAGAAGATTGGTATGATACGCTTCAAGAAACAGAGGATGAATCCCCGGAATACCAAGACCAAAATGAGTCGGAACTGACATATCCATTGTACCAAGAACATCCTGAGAATTCAGGTCATCATTGGATCAAATACAGTGAAGAATTAGAGTGGGAATATATCGAAGTTTGATTATTTTAATGAGTAGAGCGCTTGATAGTCGTGGTTTGCACTTGACCTCGTTACAGTTGCACTTTGAACCGTAATTTAGACGCCTATAAGTTGCCTAAATACTTCATTTCTTTCGGCTTAGTTCTGTAGAGAACGTATCATCCGATTACCATTTCATCATTGAACGGAATACTGGTGAAGCAACTAGTGGGTCAATACAAGAATCTCCAAAGCCATGCGCTTGCAAGGAATTTCGCAATTCTGCTTCACTTCCACCAGGGGCAACACCAGAAATGTCAATGAGATGATTGTAACCTTGTAATCGAGATCTTGACGGTGAAGGCCCTTCTGGATTTGCAATCGTATAACATGGATGGCAAAGGGTATGTGAGGCTACCACAGTCATCTGCCCACAGGATGGTGTCGAACAGATAACCCCTCCACTTCTTTCTCGGCGAGGAGAATTATTATGAGAATCACCACCGACATTAGTTGTGGGATTAAATATAGATTTTATGAAGTCTAAAAATCCCATTTATATCAACTCGTGACTGCGGGGCTGCCCGTGCCCCACAGTCGGTTGGATTCAGATAAAATTTATCTAAGGTCATAGCCGTTAAGCTCTCTTGGGCAGTATGAAGTAGTGTGAGTCGGCATATAATACTCACGCTTTTACAACAACTCGCATCGCTGGTTCTGGTCGACCAGCAACTTCATCAGAACCCGCATCAATAACAACTCCTAGTCGACTTAAGACCTCAAGATGTGTTGCAGACCAGGGAACTTTTGATTGAAGATTGGTACTATTTTCCCATTCGCCATTATAGACTATTCCATCTTCTATTTCCTCTTCACCTTCTGTTTGTGATGTAATGTCAGTCCAATAATGGCCCAACATTCCAATCTCAGTCGCAAGTGGGCGTAATCCTAGTGATGGAAGATATTTGCGAAGTTGTTCAGTTGGTATTGCACGTGGAATAATCAATAAGTCGTGATTTCCTTTTTTGAAATGGTGAACTGGCGACCAGCCCTTTTGGTTAACAATGTTGGTGAAATTTACAGTTTGGGCATCTTTCCAATTAGCAGGCAACCAAGCCATCAACGCACTCCTACCTTTGGTACCGACAACTTGACTGCTCACCTGCAATGCAGTAGTTTTGATTTCTTCACCCGCTAGTTTTTTCCCTGTATCAATAGCCTTGATTGTTTTGGAATGTGAAAATGGATTTAGAATCTTTTCCTTTAGTATTGAAAGGGTATCTTTCATTGTTATCGGCCAATATGGCATCGTAGTCGCTCGTTCATGCCGAGGTATTGTTTGCTTCCATTTCTTTAGAGGTAAAGCGAGTTGCTCTCTTGAAATTCGCGTACAACACCACCCGGTTGTACCATGAAGAGAACCTGGAAGTCGGATGATACGCCGAGTATCTGCAGTCACTGTTTTGTCAACCGGAAATCCTGCTTCTAATACACGAGTAAGAAGTGATTGGCGTGCTTCACGCACCTTTTGTTCACGCTCGCGTGGTTCGGGAATTCCGAACAACGAACGGTCATTATCTTTGAGAATTAAATGGAATCCTTTCCCTCCACTATAACTGATATATTGCAAGTCAAGATTCTCATTATCATCAAGCCATTTGAGCAGGTTGTGCGTGACTTGTCTTGCCCGTTCCAAGCGCCTATAACAGAACGGACGGAAATCGATATCGAATACAACCAAATGATCTATCAATATCGGTGATGGAATATCGGTATCTTTGAGTCGGGGAAGGTCAATAGGATTCAACCAAGCTGAAGTACCGATGTATAGGTCACGCGGAGCGTTATGTTTGAACAACTTACGAAGTGAAGATTCATTGCTAATTTGTCTTCCTGAAGTAACCCATCTTTCATTGATTAAACGCCAACGAAATTGATGGCGAGACGACTTTTCAAGCCATTGCAAATCCAATTGCGCGGATTGGTACCACGCATTCAGTTCTTCTTGGGAAAGCATCTGTACAGGCCTAACTAATACATCAATGTCAATTTTTTCATTCAATGATGGAGATCTAAACCAAGATAATTCCGGTCATTTCCATTGTGATCCAAGTCTGGTAGTGAAATTTCGAGAGAGTTGGTCGAATTGTTCAATAACATAGATTGTTTGGGTATAGCATGGAGAAGTTACACACCTTAACAATTTCATTAATCCTCATATCAGTTTCTTTCGCTGGTTGTTTAGGAGATTCAGATAGTGAAGGTGCTAGTGAGAAATTTGTGAACTGCTTTGATGAAAAGGCGAGTAATTTTAATCCGGAGTCAACTAGTAATGTCGATTGTAAATATGTGTTAGAAGGTGGGACTGATGTCTATGGCTGTACATCAACACAGGCTAATAATTTCGATTCTAATGCAACTATTTCTGATGGAAGCTGTGACTATGATTTAGATGATGACGGGATTTTGGATTGGGAAGAAATCCCAGGCTGTAACGACATTTATGCCAATAATTTTGATAACAATTCAACGGATAATGATGGAAGTTGTGATTATGATTTAGATGGCGACGGAATTTTGGATTACAATGAGGTTCTGGGTTGTACTAATTCAACAGCACCGAATTTTAATCAAAATGCTACAGATGATGACGGCAGTTGCATAATTGATTCAGACGGCGATGGCATATATGACTCACAGGATTTGTGTCCTGGTTATGATGATGGAATTGATGCAGATAACGATTCTAAGCCAGATGGATGTGACGATTTAATTGATTCAGATGGCGATGGAGTAGAAGATTCCTCTGACATGTGCCCTGGACATGACGACAATATTGACGTCGATAATGATTCAAAGCCAGATGATTGTGATGGACTTATCGATGTAGATCAAGATGGAGTCGCAGATTATCTAGATATTTGTGAAGGACATGATGATAATCAAGATTCTGATTCAGACGGTGTTCCGAATGGATGCGATGCCTTCCCATTTGACGAAAATGAGTCAATGGATTCAGATGATGACGGTATTGGAGATAATGCGGATTATTTCCCATATGACGTAAACAGATGGCATCATCCACTTGTTGACAGTTGGTATCTTAGTCATGGAAATTCTACTCTAACTTTTTATTCAAATGGTAGTTTTTCATGGTACAGCCACTATACTTCCGAGATAATCTATGGAAATTGGAGTTTGCACAATGATTCTATTTGGTCTGGTTCAGTAATTTCAGATAATCTGCAAAAGGACGCCACCCTAGTTAATTTCCACATAAGCGGTAATATGCTTGTAATACAGGAAGATGGTCTTACCAATGTTGATGGATCACAAAGATGGTGTCGTCCTTTAGTTCGAGCCCCATATACAGACTCAATAGAAATGATGCAAAGTGAGGTAGATGCAGCTACACCTCCTGATTTTTGTAAACTGAAACCAGTTGAACAAAGTTCAGGCGATGATGACGAATAGTCTTTGAACGGAGTCCGGGAATGAAAGCCAAGCCTTGGTGGAGAAAATACAACCATGCTCACAACAATGCATTAGCTGGAATGCAAACCCTTTGATTATTCATCATCGAATACTTCGATTTCAACACTCTTAGTGACGAAGTCAGTCATTTTTGTGCGGAATCGAGTAGCTCTAACAATATGATTGTCTATCCAATGGTAATTACCACCTCGTGGTTTTCCGAAAAGACATGAATGCCACTTGAAACCATGTTGAGAAAGCCACTTCTCTGTAACTGCCCGATGCTCTTCCATACGGCTTGTAAAGAAGCAAATTTGATGCCCATCATCGTACCATTTGTTGATCTGTTCTACCACGTTATCAAACACTTTAGCAGTAGCCATTCTTTCCGGCTCTTCATTTGGAATATCTTCACAAATTGTACCATCGATATCAATGAGATAGTTTTTACATTCTGCGGGTAAAGTGGGGCTCACATTCATGCCGCGCTCATCGGTAAGTTCGACAAACTCCACCATGATTCTGCCCAGACAGAGGGGGTTCATCAACTATACAGGCGGGTGACTACGATACTTGCTAAACATCCCAATGCTTCACACATGATGACTGCACCCGCAATAGCATGATTCACTCACTCAAAGGGAGCGGGGGGAATATCTGTGCCAAGCAAGTAACTGTCCGTTATATTGAACTGACTTATTAACAGTTGAATGAATAGAGTCTGTGATGCTCCATAAGACGCCCTTTGGACTCCTCCAATCTCCACCAAGGGCGCGTAAGGAACGAATAGATGCAGTGCTGCGCGCTTTGCGTTGGTGTGAAACTATCCTCGCCGGAAGTCTTTGGACACACAATTCTACTGGACATAAGATTTCACTTCAACGAACCATCAACAAACAATCGATTGAGATTTTCCCACTTGAAGCCGCCTGTCTTGACCTTGGAATGCAATCAAGATTCCCTGCTTCCCATCTTCCGATTTATCTCAATAATTCCAATGCATGTGTTCGTTCAACACGTCACCGCCCTCGCCCGTTGCACACCGACATGATTGCAAGTGTGATGTTGCTCTTAGGCAGTGATGATTTCGACCCTTATCAAGTTCCAGCAACATTACGGCCTATACTCACTGTAAAACAACTTGCTGTCCTCCCCCCTAGGCCCTTTCCTAACATGTATGCCCCGGCACCAGCGCTGGATGCGCATCCACTCACGTTGACCGATGAAGAAGCACGTGAATATATCCTTACAACACCCGAAAATCAATGGCGCCATCACGCCGGACGTTTGTCTGCCGAACTACAACCAAACACACTTTGCTGGCTCCTGCTTCAATTGATTGGGGACCAACCCTCTACGGCTGCTTCCACCTGGGCGGTTGAACAGATGTACATACAAAGAGACCTCTTCTCTGACCCGGATATCGCACTGGCACTTTCGCATCCGAACATGTCAGTTCGGTCATGGGCCGTTATGAGCCTCAGTTCCGGGTGTGAAAAAAACCAACTTGAGTTGTTAAAACCGATGCGTTACGATGAGAACCCGTTGGTGACTCACAAAGTATTGACGCGAATACGAGGATTTACTTTTCCGAATGAAGAGAAAATCGAATTGATGGTGCCTTTATTAGATTCGGATTTACATCGAGGCGTAGCCATTATTCATATCGGTCACCTTATCTTGAAACCAGCACGTAAACTTGAGATTTTGGCTCCATTCCTCGCAAGTACAAACCCAGAAGATGTCGTTTCTGCGATTCGAGGGTTGCGTGATTCGGGCTGTGAAAAAACTGAACAAGCCCTAATTGAATGTTTGGAGCATGAGAATCGCTTGGTTATCAAGTGCTTACTCCAATCAATAGCTTCATTCGGACCTTGGTTTGAATCGTATGCTCAAAAATGGACCACCCAACCAATATTATTTCCAGATTTGCTGAAGGCGATGAAAAGAACCCGTGGTTTCAACCAAGTTCCTACCATAAAAACGATCATGAAGCACGAACGAAACACTATCATTGTCCGCGGCATCGCCGTTTTATCAAAAATTCATTCCACCGAAGCCATCGAAGTTGTTGGCGGCTATCTCTTGAATCACGATTCACGTTATGTTCGTCGAAATGCTGCTGAATATTTGGGAGAAACTGGACGAAGTGCTGCATTGACATTCCTATGCCAAGTTGACAATGACATCTCAATTGGTGTTCGAAACTCGGCAAAGTGCGCCATTGCTAAAATCACCAAAGCCAGTTGCTAAACGGAGAATAAATCACTCTTCTTCAGTGCTCAATTCTTTGTCGAGTGAGGAACTTTCCCCGATTGAACTCTCTCTCTCTTCGATGGTGTTTCTCAAAATCAAACCATGCAATGTTTTAATTTTCTTATTTTCAATCTGTACGTTGATTCTTTTCTCTAACGCACGAAGCTCCTTCTTCGATTCAGAGTTCTTTACTTCGAGGCGCAATGCTTCAAACCGCTTTCGCCGTGAAACAAAGAAATAGAGGTAGATGGGAATGAGTAACATTGGGATGACAAGTTCCTCTGTCACGATTTCAATAATCGCAGAAAGAGATAACTCCAATGCTTCAGCATCGTATCCCGAAGAAATATCAAAACCACCAAGGTAAAAGAAACCAGTTGTGATTCCAAAATATCGATTGAACGGAGTCTCTTCGTAATCCATTGGATTCGACCCTCGGTCTTGCTCAATAAGGTCGGGCCATCCATCGTTGTCATCATCCGTGTCTATTGCATCTGGGATGGTGTCAAAATCAGAATCGGCTGGAACTGAACTCGCATCCATCGGGTCGTAATAGGTCAAAACAAGAGAGGCAGCACGTTCCATTTCATTCGAGATTCCATCGCCATCAATATCGTCATCGAGTACATCGGGTATCCAATCCAAGTCCATGTCAGAACATCCGCGCAGTACGATACGACTTTTCCCAAAGTTCAAAGGGCAATCATCGGTGATATTGAGGTTTGGCTGGTCGGCATAGTCATCGCCATCTAGGTCACCCCAAGCATCATTCCGGAGCGGAAATGCATCGGCACCATCTGAGACATTCCAGTTGCTGCTGGCATCCGAATACCCATCGCCATCAGTGTCAAGGCAGCCGTTGCGGTCCAGAGTGGAATTACCAGCATCGCTTGGACAATCGTCATCTTCATCAAAGCCATCGTTATCATCATCAGTGAACAATACCTCGGCACTCTTCAATTCGGTTGTGTGTTGGAATTCATTCAATGAACCATACAGCAACGCAAGAAGCAACGCAAGCAAGAGAGAAACCAAGACATTGCGCATATACCATCCTCTCTCTGTTCGGTTATGAATGTTGTAACCTCATTGCTCATGAATAGCGTAAGTATGATTAACAATTACCCTAAGCATAAAATCATGCAGATGAAAGCCACCCTACTAGTAATGCTCGTTACACTGTTAAGCATCACACCTGGTTGCATCTCAAGTGATGAATCAGATGAGGGAGAATTGATTCCGACATTTTCTGTTGTTGCAGATGATGAAATAACCTATTCGTCAGATAACCTTCTCGGCACACCTTACATCCTTCACTTCTCCGCTTCATGGTGTAGCCAATGCCGCCCTACTATTCATGCCGTAGACAACCAACTTCCCACTCACACTTACATCATTATTTCAACCGATAGTGCTGATTCTGAACAATTATCTGATTGGCACCTTCAAGTAAATGAAAGTAAAGAGGATAGCACAGTTGACACACCTTTTTCTGAGAATGCTGAACTTGCTGAATTCTTAGGCATCAAAAACACCCCAACTTTGATTCTCGTGGACGGTGAAGGTGTGATCATTGAACGGCATTTCGGCCCAATGACTGAAAGCAGTGATATTGATGCATTTTGGGCAAAAGTCGCTTGAAACCAATCAATGAAAGGAGCAGTTCAATTTTCTCATCGGTCGGTCCGTCCGAATGTTCAGCCTTACTTTAGATTCCGCTGCCGTAACGCTTCAACAGCAACGACACTGACTGCAACTTGCAGATTGTAGGAAGGTACAAATCCATCCATTGGCAATAATACGCAAGCATCTGCTGCAGCCAAGACTTGTTCACTTATCCCCTCTTTTTCAGCACCGACGACCAACATGACATCGCCGGTCAAATCCTCATCCCAGGGCCCATGTGTTCCAACATCTTCGACTGCAATGAGTCGAATACTATGTGTTTTGACAGCCTCGAGTATCAGTTCGGTAGTGCTGTATACCACAGGGATAAATCTGTCAGCTCGCATGCTTGAGCGGCGAATTGTTCGACGCTCTTCATGAGTTTTTGCAACGTTCAAAACAACAGCGTCCGCACCTGATACTTCCGCGGTACGAATGGCAAATCCAAGGTTGGTCGAATAAGTAACGCCATCGAAAAACCAGATGGTTCCTCCACGCTTCAGCACTTCATCCAAGTCTCCTACAGGCACGCGTCCGGTCAAAGCCAACGCGTCTACAAAACCATCAGCAGACATCCTCCATAGGTCGTTGGTTGAACCTTCTTCGAGAGGAATATTGTGTTGTTCACACAAATTTCGAATCTCGGTAGTATCCTTTTCTCGGTCGACCAAAACCATCTCGATGGCCTCACCAGACAGAAGGGCAGCAAGCACTGCTTCTCCCCCAGTAATCTGTCCTGCCATGAAGTGGCGTGGGCCGTAGCACTCATGAGGCTATCCGCACTGGCTGGGCCATGGCGAAAAATCACAGCCCGAAATTCCTTGCCCTTGTTGAAGCAGCCCGTGCGGAAATCCCTGAATGCGAAGCAAAGGAACTCCGAGAGATGCTCGAGGATGAAAATGCCCTGGCCGTTTTGGATGTTCGAGAGCGTCATGAGTTCGAAGCCGGCCATCTGGCGGGAGCCATTCATGTCGGAAAAGGTGTGCTTGAACGAGACATTGAAAAGCATGAACTGACAGACAATTCACGCATTGTATTGTACTGTGGCGGAGGCTTTCGAAGTGCAATAGCGGCTAAATCACTCAAAGAAATGGGCTACAGTAATGCAATTTCTCTCTGGGGCGGCTGGCGTGGAATTCAAGCAGAAGGCTTGACAATCGAGTGAAAAAATCGACAGCAGTACGCGTTTTACAACGAGTTAGAAGACCATTGACGCGTGGACAGACTCATAAAGGGGAGTTAAGTCGGCAGGATGCTGAGAAGCGCAGGTGTTCATCATGAGTCGAGGATTGTATCAACATGTTCGTGACACTTGGAAGAAACCAAAAGACGCTGTACCCCATATGTTTCGCCAGACTCGTATGGCTCAATGGCGCCGCGAACCGGTCAACTGCAAGATAGACCGTCCTACTCGAATCGACGCAGCTCGTCGTATGGGCTACAAAGCCAAGCAAGGCGTTGTCGTCATCCGAACCAGAATCCGCCGTGGTGGACTTCGCAAGGGTAAGATTCACATGAAGCGTAAGCCAAGTAAGGCTGGTATCAAGAAGATCACCATGGCAAAGAACACTCAACGTATGGCCGAAGAGCGTGTTGCACGTCACTTCCCGAACATGGAAGTTCTCAACTCATATTGGGTTGGACAAGACGGTAAGCACAAATTCTACGAAGTTATTCTCCTCGATACACACCACCCTTCTATCATCGCTGACAAGCAACTCGGTGTGTTCAGTGCAGCAAACGGAAACAAGTCCCACCGTGGACGAGTTTACCGTGGAAAGACCTCAGCTGGAAAGCGAGGACGTGGTCTGCACAACAAGGGTAAGGGCGCAGAGAAGTTGCGACCTTCACTCAAAGCAAACCTCAACCGTGGAAAGTGATTGAGCCCTTCGCTCGACTCTGGCCAATGTCTTCAAGAAGTGCTAACACTTTGTTAATCTCATGGTAGACTGGTGGAGTACGGATTGATGGCTTTTGGCAAAGAATCGTTACGCAAACGAGGTCGTGTGTGCTGAGGCACAAATTGCAGCCCCAACTGAAGAAGAGTGATTCTCAAATCGATGTACGAATGCCCATGGCGCGTACCACACACCAACCAGCACGTGCTTCCCATATAGTGAATGCACCGCCGAGAATACACCCGGTCACCGGGAGCCAGAATATGGATGAAGAAAGGATGTCGAGTGCCATCACGAGTCCAAGAATGACCCCTATAGAGACCAAAGCGATTCCAAGTTTCAAGCGAAAGGCTTTGCCAGCAGCGCCGATGTTACAGGTTAATGCCATGAGAAACGCTTTTGTTTGTAGTATATCAACAAATGTTTTTTTGACCAACTTATTCAAGCATAATCCCTTCTTACCACTAAGTTCGATACAGAGGGTTTCAGATCGACCTCCTACGAACAATAAATAATCTATCAGTACATATACAGGGACCCTTCTATAATTCAAGAAATATTATGGGTAAAACTATACCGATTTCCTTAGTTCCTTTATATGCATCTCAATATGCACCTTGTACGAGTGAAAAAATGAGCGGAAAAAACAACAAAAAGAATATTGATGCAAGTGTAAAAACTAACCAAATTGATAATAAGGGAATTGTCCATCTTGAGAATGGAATCACATTAGAATTATCTCAATGTAAATTAATACCTCCAGGAGAACATAAGTATGTCAATGTCGTAATGATGTTTTCTTTAGAGAATATGATTAATCCACTGATAAAATGTCCTAATTGTAATTCTACAATACCTTGGGATAGACCGATATTATTGGTGGATAATCATCAATTTGTTTATCCATGTGAAGATTGCACATGGGTATGGGACCCACAAACTTTCAATATGCCCAAATTTCAAAAGGAGTTTCAATAATTATGGAAAGTTTTAGAGAATTCTGTTTACAAGGGTACCGACACGTGAAATGGAGTTATAATCGCCTAGTTTAGTGAAGATATTTATTTTTTATTTGGTGATGATTTATTATTCAAAAAATAAATGATTAACGGTATATGTTATGTCCTATCCGCCACTGGCATCGATATGCAGAAGAATGCCTACATCTTGACAATCTTATTGCTCCTATTTCCTTTAGCGGGATGTTTGGGGTCTGAAAATAGTATTGACATCGAGGATAATAATGATACTGAAGAGATAGATCTGTCGAACAAATATGCGATAGATTATCGTGATGTGTTGATGAAAGTTACCCATGATGGAGAAACATACCAATTCACAATCCAATTAAACCTTACAGCAGCACCCATGCATACCGATAGTTTCCAAAC
>Ga0209709_10002280_pt1 | contig 16903 bp, 16 predicted proteins | sample ArcticOcean_MG_C_2_FD_187435 | JGI IMG/M metagenome (GOLD analysis project Ga0209709, IMG submission 187435) | Marine microbial communities from western Arctic Ocean - ArcticOcean_MG_CB4_136 (SPAdes) (version 2) | ecosystem: Environmental > Aquatic > Marine > Oceanic | place: Arctic Ocean... | reverse complement strand
TTACTCCAGACAAAGTTACTACACTTCAGAATGCAGATGCCATCTTTATTGAAGAGCTAATTAAGGCTGATTTATATCATCAAGTAAGCCAAGCCTTCTGCGCCTATCTTCCAGTAAAATCTGTTGGAGTAGTAGGAGATGAAAGGAGATATGCAGATGTGATTGCAATCAGAGCAGTTGAAACTGTAGATTTTATGACTGCTACTTGGGCCAAACTTCCATATGATTTCCTTGGGCACGTGTCTAATAGAATTGTTAATGAGATAGACGAGATTAGTCGGGTAGTCTACGACATTTCCAGTAAACCACCTGCAACTATTGAGTGGGAGTAGGCACAATAATGTTATTAATTTAATGTATCTACTATAATGTATTATTAGTAAGATCCATTAATCAATAATGAATAAGCAATCAATAGATTTACCATTAAACAAAAAATTTGGTTTCTCTTTGAAGCTGTATTTTTATTCTCCTTTTAAATAAATTATTGATACCTCGCACACAATGAGTAAGAATTAAATGCAATATAAATCAATTTATACTTCCGGGATCACAGGGTTTATTGGAACAAATTTCTTGCCAACTCTTCTAGATTCTTATGATCAAGTAATTAATTTTACACGCCGTGATACCATCGAGGTTTTTACCAAGGATAGTCATGCTGAGCAGCAAATTTCTCAAGACTTTTTAAATCAAAATCCCAGCAATGAGTTTTTTAATTTAGCTACTTTGCATATCCCCAATCCTAGTTCTATCTCTGGAATGCAAGATTTGATTGAAGCGAATATTTTCTTCCCTATTCGAATTTTAGAAAACCTACAAAAATTTGAAAATTTAAAAATAATTAATGCGCTGAGTTACACGCAGCTTTTGGATTTGCCGAATCAAAATATTTATTCTTTAACGAAAGAAATTTTTAAAAAATTTGCTAGTATTTGTGTGCCAACAAATATTATTAACCTCTATCTTTTTGATACATTTGGAACAGGGGATACACGAAACAAAGTCATAGATATATTTATAAAAAATATCTTATCAGGCACTCCCATTACAATTCCTTCAAATGAAGTAAATATAAACCTGTCTCATAGTAGCGCCGTATCTTATAGCTTATTAAAAGCTATATCTTTAGAGCCTGGAGATTTTTGTATCAAAAGCCCAAACACTATTTCTTTAGAAAATCTTGCTTGCCTGATCATGGATATTACAGATCGTAAAGTTGAAATTGTTAAGGGAAACCCCTCCGTAGACCCGTTTCAATTGATCCAATTATTCCCTAAAAATATTTATGAAACTTCCACAGAATCTAATTTTAAAAAACAGTTAGAGAGTAGAGTTCAAGAAATCATTCAAAATGATCCGTAAACATTAATGCAAAATTCCTTAGAACATTGAAAAAGATCTTATTTATTTGTCCGTACCCTGAAAAAGTTGCTGCTGGTCAACGTTTAAAATTTGAACCTCATTTTAAACAATTTGAGAATTGCGGTTATCAGGTTTCCACCCATACTTTTATGAGCATTAAACTCTGGGAAATTATTTCGCAAGAAGGACACTATTTTCAAAAAATCTTAGGAACGCTCGCGGGCTTGTATCAAAGAATTCTTCTCTTATTTTCTCTAAGGAATTATGATTGCATATATATTTTTATGAATGTGTTCCCATTTGGACCGGCTATTCTTGAGAGACTTTACATTAGATTTTCAAAAAAAGTTATTTTTGATATTGAAGACAACTTACTTTCGAACGAGCAAGGAAGTATAAATTGGCTTGCTTCAGTTCTTAAATCAAAATCAAAAGCAATATTTCTTATTAAAAATGCAGACCATGTTATTGCAAGCTCCCCAGATCTTGCCGATCAGTGCAATAGTATTTCTGGTAATAATAATGCCACATTTATTCCGCCAACTCTTGATGATCAAAGATTCTTTCCAAAAATAAAAAGGCATGACTCAACACACACAGTGATTGGCTGGACTGGAACATTCTCATCAAAAAACTTCCTTGAGGATATTTTTCCATATTTAGAAGAGCTGTATAAGACAAAAAAATTTAAATTAATGATTATTGGTAATTTTAAAATTACTAATAAGCATTTGGACTTGGAGGTTATTCAATGGAATGAAGATCAAGAAATTGAGCAACTTCAAAACTTTGATATTGGCTTATATCCATTGCCTAAAAATAGCTGGGTTTCTGGTAAAAGTGGTCTTAAAGCAATGCAATATATGGCAATTGGTATTCCAGCAGTTTGCTCTGCTGTAGGCAATGTTTTAACCTTTATTGATCATGGTAAAAATGGAGTTCTAGTTTTTGAAAAAGATCAGTGGCTTTCAGCTCTAAGTGATTTGATTGATGATGTAGATAAAAGGAAGAATATTGGCATCAAAGCAAGAGAAAAATTTATTCAAGAGTTTTCTCAAGATGCTATTTTTAAAAAGTACTTAAATTTAATTGAGAGTTAGATGAAAAAAATATTCATGAGTGGTTGCGGAGGAATGCTAGGAGAAGCCTTCTATGAAGTTTTTAAAACTTCCTACCAACTAAAATGCACTGATATAGATTTAAATGAAGAATGGCTTAGTTACCTAGACTTTAGAAATCTTGATGCATATTTTTCAAGTGTCCAGAAGTTCATGCCAGATTATTTATTTCATATAGGTGCTCATACGGATCTTGAATACTGTGAAACTAATATTAATGATGCGTATCTAACAAATACAACTTCTGTTGAAAATGCTGTATTTGTTGCAAACTCGCTAGATATTCCTTTACTTTATATTTCCACCGCAGGTATCTTTGATGGAAAACAAGATATTTATGATGATTGGGCTCTGCCTAATCCAATATGCCACTACGCAAGAAGCAAGTATGCTGGAGAACAATTTGTACTCCAGCATGCAAAATTTCCAATAGTTTTAAGAGCAGGATGGATGATGGGAGGAGGGCCCAAAAAAGATAAAAAATTCGTATCTAAAATTTTAAACCAAATTAAATTAGGTAAAAAAACTCTACATATTGTCAATGATAAGCTTGGCACACCAACATATACCTACGATTTTGCAAATAATGCAAAAATTATTATAGAAAATAAATTATGGGGACTATATAACTTAGTCTGTCAGGGAGTTACCGGTAGGCTGGAGGTAGCTAAAAGAATATTATCCGTATGCGACCTTGAAACAAAAATTGAAATTATAGAAGTTAACTCTGAACATTTTACAGAGGATTATTTTGTTGCAAGGCCAAACTCTGAGAGACTTATTAATAAAAAACTTCAATTAAGAGGCCTTGATCAAATGAGAGACTGGAAAATTTGTTTGGACGAATACTTAACAGAATCATACAAAGATTTCCTTTAAAGCTCGCTTGTTTTGTATGCGCCAATGATGTTTTTAATTTAATCTATCTATTATCATGGGTTATCAATAAGAACTATCGATCAACAATGAACAATGAACAATGAACAATGAACAATGAACAATGAACAATGAACAATGAATAAGCAATCAATAGATTTACCATCAAATAAAAAATTTGGTCTTTTCTTTGGAGCAATATTTTTAATCAGCGGGCTCTATTTTTTTTATGGAAACGAACAAACAATAGCATTGCTGCTAATTGCACTTAGCGCACTTTTTATAGCTGTGAGTTTATTTAAGGATGATTTACTTTTTCCTTTAAATAAATTATGGATGCGTTTAGGCATTCTACTTGGAACGATCGTTAGTCCAATTGTGCTAGCTATTCTATTTTTTTTTATGTTTACGCCTGTAGCTATAGGAATGAAGATATTCAAGAGGGATGAGTTGATGCTGAAGCCATCCAATGCAGATTCATTTTGGAAACTGCGTGATCAAGATAGCTTGAGTGCTAAATCTTTCAACCAACAATTTTAATAAAGGAGACATTTATGGGACTTCTAAAAGAGCTTTTTCTTTTTTTGCAAAGCCGTAAAAAACTTTGGCTGGCACCCATGATTATAATTATGTTAGTTCTCGGAGGGTTGTTAATAATTGCTCAGAGTTCAGTAATAGCACCTTTTATTTATACTATTTTTTAATATTTTTTATGTACATACTTGGCATTTCTTCTTATTACCACGATAGTGCAGCTTGCTTGCTTCATGATGGAAAAATTATAGCTGCAGCTCAAGAGGAGCGCTTCTCAAGAATTAAGCATGATAGTAGTTTTCCTCAGCAAGCAATTCAATACTGTATTGAACAGGCAGGAATTGAGCCTTTAGACATAGACAACATTGTTTTTTATGAAAAACCATTTCTTAAATTTGAGAGATTACTGGAGACTTATTTAGCATTCGCACCGAAGGGATTTCGAAGTTTTGCTTCTGCCATGCCAATCTGGATTAAAGAAAAGTTATATCAGAAATATAATCTTGTTAAGTCGCTTAAAAATGTATTAGATCCAGAAATTGATTGGTCCGAAAAATTATTATTTTCTGAGCATCATCTCTCCCATGCAGCCAGCGCATTTTATCCATCTCCATTTCAAGAGGCTGCAGTTTTAACGCTGGATGGGGTTGGAGAATGGACAACTACCTCATTTGCAGTTGGCAATGGAAAAGATCTTCAGGTTCTTAAGGAAATACATTTTCCTCATTCACTGGGATTATTATATTCAGCGTTTACATACTATACGGGTTTTAAGGTAAATTCTGGTGAGTATAAGGTTATGGGCTTGGCTCCATATGGAGAGCCAAAATATGTTGATTTAATTAAAGATAATCTTATTGAGATCAAAGAAGACGGAAGCTTTCATCTTGATATGAGCTATTTTGATTACTGCGTAGGCTTGACTATGACGAATGATAAATTCCATAAATTATTTGGCGGTCCACCCCGAGAATCGGAGGCTGGGTTATCACAGCGAGAGATGGATTTAGCTGCATCGATTCAGAAAGTGACAGAAGAGGTTCTAATCAAACTTGCACATAGTATTGCCAAAGAGACTGGCAAGAGAAACCTCTGCCTGGCAGGCGGCGTGGCACTCAATTGCGTGGCCAATGGAATTCTGTCCAGAGAAAAAATCTTTGATAATATATGGATTCAGCCAGCAGCCGGAGATGCAGGTGGAGCTCTTGGAGCAGCCTTAGCAACCTGGCATATTGCTTATGGCAAAGAACGCATCGCTATTACAGGGGGCGATGAGATGAGCGGCTCTTATCTAGGACCTTCTTTTAGCAACAATGAAATCGAAGAATTTCTTACTCAAGCCGGCGCTGTGTTTCATAAATATGACGAAGATGAGCTCATTGAGAGGGTTGCCAATGCCCTAGCAACGGAAAAGGCAGTGGGGTGGATGCAAGGCAGAATGGAATTCGGGCCTCGCGCACTTGGCAACAGAAGTATTATTGCCGATCCTAGATCAGCATTAATGCAGAAGCAGTTGAATCTTAAGGTTAAATATAGGGAAAGTTTTAGACCATTTGCTCCTAGCATTCTTAGAGAGCATGTTGGTGAATGGTTCGAGTACGATGGCAATAGTCCCTACATGCTATTGGTTGCTAATGTTAAGGGTGATAAGAGGCTTGAAATGACGGAAAACCAGAAAGGTTTATTTGGAATAGAAAAATTGAATGTTCCAAGATCTTCTGTTCCTGCAATCACTCATGTTGATTATTCTGCAAGAATACAAACAGTTCATGCAGATACTAATCCAAAGTATCATGCATTAATAACTCGTTTCAATGAAATTACTGGATGTCCATTAGTTGTAAATACATCTTTCAATGTCAGGGGAGAGCCTATTGTTTGCTCACCAGAAGATGCATTTAAATGCTTTATGGGAACAGAGCTAGATGTCTTGGCAATAGGCGATTATTTACTTTTTAAAGAAGCGCAAGATATTACTTTGCATGAGGACTATAAGGAGAAGTATGAACTTGATTAAAAATAGTTTCATCATCTTATTTTTTTCTCTTTTAACACTAAAGCTTTCAGATATTGTCTTTGGATCTTTCCAAGATTCTTGGTTGGCAAATTCGTCTTTAGCAAAGGGAACAGCTCGTGCAATTTCTCTCCGAGAATTTAACCCTGATCAGATTGCTGCTATTCGCCCTACAGATTATTATATGCAAGGGGTAGAAAATTTAGAGCAGATTGATTATGCCGTAAGCATAGACAAAAATGGGTTCATAAAAACTGGAAATCCTAAAGCAGAAAATCCAGAAATTAAAATTTTATTTTTAGGTGGCAGCACAACTGAGACTCTATTTGTTCCTGTGGAACAAAGATTTCCGAGCATTGTAGAAAGAACCCTGAGAGAGAAACTTGACCAAGATATAGAAGTCTACAATAGTGGCGTCTCTGGCAATAATTCCATGCATTCACTGCTAATTCTTCTGAGCAAAGGCATCCCCTTGAAGCCATCGCATGCGGTTTTAATGCATAATATTAATGATTTTAGTTTGCTATTTAAATCAGAGAGTTATTGGGTTGCTCCGGTTAGTAGGTCTATCTTATTAGATTCTAAGCTTCTAACTCACAAAACTATTGAAGATACCACAAGAACTAAAATTTTTAATTTTCTTAAATCAGCTAAAGATATCTTAATTCCTAACTTATATATCTATCTTCGACCTCGTCTCCTAGTAAATATTGAGCTGCATATAGATGAATTTTCAAATTTCAGAGAGAAAAAATTTGATGACTTAAATATTGAGGCGTATGAAAGTCAATTTAGCTCCGCCCTCATTTCATTTATTGAATTATCACGCGCTTGGAACATAAAACCTATCTTAATGACACAAGCAAATAGAATTGATCCATCTGAACCTTATTTTCAGAAATGGTTTGAAGATAATAATCAAGGGGAAATGAATATCGAGCAATTTGCTGAACTATATAAAATTTTTAACAATATAATTCGAAAGATAGCTCAAGAAAAAGAAATTGTTTTAATTGATTTGGATCTTCTGATTCCTAAAACTAATGAGTTTATATACGATACTGTACATTTAAATAATGCAGGAAGTATTTTAGCTGCTGAATCCATAAGCGCTGCCTTAATTAAGACAATCAACTGATTAGGAGTCTTAGAATTCAAGCTTTGACTGCCAAGCAATTCCAATTTAAAAATAAGATATCCAGCATTGCAAAAGTATGATGATGCAAATGATCACTCTAACTTTCTCCGCTTAAAGAACTGATTGATGTTATTCGACTAGGATTTTAAACCTAGAAATTCTGTGTAGTAGTCTCCTCGTTCGAATAATACAGGGTAATATTTTTCAACCAGCATTTTAAAAAGAGCCTTGTTATTGTTGGCTTCCAAATCAATCAAATGATTGCCTCCTGGAGGACTCACAGAGGAGGTTTGTCCGGAAACATAGATATAGTCAAAATTACGATTTTTAAGATAATAATCTTGGCCATCTTTAGAAATCTCAGTCATCGCCATATTTGATGATAAAAAAGATTTTTTGCCTGCGGGGAATTGAATTTTTGGATAAGCATCTGCCGTTACCAGGCACACTCTCGAAGACTCTTTACCAACGAGATATTCACTACCATCCCATATAGAGATATCTGACTCCTCTATAAACTCCGTTAAAAAGAAGTATTGAATAGCAGTCACTGCAGGAAAGTCCACTATGTAAATTTTTTCAAATAAATTATATTGGTATAAGAGTCTTGATAAATTTCCAAAACCTCCCCCAATTTCCAAATGGTATGTATTTTCAAGATTCAAATGTGAATAAAACCTATTAATAACTGAAAAATGATACAAATGCCTCATAGCAGTTCTTGTTATCGGAGTGCCATCTACTACAACTAAGTCATTGGGATGACCACATAACGTTTCTCTATAAGTTGCCATATAAAATTGGTAGTCATCATCATTGGTGTCACGCATCCGTTTTAAATAGGTTTCACCGCCTCCCCCCACAATTGGTGGCGCAATATCAGAAACTATTTGAAATTCTATTAAGCTTTCAACATTAATCGCTTCAACCATTTTTGCATGGAGTATTTTCCATAGTCCCCAACTAAATTCTTCGGGTAAGCTAAAACTCTGCTCTAATCTTGCTAATACCTCACATGCTTTTTTAGCACGATTTTCACGATGGGCTTGGTTTTTTCCTCGTATCGTTTTCAATGGGAGCATTCTAAATTCACCTACTCAATTATTGTTAAAATATCATTATATTTGACGGTCTCGTCAAATTTCTCAATGAGCTTTCCTTTTCGATACAAAAATATTGTCGGTATTGAATAAACTTCCAACACGCTTGCCAGCTCGGGAGAGATATCGAAATTAACTTTAAATACACTGCAGTTCTCATTTTTTTCAAAGGCTAGTCTTGAAACTAATGGAGCAACATGCCTAGATTGTTCGCACCTGAAGCTCCAACACTCAATAATAGTAAATTCCTTATGATTTAATTTTTCTGATAGCCCTTCTGTAGTTGTTAAATCTTCCACCATTTCTAATTACCCCATTGATATAAAAGTCTGTATGTAATTATCATTATTGCAACTGCTGATCTAAATTTAGGCAATATTATAAGATAATTGACGAGATTGATAGTAAGGCTAATCAAGAATTAGTTGTAATGCTTACACAGTCTTGCTATTGAGTCACTGGGAGCAAGAGTTGAACTAATGACCTGATCATTTAAATCAATGAGTATCTTTCATCATTGCTTCTAAAAAATCGTTGTTAGCAATAATTTTTTCATAGGAGCCACTTGCGGTAATCTTTCCCGAATCAAACACATAAATTTCATCAAAATATTTTAGCAGTGCGGGTTTATGGGTAATACAAATAACCGTTTTAAATTTTGAACCATCTAAAAGATTTTTCATTGTAGCTTCTTCGAGATCATGATCCATTGCATTAGTTGCTTCATCTAAAATGACGACACCTGCTTCTTTTAAAGTGGCTCTCGCTATTCCGATAGATTGCTTTTCTCCGCCTGAAACAAGTTGATTGCTTTCAGATACAATAGTTTCCAGCCCATCGGGTAATTTTTTTATAACTTCTTCTAGCTTTGAGCTAATAATTGCATTATTCAGATCAGCCTCGGTATAGTGAGCACCCTGGGATCCAAACAAAATATTATTCTTTAATGTGTCCTCCACTAGGTAAACTTTTTGAGGGACAAATGCAAAATTGTATCTAATGCTATTAATATTATCCTTAGTCATCTGCAGCCCATCAACGAGAATTTCTCCGTGCTTGGGAGACAAAAAACCTAGTAACAAATCTAAGAAAGTCGATTTTCCGGAGCCGCTAGGGCCAATAATTGCAATATTTTTACCACTAGGAATTTTAATACTTATATTCTCGAGGATTGTTAGCCCCTTTTCTTCGTATTGGAAAGAAACATTTTTAAATTCAATTTTATCTTTAAAAGAAAGGTCAATATTTTGACTGATTGAAGGAGCCGTACTGTTCATTTTTTCACAGATATGAACAATACTATTTAGTTGAACCTTGCGTGAAATTATTTCATGGTAAAAATAATAGAGATTCTGAAAGGCTGGTAATAGTTTGAGAGCAGCCAATCCATAGATTGATAAAGTTCCAAAAAATAAGAAATCTTGATATTCCTGACCATAAATATAAATAATTCCTGTGATTAGAAGTATTAAAATAACTGAATCTATTATAAATCTTGGAATTTGAGCCAAAAAGACATTCGAGCCTTCGGCCCATGCAAGATTAGAATCAGCATTTTTGTAGTCTTGTATAAACTTTTCTTGGACACCGTAAAACATTATTTCTTTCAAAGAGCCAAAAATATTCGACAATACTTTTAATGTCTTATTAAGGTGGTGAGCTCCATCAGCCCCATGATTGAAAATACTTGGCTGAAGAATAAAAAAAATTAATCCATAGACGCCCAGTAAGACAGAAACCATAGTTATAGATAGCGCAAAATTATATATCAACAAACCAATGATAATAAAAGATGCTAGAGCAAATCTACTAAATAAATGAAGGCAAAAGCTAATGATGAAGCCAACCTGCCTGCCATCATTAATAAGTTTAGATATTTGATCTGAAGCTTGAATTTTAGAAACTTCCATCCATTCTGAGTAAAGAAAATAGCCTAGGACTCTAGCTCTCAATCGGCTGCCAATAAGCTGACTTGAAATGCTAATGGAGCGAATGGCTAAGATGGAAAAGATGGTTGCACTCACTGAATAAATTAATACCATTGTGCAAAAAATATAGGCTACATTACTTGAGGGAATAGAAAAGTAATTAATAGCTGATGAGGCAATTTCAATTGAAGTTATTGCTTCATTAAGTTGCTGAATATTGATAAGTAAAAAAGATATTAAACCTAAACCCAACACTTCTATAAATGCTACGAAAAGAAGCAGGCTTGACGATGCAGCCATTCGCCATAAGTCCTGTTTGGGCAATACAATTAGAAGAGATTGAATAAGGGGTTTCATTTAAATAATTCTATGAGATGACAAAATCTAGAGCATACATTTTTGTAATAAACATAATACGTTTATTGTATCAGCTCTTCAGAACACCATAAGATATCCTGTTAAAATATAATAATGATAATAAATAATATTGCTACGATCTTGCTTGCAGCTGGAAAAGGAACAAGATTAAAACCATTAACAGATGAATGGCCGAAATGTTTAATGCCAATTGGCAGCAAACCTTTGCTGGAGTATTGGCTTGAAGCTTTAAAAGAACTAAATTTAAGTAAAACATTAGTAAATCTTCATTATTTAGCTCCGATTGTTATAGAATTTCTCTCACGTGAGAAATTTAATGGCTGGGCTGAATGGATTCTTGAAGAGGAATTGCTTGGGACTGCTGGGACTATAAAAAAAAATAAAGACTTTATTGGAAATGACACTTTGCTATTAATTCATGCTGACAATTGGTCTTTATGTAAACTAGATGAGTTTATTGATTTTCATGAAAATCATAGGCCAAAACACTGCCCTATAACAATGATGACATTTGAAACAAAATCTCCAGAAACCTGTGGAATAGTAGAATTAAATGCTGAGAATATAGTTATGCACTTCCATGAAAAAGTTTCAAACCCTCCTGGTAATAAGGCAAATGCAGCGATTTATCTTATTGAGAAGGAGGTAATTGACTGGATTTACTCACATCCAGCACACAAAGATTTTAGTACAGAGGTAATACCTCACTTTATGGGAAGAATCGCCACATGGCATAATGATTTTACTCATAGAGATATTGGGGCTATTAAAGATCTGCAGCTCGCCCAAAATGACGACAAACCTCTTTTTGACCTAAGGCAGGAAGAAGATGAATGGCAAAAAAAATTCTTAAAAAATCCAGTGCATCACTCTATAATTAAGTCATGAAGCACTCACGTTTTCTTATTATTGGCAGTAATTCATTTTCAGGCGCTTCCTTCATCAAGCACTTATTAAAAGATGGTCATGAGGTCATGGGAGTGAGTCGCTCTGAAGAGCCTAATGAGGTTTTTCTTCCATACGCAGAGCCTTCAAATGCAAGCTATAACTTTCATTTTTATCCAATTGATCTTAATCATGATCTTCCAGTTCTAGTTAAACTTGTTGATGATTATCAACCCCAGTATGTTGTAAATTTTTCTGCACAAGGCATGGTGGCAGAAAGCTGGCTCAATCCCAAGCATTGGTATCAAACTAATATGCTTGCTCAAGTTGAGTTGCATGATCACCTGAGAAAATTAAAGTATATCCAGAAATATATTCACGTTTCTACTCCCGAGGTATACGGAAGTACCTCTGGCTGGATTAAAGAAAATCTTAATTTTGCTCCAAGCACTCCATATGCTGTATCTCGCGCTGCATGTGATTTGCACTTAATGAGCTTTTATCATGCATACGACTTTCCAGTAATTTTTACGCGATCAGCAAATGTCTATGGTCCAGGACAGCAACTTTATAGAATTATTCCTCAAACAATGATGTGCGCTAGAATGGAGCAAAAACTTCAATTGCATGGTGGAGGAAACTCCATTAGATCTTTTATTCATATAGATGATGTTGCTGTTGCGACTATGAAGGTTGCTTTTAATGGTGACACTGGAAGTAGTTATCATCTGTCAACAGAGAACACTGTTTCTATAAGAGAGCTTGTTCAGAAAATATGTGACCTCACTGATACTAGCTTCAAAGATTTAGTTGAAGAAACAGATGACCGTCTTGGAAAAGATCAATCCTATCTTTTAGATAGCTCTAAGGCTCGAAATGATTTGGAGTGGCAAGACAGTATTGCTCTTGAGGAGGGTTTGATAGAGACCTTATCCTGGATAGATGTAAACTTTAATACTCTTAAAAATTTTCCACTAAAATACAAACATAAAGTTTAATTACATGGATAATAACTCTCTATGAACATTCTAATTACAGGATCATGTGGCTTTGTTGGCTCTTCATTGGTTCCCTATCTCTTAAACAAAGGCCATCATATTAAATCATTTGATACTGAGTGGTTTGGAAAGAATCTGCCTGATCATTCAAATTTGGAGCATCAAAAAAAAGATATAAGGAATCTTGAGTATGCAGATTTCCATGGAATTGATTCCATAATCCACCTTGCTAACATTGCAAATGATCCTGGTGTTGAGCTAAATACTGATCTTTCATGGGAGGTGAATGTTCTAGCCAGTCAGCAGTTAGCTGAGCTAGCAGCAAAGGCAAACGTCAAAACTTTTATTTATGCAAGCTCGGGAAGTGTCTATGGAGTGAAAGAAGAGGAGCAAGTAACAGAAGAGTTATCCTTAGTGCCAATCTCCATATACAACAAAACTAAGATGATTTCGGAGAGAGTACTTCTGAGCTACTCAGATAGAATGAAAATAATTAATGTTAGGCCTGCGACTGTTTGCGGCTGGTCGCCAAGAATGAGATTGGATGTCAGTGTCAACATGCTAACATTTCAAGCCCTACAAAATAAAAAAATAACAGTTTTTGGTGGTAACCAAGTAAGGCCTAACATCCACATTCAAGATATGATTCGAGTATATGAACACTTTATAACTCATGCAGAAAATTTAGATTCAGGTAACTACAATGCAGGGTTTGAAAATATGTCAATAATAGCTATCGCTAATTTAATAGCATCAATAATCCCTTCGGAGATAGTGATCACAGAATCCAATGACCCAAGATCTTATAGGCAAAATTCTGACAAATTGCTATCCACCGGCTTTGTAAATACCTTTGCAGTGCAGTATGCGATTGAAGAGATAATAAAAAAATATAGAACTGGCGAGATAGAGGATAGAGATGAGTATTACACAGTCAAGACAATGAAGAATCTAGGCTTAAATTAGTAATGAATTTACCAGACCTGCAACAGGCCATGTTCAGAATTAGGTTGGTAGAAGAAGCAATCGCAAGCAAATATAGTGAAGAAAAAATGAGATGTCCTGTTCATCTCTCTATTGGTCAAGAGGCCATAGCAGTAGGTGTCTGTGCGAATCTCACAAATGAGGATTTAGTTTTAAGTACACATAGAGCGCATGCACATTTCTTAGCAAAAGGCGGCAACTTAAGATCTATGATTGCTGAAATTTATGGAAAGGTCACAGGTTGCTCCAAAGGAATGGGCGGGTCCATGCATCTCATTGACAAGCCGAGTGGGTTTATGGGGAGCACTGCAATTGTGGGTAACACCATACCTGTAGCAGCCGGGCTAGCTCTTGCGTTTAAGATACAAAAAAGTTCTTCGATTAGCTGTGCTTTTTTTGGAGATGGAGCAGTTGAAGAAGGTGCTTTTTATGAATCTGTTAATTTTGCTGCGCTACACAAACTACCAATATTATTTATATGCGAAAATAACCTTTACTCAGTTTATTCAGGCCTAGGTGTAAGGCAACCTAATGGAAGAAAGATTCATGAAATGGTTTCTGGGATGGGTATAGAGGCTGACCATGGAAATGGAAATTGTATTTTAGAGGTTAGCCAGAAAGCACGTGAAGCTAAAGAAAGAATACTGTCAGGCAAGGGGCCACAATTCTTAGAATTCAATACCTATCGCTGGAGAGAGCATTGCGGACCAAATTTTGATAACGATATTGGCTATAGGTCTGAAAAAGAATTTCAAAAATGGAAGCAAATAGATCCTCTAAAAGCTATGTTCGATAGCGTCTCAGAGCAAGAACTTGCTGATCTGACAAGTAAAATTAGCTTAGAAATTTACGATGCTTTTTCTTTTGCAGAGGAGTCTAAATTCCCACACGAAAGCGATCTCCATAAAGCCTTTCACTTAAATTAAATATGAGAAAAATTTCTTTTGCAGAATCAATAAACGAGGCTATTGCTTTGGCCATGAGGCAATCTGACAATGTAATCACTTATGGTCTTGGAGTTCCAGATCCTAAAGGAGTATTTGGCACTACATTAAATCTCCAGGAGGAGTTTGGTCCAGAGAGAGTCTTTGATACTCCCACTTCAGAAAATGCAATGACCGGAATAGGCATAGGTGCTGCTATTAATGGACTGATACCCATAATGGTTCATCAACGAGTTGATTTTTTCTTACTTGCAATGGATCAGCTTATTAATAATGCTGCAAAATGGAGAGTAATGTTTGGTGGCAACAGTAATGTTCCTATCACCATTAGGCTGATAGTTGGGCATGGATGGGGGCAAGGCCCAACACACTCACAAAACCTCCAGGCACTTTTTTCTCATATACCCGGCCTCAAGGTTGTCATCCCAACAACAGCATATGATGCTAAAGGGCTTCTGCTTTCGAGCATCTTTGATGAAGATCCTGTTATTTTTCTTGAGCATAGATGGCTGCATGGCTTGCATAGCGATGTCCCAGATGGGGATTATAGAATACCAATTGGCGAGGCCGCATTGGTAAAAAAGGGAACTGATTTAACCATTGTTTCCCTTTCATACATGACAGTTGAAGCATTGCACGCTGTAGAGGAATTAAATAAGCATGGAATTTTCTGTGACTTACTTGATCTAAGAACCACAAGCCCTTTAGATTGGGAAAAAGTATTTAAATCAATACAAAAAACTGGCAGACTCCTTGCACTAGATAGCTCGTCAGGAAGTTTCTCTGTAGCCAGCGAAGTTATTGCAAAAGTCTCTATGAGTTGCTACAAACATCTTAAAAGCCCACCCAAAAGACTGGCTTTAAGAGATACTCCATCACCAACAAGCTTTGGACTATCAAAAAAATATTATATTGGAGCGAAAGAGATTTTTGAACTTGCATTAGAAATGCTCAATAAACCACCGGTTGATACAACAAATAAATTTCTAAAAGATCATCCGCATGACGTGCCTGGTGATTGGTTCAAGGGACCATTTTAATTATCCATAAGTCTGAAAGCATTTAATCCTTTATAGATATTAAGGAAAAGCTATAATTATTAAATTAAATAAGACATAAATTTTCTCAGGAACACCATGAACAGTAAGAAAAAAGAAGTACTAATTATAGGAGGGGGACCTGCAGGATGCTCTGTTGTTCATCAGCTATATGAGCAAGGGGGATGGGATATTACCTTGATTGATGCAGCATCATTTTTAGGCGCAGGTGTAAGAACAAATTTTTATGGCGGACATCCATATACATTTGGCCCAAGACATTTTTTAACTCAAAGTGAAAAAGTATTCTCTTATCTCAATGAGAAGGTTCCTCTTCGAGACTGTGGCGACCATCAATTTATAACCTACAACGAACCTGACAATGATTTCTATAATTTTCCTATTCACATGGATGATGTTAGAAAAATGCCAGAAGCAAACAAGATTCTAAATGAATTAGATAATAGGCACGGAGTAGCTGAATCTAAGAACTTTGAAGAGTACTGGATGAATTCAGTTGGCAAGACCTTGTATGACAAAATGGTCAATGGCTACACCAAGAAAATATGGCAAGTTGAAGACAACAAAGAAATTGATACTTTTAATTGGTCGCCCAAGGGTGCAACCCTTAAAGATGGACCAAGAGAAGCTTGGGATGAAGCTATATCAGCATATCCATATGCTATAGATGGTTATAATAGTTACTTTGATACAGTATTAGAGAGAGCGAATGTTCTGCTCAATACTAAAATAGAGAAATTTGATATTGAAAATAAGAAAATCTCCATCGATGGCGTGGAAAAAGTATACGATATTATTGTTAATACAATCTCTCCAGATACATTATTTGATTATCGTTATGGTGAACTTCCATACATTGGAAGAGACTTTCATAAGATAGTATTTCCTACTGAGCATGTTTTCCCTGAGAATATCTATTTTTTATATTATGGTGGCGATGAAAAATTTTCTAGACTAGTTGAGTACAAGAAGTTTACACATCACAAATCTGATACAACGCTTATAGGCATGGAGATTCCCTCAGCAAATGGAAAATACTATCCAATTCCAATTAAAAAAGAGATGGAGGCAGCCGAGCGCTATTTTCAACTTATGCCTGAGGGAGTATTTTCCATAGGAAGAGCTGGAAGCTACAGATACCAAATAGATATTGATGATTGCATAGAGCAGGCAATGGAGCTAGCTGACATGTTGAAAACTGGGGCTGCAGGAGACCATCACCCAGTGGTTATGAAAAAATGGCGAGAATTTGCATGAGGTCTTTACAGAGATCTTGACTCTTAATCCAGCTATACAACCTTTAAAAGTAATATGAATATTCTAATTACAGGTGCTAGTGGACCCCTAGGACGATATTTCATTACTGAATGTTTGCAAATATTCCCTCAGGCTAAGATTTTAGCCCTATCAAAAACAACATTAACAACAGAAGATACTAGGGTTGAATATCTGCATCACAATCTTAAACAAGATAGATTCCTGCGAACAGAAGCTTTTGATTTTGTAATACACACAGCATCCATAGTTCCCAATAAAGCTGAAGAAGATTCAGACTTTATCAGTATTAATTGTGTTGGGAGCCT
>Ga0209709_10002276_pt1 | contig 16911 bp, 12 predicted proteins | sample ArcticOcean_MG_C_2_FD_187435 | JGI IMG/M metagenome (GOLD analysis project Ga0209709, IMG submission 187435) | Marine microbial communities from western Arctic Ocean - ArcticOcean_MG_CB4_136 (SPAdes) (version 2) | ecosystem: Environmental > Aquatic > Marine > Oceanic | place: Arctic Ocean... | reverse complement strand
AAGCCGTAGAAGCCTTTCGTGAAAAATCAGCTGGACGCGCTTTTTATCAACGTGCCGCACCCGATGGTTCCCGCCCCGGCACCTACTACGCGAATCTATCTAATATGAATGATATGCGCAGCTATGATCTTGAGGCGCTGGCTTACCATGAAGGTATTCCTGGTCACCATATGCAGCTGTCTATCGCCCAAGAGCAGCCGAATTTACCTAAGTTTCGGCGGTTTGGCGGCTATACGGCCTACTCGGAAGGTTGGGGTCTGTATGCTGAATATATTCCAAAGGAAATGGGACTGTATGCTAATCCCTATTCTGACTTTGGTCGTCTTAGCATGGAGCTTTGGCGTGCCTGTCGACTGGTTGTTGATACAGGGTTGCATGCAAAACGCTGGTCTAGAGAGAAAGCGACAGCTTATTTGACGATAAACACAGCGAGTAATGAGTCTGCTAATCTTAAAGCAATTGAGCGCTATATGGTGATGCCGGGCCAGGCCACGGCATATAAAATTGGCATGCTTAAACTACTCGAGTTGCGTGAAAACGCTCGCGCGGCTTTGGGTGACCAATTTGATATTCGTGACTTTCATAAGGTGGTATTGAGTAATGGTGCTGTGCCGTTAGATGTTCTAGAAAGTTTAGTCAATAAATGGGTCGTCGACACTCTTTCTAAGTCGACATTACTGGGCGTTGGCTAACACAGTGGGGATTTATTTGCTTTAGATGCGGTGTGATTTTGTAATGCATTGGGAGGAAATATATAAAAATAAGCCGCCGGCCACTATTGAGTGGGAGTAGTCGGGTAGGTGTAACCCATTGATGGTGTCCCCCGAAGATCCGGCAAGGGGCCTTGCCAGCTGTGCCCTTGCAGTATTACTGAGTCATTATAAGGAAGAATCAACGGGCGATTTTAATTGGCGTATTGCGCAGGGTGTGGAGATGAAGCGCTCCACTGTGCTTGAGGCACGCAGTGAAAAACACCCTGACTCTGGCATTGCTATCTGGATTGCTGGGACATGCAAGATGGTCAGCGCAGCTCTCATTGAGATTTAGCGGCTAGCTAGTCTACAACCGTACCTCGCAAGATGTCTTGGACTGATTCCCCAGCGCGATTTTAGAGAGCATTTGGTCGCTAGTACTATAAAAATGTTGTATTCAGCCTCTATTTGTTAATCTTTCACTATATGCACCCTAATTGCGCTATGTCACTTGACAGAATTTTAGGTTTAAAGCAATAATACTTTAAAGTTAAACTATTTGGAGGGGATGGTAAGTGTTTTGTCTTTCTTAATTAGTGGACTTATAACGGGGTGTAATTCAAGATTATAATCATCAAAATCTGTATGACAACTGAGAGATCGGATAATGACAAATAAAAAAGATCAGCTGATAAAAAGAACCATGTACTTTTTGGCGATAGGCGCACTGAGCATGCCTGCCGTCTCCCAGAGTATTTTAGAAGAAGTGATAGTGACAGCTCAAAAGAGAGAGCAAAATATTCAAGATGTACCAATCGCTATCAGCGCCTATACAGGTGAGCAGATGAAAGCTATGGGTGTTAGTGAGAGCTTCGATATCGCTGCTTTTACACCAGGCGTTCATATTAGTGGTAATTTGGCGGGCCAAAATACGCAGTTCTCCATCCGTGGAGTCACTCAAAATGACTTCGCCGATATCATTGAGGCACCCAATGCGGTGTATCTGGATGAGGGCTATATAGCTGTTGCGCAGGGTCAGACCTTTGGTGTGTTTGATATTCAGCGAGTAGAAATTCTAAAAGGTCCTCAGGGCACTCTATTTGGCCGTAATGCAACTGGCGGGCTAGTTCACTACCAGTCTAACAAGCCAAGTTTTGATGAAATGTCTGGTTATGTTGATATTGAAGTAGGGCAGTTTGATTCTGAGGCCGATGCGTTGCGTACCACTTTAGAAGCGGCTGTTGGTGGTCCTCTTTCTGAGACAGTGGCAGGTCGCATTGCAGTGCGCATGAACAAGCAGGACGGGTATCTGAAGAATCTCTTCCCCGCGGGCGTCGGCAGTGGCTTAGGCTCTGTTTCGCCAGGTACTGGTGCTGGTGCAGATCTGGGCGATGACGATACCAGAGCGGTGCGTCTGAGTCTGGCTTTTCAGCCAAGTGAGAAGTTAAGCATTGCCACCTCGTTTAACTATGCTAAGTCAAAGGTGTCAACTGGCCCCTATCAGGCAAAGCCTACTATTGCAGTTCTTGACGCTGGCGGCGAATTGATTAATGTGATCGACGCCAGTCCGACAGAAACTCGACTGTCTATCGCGGCAGATGGTTCTGACGGCGGCGGCAATGCAATTGATGGCTCGTATGATCAAGCTACTGGAACTCTAAAACCGGGTGCCGGGATAGGCCTAGCTGGCCGTCCCGTAGCTGGGGGTGACTTCTTTGGTTACCTAGATCCAGACGGTTCAGACTTTACTTTCTCTAGTGACTTTGCCTTTGAAGATCAGGGTTTCACTGAAACTAATGGTCTCAATGTACGCTTTGAGTACAGTTTGGACAACGGTATGGAATTAGTCGCAATTAGTGATGTTAAAGACTATGAAAAGTTACTGTTTATTGATGTCGATGGGGCACCAGTCAATCAGCTGGCTAACTATGCCGGCGTTGATGCCAGTACTTTCAGCCAAGAGATACGGTTGAGCGGCGAGACAGATGTGTCTCGCTGGGTGGTTGGTGCCTATTACTTAAACATTGATAATAAAGCGGACAACGGTCTTAAAGCGCCGGCCAACAGTATTATCGATATGGCGTTTACAGGGGGCGCAGGTGGTGGTGCCGCGGCTATTGATATTGGCACTAAGGGCGACCTAGAAACTAATTCCTACAGCCTTTTTGGTCAGTATGAATACGATATGACTGACTCAGTGACTGTTATCGCGGGTCTTCGTACCATCAAAGAGAAGAAAGATTACGAGGTGAATATCGGCGTCTATCCATCATTTGGCTCATTTACGGTCAACCAAGGCAACTTTATTCCGAACATTTTCGGCGCTGGCTCACCCTATAGTTTCGCCGAGACCGCTTCGGACAATCTTTGGGCCGGAAATCTGCAAATGCAGTGGCAGAAAACTGAAGACATGATGGTCTATGGCGGCATTAAGCGTGGTGTTAAGGCAGGCAGCTACAATATGCCACTGCTGGGCGCGTACTTGGGTGGCGGTGGAAACGCCAGCGTCCCCTATGACGAAGAAGTGCTGATGTCCTACGAAGCGGGTTTCAAGATGTCTGTGAATGAAACTACCCGTATTAATGGTTCCGTCTATTACTACGATTACCAAGATTATCAGACATTCCTGTTTGTTGATGTGGGCGGTAACGTTATCAATCGCGACGCAGTGACCAAAGGCATAGAGCTGGAGATTCAAACGACGCCAAGTGACGGCTTAGATATTTTGGCTAATATTTCGTATCTAGATGCAACAGTTAAAGATCTACCATTGCGTATTAATTCACCCCTAGCATCACGCGATGTGAAGCCCGCTTATACACCTGATCTCCAGGCAACAGCCATGGTTCGATATGCTTGGTCAGCGCTCGGTGGCACCATGGCGGTCCAGGGCGATGTTAGCTACTCTGATGATTTTTACTACAATGCTCGGAACTTCGATGCGGATAAGTTCTCCAGCTACGTCATGGCGAATGCGCGAGTATCTTGGATGTCTCAAGATGGCAAGCTGTCTGGTGCCTTAGCGATTAGAAACCTGACTGATGAGCGTGCCGGTATTCAAGGCTTTGATCTGGCTAACCTGTGTGGCTGTAACGAAGTCTCCTATCGTGCTCCACGATATGTCTCGGTATCGATAAAACGAGAGTTTTAAGCGAATAAATCCCCTCTCCGTCGTCTGGCGGACAGGGGCTTACTAAGAAACTTTAAACGATAGAATGTATTAAGTGTTACACGAGTTAAGTCTTGAAGATGCTAATTTTTGAAAAGCATACAGAAAACAAGAATTCTGAACATGAAGGAATACAGAGAATGAATGATCTCTCGCGTCGTAACTTCATCGCCTCAACGGGCCTAGGCTTGGCCGGATTGGCCGCAGGCGGGGCGCTACTCAGCCCTAGGCAAGCCCACGCAGTTTCTCTCCCCCTCAAGATTCTCACCAAGGTTCAAGCGCTTACTTTAGGCGCCTTGGGCGAGGCTCTTGTTCCAGGGGCGCTGGAGGCAGGTATTATTCAGTACGTCGACAAGCAGCTAGGCGAGGCCAACACCTTGTTGATGCTGAAATATCTGGGTGTGGATACCAGTAATATGCCTGATTTTTACAGTAGCTCATTGGATAGCGCCCACAGCCTGTCTCAGCGTTTATTTAACAAATCTCCAGAGGTCTTAACAGCCGATCAGGCTCAGGTTTGGGCCGGCAGCATTGCCGCTGATGCGGACCAAGAATGGCAGGGTCCCCCGGCAGGGTTCTTCTTTTTTGTCGCGCGCGCAGACGCCTGTGATGTGGTGTTTGGTTCCAGCGCAGGTAGTGAGGCGCTCAATATTCCCTACATGGCGCATATAGCGCCAACCGCCAGCTGGTGAATCAATGAAAACTCCGTCCTCAAATCAACAGTATGACTGCGTCGTCGTTGGCTCTGGTGCCTCTGGTAGTATCATTGCAGCTAAGCTCGCAGAGGCCGGTCATTCGGTGTTGATTTTAGAAGCGGGCCCGAGTCGGGAACTTAAAGACCTGGTCAGTTCCCAGCTGTGGGCACGGCAACTTAAGTGGTCTGGCTCACCTGTTGAGGAAGAGGGCAATCATAAAATTGGCCACGGCTTTAATGCTGGGTTTGGTGCCGGCGGTTCAGCATTGCATCATTATGGGGTCTGGCCGCGCCTGCACAGCAATGATTTCGATACCCTGTCTAAACATGGTAAAAATCTCGATTGGCCTATCAGTTATGAAACCCTGCGCCCATACTATGATTACGTTCAGGCAGATGTGGGCATTAGTGGCGATGCCAAAGCTGAGATATGGCGTCCTAAGGGTGATCCCTATCCCATGCCGCCCCTGCCAGTATTTGCTCAGGGACAGGTAATTAGTAAAGGTTTCAGTGCCATGGGTCTGACCACAGCACCGATCCCACTGGCTATTAATAGTGTGCCCTATAAAGGTAATCCATCCTGTGTCTACGATGGTTGGTGTGATGCTGGCTGTCCGATTGGTGCGCTTAAAAATCCGCTGGTAACCCATCTTAAGCAAGCTACCTTGGCCGGTGCTGAAATTCGTTATGATGCACAGGTGACGCGTGTATTGACTGACAAGAATCGTCAAGATGTCGCTAGTGGTGTGGAATATATTGACAGAGATGGCCAGACACGGCGGCTTAAAGCGGGCAGGGTTGTTGTGGCTGCCTTTACCGTGCAGACGGTACGTATTCTTTTGAATTCAGTGCGCGCCAATGGCGTTGCCCTAGGTAATCAGTTTGATAATTTGGGCCGCTACCTCACGACCCATGCTGGTCGTATTGTGTTCGGCTTATTCCCGGAGCAAACCGACCCTCATTTGGGTCCTACGGGTGGACAGTTGATTTGTCATGATCATTACGATGATAAGACCGCGATTAAAGACAGCTTTGGCTCCTATCAATGGTTAATCGCCAATGCTGTGAAGCCCAATGGGCTGTTGGGTTATGCCAATAGTCGGCCGGATATTTTTGGCCCAAAACTGCAGCCCTTTATGGCTAAGGCTGCCAAGCATCTGGGCAATATGCTGTATGTTGGCGAAGATCGCTCGGTTCGAGAGAACCGTGTCATGCTGAGTGATAAGACAGATAAATTTGGTATTCCAGTTGCCCGAACAGTGCACAATGCCGGTCCAGAACAGGACGCGCAGATGGCTTTTGCGATGGCAGAGGGCGAACAAATTTTCCACGCTGGCGGTGCCACGGAAGTTTGGACTGGACCACGTGCGCCTATCCATATTATGGGGGGTGCTGTAATGGGTTCGGAAGAAAAAACCTCTGTGACTGACGATCTGGGTTTGGTGCATGGCACCGACAATCTGTATGTTGTTGGGCCGAGTGTATTCCCTACCAGCGGCGCAGTAAACCCCACCTTTACGGTCAGTGCTCTGGCCTATCGCACGGCTGAGCATCTCGTTAAAATCGGCGGATAAAGACCCCCCAGGTGTTGTTGAGATGAGGCTGGCCTGTTTAAAAACTACCTGACTATTAGGTCGCGGTGCTATCCCAACATCTCGAGTCTAGCGTCGGTTGCGGACTCTCCCTTTAAAAGCGCGCGAAAAGACTATGGTTAAAAGTCAGCAGTTCCGTGACCAGGCCATCGGCCTAGCTAGCATCGCCGATGCTTAGCGTTTAATGAAAGGCCCCGCAAGAGTTAGTGGGGAAATGTGATTAGCGACTAGAAAGAGGCGCGCCGATCAACTGACGCGTCACTCAATATCTAGACATCACCTATCGAGAAGAAGCCTTTAAAAAGCCGCAATACCTGTGATGGCTCGACCCAGTATCAGGGCGTGGATATCATGAGTGCCCTCGTAGGTGTTGACTGTTTCTAGGTTGAGCATATGTCGCATCACCGGGTACTCGTCAGAGATACCATTGCCGCCGAGCATATCTCTAGCTTCCCGCGCAATGGCCAGTGATTTGCCACATGAATTGCGCTTGATCATCGACACCGTCTCAGGTGACAGTTGGTCAGTTTCCTTGAGTCGGCCAGCTTGCAAGCAGGCCTGCAAACCAATAAATATTTCGGTCTGCATGTCGGCAAGCTTCTTTTGAACCAACTGATTAGCCGCTAGCGGTCGTCTAAATTGACTGCGTTCTAGGGTATAACTGCGAGCAGACCGCCAGCAGGCTTCGGCTGCGCCTAATGATCCCCAGGCAATACCGTAACGAGCGTTACTCAGACAGCTCATAGGTCCCTTTAAACCCTGAACATTTGGCAGTATGGCGTCCTCACTCACCAACACATCCTGCATGACGATCTGTCCAGTGGTCGAGGCGCGCAGACTCAACTTGCCGCTAATTTTCGGCGTGGTTAAACCGGCTAGCCCCTTGTCGAGAATAAAACCACGGATGGCATTATTCTCGTCGCGCAGCTTGGCCCAGACGATAAGAACATCGGCAAACGGCGAGTTAGATATCCACATCTTGGCGCCATTTAGGAGGTAGCCGCCCTCGACTTTCTTGGCATTAGTTATCATGCCACTGGGGTCTGAACCGTGATCGGGTTCGGTTAAGCCAAAGCAGCCTATCGCTTCACCCGTCGCTAGTGTAGGCAGGTATTTCTCTTTTTGCTGTTCAGAGCCAAAGGCATAAATGGGGTACATGACCAGACTAGACTGCACGGACATCATCGAGCGGTAACCAGAGTCAACCATCTCAACGGCGCGGGCAGTCAAGCCATAGCTGACATAGCTGACACCGGCACAGCCATAACCTTCGATAGTTGGCCCCAACAGACCCAGAGAGCCCATTTCTGTAAAAATGTTCAGGTCGATAGTTTCATTGCGATAAGCGCTCTGAATTCTCGGGGCAAGCCTATCCTGTGCATACTGCTCGGCAGTATCTCTGACCAGTCGCTCTTCTTCTGTTAACTGTTGATCCAGTAAAAATGGGTCTTCCCAATTCATGGGGGGCCATGCTGATGTCATTATTTGCTCCTAAAGAATTTAGCAATGCAATAGCTTTGGTTGCTATTAAGATACGGCACTGCGGTAGATTTAGCTTTCAGTAAGTATTGTGTAGAAGGCTTCATTGGTGTCGTCTGCCATGGCAGCGATACGCAGATTGGCGATATATTCGGCAGAAATACATTCGTTAGTACTGGCATTTTGGCAAATCACAGAAACCTGTTTAGAGGTGCGTTCACGAGTCCCACCATAGCCTTTGACTAGGCGACCACACAAAGCAATCTCTAATGCTACCTGAGGGTTCGCGGCCACTTGCTCCTTAATCTGATTTAACCAGCTACGAATGATTTTCATCTCGTGATGATAGCCAAGGCTGTAACGTCGGATATGCTTGAAAGAGCCCATTATACGCAGAACCATATAGACCGCGAGACTGTCAGTACGCAACCTTTTACCGCCAGCAAAAAGCTCTATCAGTCGGCGTGACCAGCGATTAGAGAGCATAGCGGAGCCCAATACTCTGGGTAAAATGGCACAGATCTCTTCCGCTCGGGGTCTAAAAAATTCAGTGACATGGATAATTTGTCCTTCAGCCGCCTTCACCTCAGTACGAATCTCGGACATACGCGTGGCTCTGACTTTTAACTGGGCAACACGAGGAATATCTTCAAAGGACATCCATAGGGCAAGGTAGCGGGCGGTGATAGACGTCAGCTTATATTGCTCAGCCCCGGTGTCGAGGGCGAGGACCTCACTGAGTTCGTCGAGATACTGAGTGGCATAAGCAAAGTCTTGATAGTCCAGCACCCTAATTAAACCCTGGTGTATTAGCTCATGAGTGCTGACGGGAAAGTCGCATTTAAGACGCTCCAATAAAAGGGCACCCTTTTTTGAGGTAGCCGATGGAAGGCAAAATCCTGCTGTCATTGCTGCGGCTGACTCCGGCGTAAATGTTTCTACCTGAGGCGTTTTACTATCAGGTTTATCGCCCGCGACAATCTGCTGTGCCTGCGTATAACTCTCTTCAAAAACACTGAGATTGGTGGTCACCATTTTACCGCTATTTGTGATCACATCGCTGAAGCTCTGTTTAGCGAACGGTAATACATTGGCACCGGCTAGCGCGCCAAACATAGCAGAACTGATAACAGAGTTGTGCTTGTTGGCTAGTTCCGACATATCGAAACTTATAAACTGTTTGCTGTACTTATTAGCAAGCTCCACCACAGTTGAACTGTCCATGGTGCCGTCGGCCAGATCTGACTTCTCGGTGATACCATAAACGCGATGGCTGGAACTAATCAATGTAGTTTTGTCGGGAGTGACAAAACCGCGCTGCAACATCCGGCCCGTTTCCGCTATCTCTGAACTGACGGCTATATCAATATCACCCTGAGATGGAAACAATGACATAACGGGTTTCCTGTCTTCCCTAGCTTGCGTGGGGAACAGTTCTATGTAGTAAATAGTAGCGCCGGTGCGCTGGGCAACTCCAGCTAGGGACGTCGATTGACAGAGCCAATTATTGGCTTCAGCTACTTCGATAAGCCAGTTAGTAAATACACCGCCACCCTCGCCACCGAGCGCGGCAAGAATAATATTAATAGTTTTCGGTTGCCGCTTACTCAAAGTATCTGTCCCGGTCTTTTCCATGCATCATATTTTTCAAACCAACCTATCACGGATCGACGCACAGTCGAGGCACTGCGGTCTAGCCAGCTTGGGTTGTGAATGAGGTCGATTTTCGAAAATGACGGACAGAGCACAGCACTGTGCACGTTGTCCCCACAAACACCGCAGCCGACGCAGCTATTATCAACATAGGACACGGGGTCTTCGCGGAGACTATCTGTGCTTGGCTTTATGGTCAGGGAGGGGCACCCAGAGATTCGAATACAGGCGTGATCTCCAGTACAGGTTTTAGGATCGATGTAAAATCGTGCGCGAACCGTACGCTTTCCTTTGGCGATAGCATTTTTCATCAGCGGCTTGATGCGGCGCTGGCGATTGAGCATACATTCGCCTTCGGCAATAATTACCTTGAGTCCCGGCTCGGCGGTATTCAGAGAATCAGTCAGCGTTTGCTTCATCTCTTCAATACTGTAGGTGCTCACCGTTTTAACCCACTTGACGCCAGCGCCTCGACAGGCCAGTTCAATAGATACCGAATCGTCGCGCTCTGAGGATGCTGCATCCATCGTGGTGGCAATCAAATTATTAGGCTCGACCATGGAGGGGATATCCTGACCTCCAGTGGCTGCCGAATACCCATTGTTGACAATAATCAAAATACCATCATGTTTGTTGAATACCGCACTGACTACACCAGATGACAGGCCGTTGTGCCAAAAGCCACCATCGCCCATGATGCTAATAGCCTTGTGTGGCAGTGCTTTTCGAATACTCGAGGAACTTGCCAATGAAAGGCCGTAACCCATAATCGTATTGCCAAGATTAAACGGCGCCAATGTTGCAAAGGAATGGCAGCCGATATCAGAGCTAATATGGAAAGGCCCAAGTTCTTTCTGAACCTGTTTGATGGCACTAAATAATGGTCGCTCTGGGCAGCCTGTACATAGGCCGGAGGGTCTCGCTGGCACTACAGACAGCAGACGCTCATGTTCCTCGTCACTGAGTGGTGAGCTGAGTTTTTTGACATCATCTACAGACAGTGAATGCTTGTCATTACTATAGCCTGCGATTTCTAAAAAGCGCGTCAGGCCTGTCAGCGTAACCTGCGCTGTGTACTCGCCTGCGCGCGGAAATAAGTCTTTACCGTAAAGTTTGGTTTGAATATCTCGCTTTCTAAGAATGCTATGGATTGCCGGTTCAATGTACTCCGGTTGTCCCTCTTCTAAAAGCAGAACGTGTTTTTTACCTAGACAAAACTTGACCATTTCCTCGGGTACCACAGGATAGGCCACATTCATTACATAGATCGGAATAGCAGTTTTACCAAAGCTGTCTGCTAGGCCCTGACGCTGCAGCGCTCTGATTAAGGTATTGTAGTTGCCGCCTAGCGTGATAATACCTAAGTCTTTATGTTTGCCAGGGAAAAATTCATTGAGTTTATTTTTTATAATAAAATCAACAGCCGCTGGCCAGCGTTTTGCAATTTTATCCTGCTCTTGCTGATAGACATGAGGTGGTAGGATTATTTTTTCAGCTTCACGATTAGGCGTTACAGAATTTTTAGTGCCAAACTCTGGAGCCACATTATTTTTAGCGACAAACTCGCCGGTGACATGACAGCCGCGAACCCTCATCATATAAAACACCGGCGTATTACTCGCTTCCGAAAGCTGGAACGACTGCTCAATCATATCGACAATACTGGTTAGATTTGGCCGCGGATCAACCAACCACATCTGTGCCTTCATGGCAAAAGCATAGGTTCGCTCTTGCATAATACTCGAACCTTCACCGTAGTCTTCACCGACAATTACAATCGCGCCGCCAGTGACGCCGCAAGAGGCAATATTTGATAGTGCATCTGACGCCACATTAGTGCCGACCGTGGATTTCCAAGTGACAGCGCCGCGGAGGTTGTAGTTGATAGACGCGCTGAGCATTGCCGCCGCAGTTGCCTCGCTGCCACTTGCCTCAAAATGGACGCCCAGATCACCCAATATATCCTGAGCGTCGTTTAATACGTCCATTAGATGAGAGATCGGTGAGCCCTGGTAGCCGCCCACATAGGCAACACCTGACTGCAGTAGCCCTTTGGTAATAGCTAGGATCCCTTCGCCCTGAAACGTATCGCCGTCGCCGGCGTGTAGTTTCAGGACTTCTTTTTTAAACGATCGCTCTGCCATATGTCTCCGATGAAAATCAATCTAAATTACTGTCTTTTATAAGCATTAATATTGCTTAGGATGTAACTAGTGCTAACACTCTCGTTGGGCTGCCAGAGCCACCTTTAATCTTTAACGGTGGCGCGATTAATATGGCGCCTTTTGCAGGCAGCTTGTCGAGATTTTTTAATCCTGCAATGCCGCACTTGTTAGCGCCATGCATAATATTGTGGCAGGGGAACATGGGGTCCTGCACGGCGGCCTGTCCGGCGTCTGTTCCTACGGTTTCGACACCTACCCCCAATATATTGCGCTGCTCGGCTAAGAAGACCACGGCATCTGGCTCCCATCCTGGGGTGTGGCTGCCATCGGCCTGCATGTTGAGATACTTCTCGGACGTAATGATCTTTGACCAGTCAGATCTGTAAAGCACCCAAGAGCCAGCTTCTATCATTCCGTGTTTTTCTTCCCACTGCTTAATAAAGTCTATCGACATTAAGAAATCAGGATCTGCCGCACTTTCTACGGAGGCATCAATCACGCAAGCTGGCGCAACAAAGTTTTCAACCGGCATATTGTCTGTGCAATTATCATTGTGATCTTGACCAGTTACCCAGTGGACAGGTGCGTCAAAATGTGTCCCTGTATGCTCACCGCACTTAAAGTTATTCCAGTACCAAAAGGGACCGCGGTCATCATAGCGGGAAATTTCTTCAATACTAAATGGCCATGATTTGCCCCAGCCAAATTCTTCAGGTAGCTTAAGCGTAGGTGATGCAGGCTCTAAGGTAGCGGTGAGATCGATAATGGTTACCTTACCAGAGGCGAGGTCTTGCACGAGATTAATAAGCGATGAGTTACTCATGGTCGATTCCTTTTAGGTTTGAGTGCATAAACTAGGTGCATAGATTATATTTTAAGTTTAAACTATAATCCAGCCTTAAATACCAATTGCCGTGGACTAACTATATATGCATTCTCATCTTTTGCCAGAAAATTGGGTACAGCCGTTGGGCTACTCTAATGGCGTTCTATGCGATGCCGGCCAGACTCTCTATCTCGGCGGCCAGATTGGCTGGAACGAGCAGTGTGAGTTTGAGACGGATGATTTTGTTGCCCAGGTCGAGCAGACTCTTGCCAACATTAAAGCCCTGCTTGATGAAGCCAATGCTAAACCTGAGCACATGGCGCGCATGACCTGGTACCTGACCTCAAAAGCCGAGTATGCAGAAAATCTTCGGCCTATAGGCCAAGCTTACAAAAAAATTATGGGTAAACACTATCCTGCCATGAGCGTTGTTCAGGTGGTTGCGTTGGTCGAAGATAGAGCCAAGGTCGAGATTGAAGTGACCGCGGTTATTCCCCGCTAGCCTTTTCTCATGCCAGCCAGTGCCTCCCTAGCAATAATTGTCTGCTGTACCTCCGACGCCCCCTCATAGATACGCAGGGCGCGCACATCACGATACAGAGATTCAACAATATTACCTTTGGTGACTCCCATGCCGCCATGTAGCTGCACTGCAGCGTCTATGACTAGCTGGGCTGATTCAGTCGCATGCAGTTTGGCCATAGCCGCCTCACGGGTAACACGATCTGCCACACAATCTTTAGTCCAAGCCGAGCGATATACCATCAGTGCACTGGTATCTATGGCCACAGCCATATCCGAGATTTTTCCTTGAACAAGCTGGAGATCACTGAGCACGCCGCCAAACACTTTACGCCGGCTGACATGTGCCAATGTTTCATCCATTGCCCGGCGAGCCATACCCAGTGCAGCTGCAGCCACGGTGGTGCGAAAGACATCCAAGGTCGCCATAGCGATCCCCAGTCCGCCACCCAAAGTGCCGACCAAATTTTCTTTGGGCACTTTACAGTCAGTAAATGCCAGCGTTCCAAGAGGGTGGGGTGCCATTAATTCGATACGATCCGTAACCTCTAGCCCCGGATTATCCGCTTCAACGATAAAGCAGCAGATGTCTTTAGTGCCGCCATTGCTCCCTGTGCGCGCGAATACGGTGTAGAAGTCCGCTAAACCGGCATTTGAAATCCAGGTCTTAACACCATTAATGACAAAATGATCATCGGTCTCTTCTACGGTGGTTGTCATAGCACGAACGTCGCTGCCAGCTTCGGGTTCAGATAGTGCGAACGCGGCTAGCGACCTGCCCTCAGATATTGGACGCAGGTATTGCTGCTGCTGCTGTTCCGAGCCAAATAAGGAAATCGGACCACTGCCTAGCCCCTGCATAGCGAATGCAAAGTCAGCGAGGGCATGATATCGCCCCAGAGTCTCTCGGATAACAGACAGGCTGCGAACATCGAGTTTTGGATTGACACCTCCCGCACTCTGAGGGACAGCATGACGTAATAAACCCGCTTTCCCGAGCGCCCTGACGATAGCCTTGCAGGTGCCATCTAAATCTGCCTCTTCATGCTGAGTAAGCTGCACCAAATGGTCTTCGGCCCAGGCATCTACCTCAGCAGCGAGTGCGCGATGGTCATCATTTAAAAATGGCCAATCAAGATAAGAATGATCACTCATAGTAGTTTCCTTTGGTGGTATTTTTTTGCGCCGCGGCAACATGTGATGGCCACTAACACACTTAAGAGTAAGCTATCTGAGGTTAATCGCCTTGAAAGACTGGCAGATCTTTGATGATAAAGGCGTTATAAGCACGCTTAAAATCTTCCGTCTGCATGCAGATTGCCTGTGCCTGAGCCTCGGATTCAATAGCCTGATCAATTGACATAGTCCATTCTTGATGCAGTTGCATTTTAGTCATACCATTGGCAAAGGTAGGGCCAGAAGCAATCCGCATACCCATCTCTTTGGCATGCGCTAACGGGTCGTCGATGACCGCGTTAAAGAAGCCCCACTGCTCACCCTGTTCGGCACCCAGTGAGCGGCCAAAATAGAGTAGTTCGCCCGCTCGACCCTGTCCGATAATGCGCGGTAAAATCGCACAGGCACCCATATCACAACCGGCTAGCCCGACCCGATTAAATAGGAATGACACCTTTGCCGTAGGTGAGGCATAGCGTAGGTCGCTGCTCATAGCCATAATCGCGCCGGCACCGGCACAGATGCCTTCAACAGCACTGATTACTGGCTGGCGACAGGCGCGCATGGCCTTAATCAGATCTCCAGTCATACGAGTAAACGCCATCAGTTCTTTCATAGACATCTCAGTCAATGGACCAATAATCTCTCTAACGTCACCGCCGGAGCAAAAATTACCGCCCATGCCGTGGATAATTACCACATCAATATCGGTGGCGTAGACAAGATCACGAAATAGGTCGCGCAGCTCTGCGTAGGACTCAAAGGTCAGTGGATTTTTACGTTCTGGTCGATTGAGTGTAATCACCCCGACTGCATTGCTGGCTTCCCATAAAAAATTCTGGGCTTTATAGTTTGCCATCTCTGTTGTTTGCATGATCTATTACCTATCCTTTATTTACATGCACTGCATGTTTTACATGACCTCGCCACCGCTAAGTGATAGAGCCTGTCCGGTGATTGACTGGCTGTGTTCGTCGCATAGCCAGAGTACTGTATTGGCCACTTCCGTAGGCGTGATTAAGCGCTGCTGCGGATTAGTCTTGGTGAAAGTTTGCAGGGCCTGATCCGCGGTGCGCCCAGTCTTTTCAGATATGACCTTAACGCCATCGCTGATAATACTCGTATCTGTGTAGCCTGGACATATGGCATTGACAGTGATACCCAGTAGGGCGGTTTCGAGTGCCAGCGCGCGAGTCAGCCCCAATACAGCGTGCTTAGAGGCACAGTAGGCGCTTAAATAGGCGTAGCCTTTTAGCGCGGAGGTACTGGCAATATTAACGATACGGCCAAACGTTTGGTCACGCATACTGTTAATGACTGCTGAAGTGCAGTTGAATACACCATTCAGATTAACATCAATGCTGTCATTCCAATCGTCGTTAGTCATCTTATGAAACGGTTTGGTCTTGGCCATACCGGCACAGTTGACCAGCAAATTGATAGGGCCAAAGCTTGCTGTAACCGCGCTGACGGCATCATCGACATTGTCTCGGTAGGCGACATCACAGATCCGAGCCTGTGCTGTTGTTGGTCTGCCTAGGCCGTCGAGCACCGTATTTAGACTCTCGATTTTGCGGCCTAAAAGACTCACCTTGATACCTGACTGGACCAGCTCGGAAACGATCGCGGCGCCGATACCACCACCAGCGCCCGTTACTACGGCATGTTGAATGTCTCCATGCATTGTCATCTTAGCATCCCATTATTGTTTTTTAGCGGCGCCGGCCGCACGATCCATGAGAACGCCTAGCTGCCTATGGCCCATGAAATATTGCTTCTGTTCGGCAGCACCAGTACCACGGTAGCCCGTTGATGCGGCGGCCCGTAATGTCCATTGTGGGTCCGCTAAATGGGGGCGACCCAAGCATACCAAATCCGCTCGTCCTGCTGCCACAATACTGTTGACGTGATCGACCTCATAGATATTGCCTACCGCCATTGTAGCAACTTGGCCCTCATTGCGAATCAGATCTGATAGTGGCGTCTGGAACATCCGTCCGGGACGTGGGCGACCTTGGTGAGAGGTCTGACCACTGGACACATCGACAATATCGGCTCCAGCTGCAGTAAAGCTCTGGGCAATCTCCAAGCAGTCCTCTTCAGTAATGCCTTCTGTACCGACCCAATCATGAGCTGAAATACGCACCGACAATGGTTTTTCTGCGGGCCATACTGTACGTACGGCGGCAACCACTTCCAGAGGATAACGGAGACGATTTTCTAGGCTGCCGCCATATTGATCCTGACGCTGGTTAAGCAGGGGAGTAATAAAGGCGGATAGCAGATATCCGTGGGCAGCATGTACTTCGAGAAGATCGAAGCCAGCAGTAATAGCGCGCTTAGTTGCGGCCACAAACTGTTGAGTTATCTCATCCATGTCTTTACGGGTCATGGCCTGTGGTACCTGGTTGTAGCAATCGTAAGGCGTTGTGCTGGCTGATAATAGCGGCCAAGTATCCTGCTCATCTAATGGGTCATCAAGACGATCGGGATGCCAATTCCAAGGTTCTTTAGTGGCACCTTTCGGGCCGGCATGGCCAATTTGGAGCGCTATTTTTGCTTCTGTCTGCTGATGCACAAAATTAACAATACGCGTCCAGCTAGCCTCCTGCTTATCATTCCATATGCCCGTGCAGCCTGGGGTGATCCGAGCATCTGCTGAGATATCAGTCATTTCGGTAAAGACAAGACCGGCACCACCCTTGGCTAGCGCCCCATAATGCACCAGATGCCAGTCGCTAGGTAAGCCATCGACAGCGCTATACATGGACATGGGAGAAACCACTACACGGTTAACTAGATCCATATCCTTAATACTGAAAGGCAGAAACATGGGCGGGATTGGTTTGTCGACCTTACCGCCGGTGTAGCGCAGGGCAAGGTGGCGCTCCATTCCTTCAAGCCAGTCCTTGTCTCGGAGGCGCAAGTTTTCGTGGCTCACTC
>Ga0209709_10002275_pt1 | contig 16915 bp, 18 predicted proteins | sample ArcticOcean_MG_C_2_FD_187435 | JGI IMG/M metagenome (GOLD analysis project Ga0209709, IMG submission 187435) | Marine microbial communities from western Arctic Ocean - ArcticOcean_MG_CB4_136 (SPAdes) (version 2) | ecosystem: Environmental > Aquatic > Marine > Oceanic | place: Arctic Ocean... | reverse complement strand
AGATAATTGATATTATGCATAAAGAAAAAATCTTAATTCAGATTGGGCTAAATCGAAGATTTGATAATGATTTCATGCTCATGAAGAAAAAAGTAGATGAAGGACTAGTGGGGAAAGTTCATATGATACATATTACAAATCACGATGCTAATATGCCCAGTCTTAAATTTCTAAAATCATCTGGAGGAATGATATTTGATCTCTGCATACATGATTTTGATATGTTAAATTTTATTACTGGTCAAAAAATAAAAGAGATATTTGTCAATGGTGGAATATTTATAGAGCCACAACTTAAAAATATTAATGACATCGATAATGCACTTATAACAATTGAGCTAGAAAATGGTATACTCTGTTCAATTGACAGCTCACGCCAAACACACTATGGTTACGATCAAAGAATTGAAGTCTTTGGGTCAAAAGGTGCTCTCTCAGTTGATAACGAGAGAGAAAACCTCTGTTTTTTTAGTGACAATAAAAGTACTAAAGCTTCAAAAATTAAATATTCCTTTGTTGAAAGGTTTAAGCAATCATATATAAATGAATTGAAACATTTTTTTGAATGTGTTGCATCAAAGACTAGCCCAGGTGTAGGGCCAGAAAATATTTTGTTCGCAGTTAGAGCAGCAATAGCCGGAACAAAATCTTTAAAGACAGGGCAACCACAGAGAGTTCAAAAATGAAATCTATTAATCTCGCAATAATTGGCTTTGGTAGAATAGGTAAAATTCATGCTAACAATATTTTAGCTGCTGAAAATGTTAACCTTAAAATAATTATAGATCCTTTAATAGAAGATAGCCCCTATTCAAATCAATTAGATATAAAAAATGCCAAGGAAATGAGTAGCCTCCTAGAATTAGACAATATCGATGGTGTCATAATATGCTCTCCTTCAGAATACCATATTGAGCATATAAGACTGGTCTCACAAAAGATAAAACATATCTTTTGTGAAAAGCCACTCGGACTAACCATTGATGAAATCATGCAGGTCAAATCATTAATTAAAAATAATAATCTAAACTTACATGTGGGCTTCAACCGCAGGTTTGACCCTGATTTTTCAAAACTTAAATATGCTATTTCTGAAGGAGAAATTGGAGATATTCACACCATAAAGATTACTTCAAGGGACCCATCTCCTCCTCCCATCAGCTATATAAAAATATCTGGAGGCATGTTTTTAGATATGACTATTCATGATTTTGACATGGTGAAATATCTAGCAGATTCCGAGATTTCTGAGATATTCGCAAAAGGTACTTGCTTTATTAATCCTGAAATTAAAAAAGCCAATGATATCGATACAGCAATAATTAATATGAAGTTAGAAAATGGAGTCCTTGCCACAATAAATAATTCTAGACAAGCAGTCTACGGCTATGATCAAAGAATAGAAGTCTTAGGTTCAAAAGGCACCCTAAAAGTAAATAACAAGCTACTGCACGGGATTCAGCGAGGTACTAAAGATGGATTTGTATCCGCAAATCCACAAAACTTTTTTATCGATAGATATAAAAGATCTTATGAAGAAGAAATACTGAATTTTATTAATTCAATTAGAGGTGAAGCTGTTGACTGCGCTAATGTAGATGATGGATTACATGCGCTAAAATCTGGACTAGCTGCAAAACGATCTTTAAAACAAAACTCATCAATTACTATCTAATTAGATGCTTTCATTAAAAAATAAATTTAAATATATCTTCATCTTCCTTTTCATATTTAGCAATTATAATTGTTCAAAAAACAAGAACCCTGACCAACATAATGAAAAAACAATCACTATAAGTATGATTACACATGGTCAAGCTACTGATCCTTTTTGGAGTGTTGTTCAAAATGGAGCCAGGGATGCAGCAAAAGATCTTGGAATAGAGCTACATTACCAGTCTCCTCAAAATTTTGACATGATTGCAATGTCTCGTATAATAGATGCCGTTATTGCAACAAAACCAGATGGAATAGTTGTTTCAATTCCAGATATAGATGCGCTTAAAGGAAGTATCGCATCGGCATCAAAAAAAGGTATTCCAATTATTGTTATTAATGCCGGCAGTGATATCGCTAAAGAAATTGATATTCTTACTTATGTAGGGCAAAGCGAGTTTGAAGCTGGCTTAAAAGCAGCAGAAGAAATATTAAATCATAATGTTAGTAATGTATTATGCATTAATCACGAAATTGGAAATATTAGCCTAGATCAGAGAGAACAAGGTTTTAAAAAAACATTAATTGAAAATAATGTAAAGGTTAAAACTATTCCTATTGATGCTTCAGACCCTTCAGAGACTATGGAAAGAGTTAGAGCTTACTTAACTACTTATCCTGAAACTGATGCAATATTGACACTAGGTCCAATAAGCGCCATACCAATTATGAAGCTATTAAAAGAAATAAAATCAGGAGCAACGATTAAACTAGCAACGTTTGATTTTACACCTGAAATAATTGATGGTATTTTAAATAATGAAATAATTTTTGCATTAGATCAGCAACAATATTTACAAGGTTATCTACCAGTAATTTTGATGAATCTCTATATCACCAACAAGAATACACCCGCATATAAAAAACTAGAAACAGGACCAAGTATTATAAATAAATACAATGCAAGTGAAGTTTTATCATTAAGCAAAAAAGGCTCTCGGTAATTAGCCTAAAAAAACTATTTTCTAAGCCTGAAGCGGGTGCTCTTTTTGGACTAGCTTTTGTTTGGATCTTTTTTGCAATATTTGCTCAGAGTAGCTTTCTTTCGGCACAAGGTGTAAAGTCTTATCTCCAGGTATCCTCTGAGATTGGAATTCTTGCTATTGGTGTCGCACTTCTTATGATTAGCGGAGAGTTTGATTTATCGATTGGTTCTATGATAGGACTCTCGAGTATGTCTGTAACTCTTTTAACTGTTGAAGCAGGTATCAGTATGCCCTTTTCCGCTTTAATTACCCTTGCAATTGTTTTATTAATTGGATATTTAAATGGGTTATTGGTAGTTAAAAGTGGTCTACCTTCATTTATTATTACGCTTGGCTCTCTTTTCATTGTTAGAGGAATTACTATAGCAGTCTCAAAAATGATAACTGGAAGAACACAAATGGGAGGTATTAAATCAACGCCGGGTTATGATATTATGTCGTCTATATTTAGTAACAGTTTAACTATATCAGAAACAAATTTCCCTATATCTATATTCTGGTGGTTCACTTTTGGGATACTTGGATACTTTTTATTAAGAAAGACTCAAATCGGAAACTGGATTTTTGCATCAGGAGCTTCAAAAGAAAGTGCGGAGTTAATGGGTGTCCCCGTTTCTAAAGTAAAGATATCCCTTTTTATGTTGACTGCTTTTTGCGCGTGGTTTGTAGCAATCACACAGGTGACAACATTCGGGGGAGCTGACGTATTAAGAGGTGAGCAAAAAGAGTTTATTGCTATTATCGCTGCGGTAATTGGAGGAACACTTCTGACCGGAGGATATGGCTCTATCATTGGTGCGATGATCGGTGCATTAATATTTGGTATAGTTAAACAAGGAATTATTTTTTCTGGAGCAGATGCCGACTGGTTTCAGGTTTTCATGGGTCTAATGCTAGTATCAGCTGTATTAGTTAACGGGGCTTTTAGGAAAAAATATGCAAGTAGATAATAATCACTTACATTTAAAGAATATCTACAAATCATTTGGTAATATAACAGCACTTAATGACGTTTCGATGTCAACTAAGTCCGGAAAAATCCACTGTATTCTTGGTGATAATGGTGCTGGTAAATCAAGTCTAGTAAATATTATATCTGGTGTTTTTCAACCTGACCAAGGAGAATATCAGTTAAATAACGAACCCATTAAATTAAAAAGTCCTCGTCAGGCAATTGACTTAGGAATATCAACAGTATATCAAAACCTGGCCATTATCCCCATTATGAATATATATCGGAATTTCTTCTTAGGTAACGAGCCCCTCAAAAATATCTTTTTTAAAACTATTGACAGAGATTATGCAATAGAGACTACGATTAATGAACTGGAAAAATTTGACATTTCTATAAAGGATCCCGAAAGACCTGCTGGAGAATTATCTGGAGGTGAAAGACAAATCCTTGCAATCTCAAGAGCCTTATATTTTGGAGCAAAAATACTTATTCTTGATGAACCAACATCTGCGCTTGGTGTCAAAGAATCAAATAAAGTTGTAGAACAAATTCTGATGCTTAAAGCACAAAACATAAACGTTATTTTAGTCTCTCATAATATTGATCAAGCATTTGAACTCGGAGATGAATTTTTTATTTTAAAAAACAGTAAAATGGTAGGTAGTTTTAAAAAAAGTGAAACATCAGCTAATAAATTAAGAACAATCTTAGAAAATTAATTAAATAAAAACGGAGAAAATATAAATTATGAGAAAAATTGGAATAATTGGCTTGGGTAATATGGGTATGGGAATTGCTAAGAATGTTATCAAAACTGGATACAATACAATTGGATATGACCTCAGAGAGGATTGCCTAAAAGAAATTATTAGTAATGGTGGTTTAGCAGCTAAAAGCGTTTCTGAGGTAGGTGAATATAGCGATGTCGTATTTGTTATGGTCATGAATGGCAAGCAAGTTGAAGAAGTTGTAAAACAACTATCTCCTGGAATGAAAGACAGCGGGACTATTATCATTACTGCTACAATCACTCCAGAAGAAGTAAAAAGCACATATAAAATTGCTTTAGAGAATAATATTAGCATGATTGACAGTCCGGTTAGTGGTGGACTTCAAGGAGCGCATGACGGGACCTTAACTCTTATGACGGCTGCAAAACAACCAGTCTTTGATGATTGCGAAAAAATACTTAAGTCCATATCTAAAAACATGATACATGTTGGGCAAGAAATAGGCGATGGTCAAACTGTGAAAGCATCTTTACAAGCTCTAATAGGTTCAACTTTTACAGCAATATTTGAGTCACTTGTTCTCGGATCAAAAGCAGGTATAGATGGTAAAATACTTTATGATGTCTTTAGCACAAGCGGAGTTAGTAGTCCACTATTTAAGAACTGCGCTAAATTGATTCTTGATAGAAAATTTGAAAATACGGGTAGCCATATTTCAACCATGTACAAAGACCTTGGAATAAGCATGGATATGGCAAAAAAGAACGGAGTCCCTATGTTTACAACCGGAGCTGCATTTGAATTATTTCAAGCTGGTATTTCAATGTATCCGGATGGTGACAACTGGTCTATTGTAAAGCTGCTAGAACAAATGGCTGGTACCGAAGTAAACTGGAAACAAAACAAATAAATAAATAATAAAAAAGGAGTTAGAAAATGGCAAAACTAGGTGTAATAACTGATGGAATCAGTACAGATTTTGAGCATGCTTTAAAAGTTATGAGTGCAAATAATCTAAATCAAGCAGAGCTTCAATACCTATGGGATAAAGAAGTTGGAGACTTTAATAAAAGTGAGATTGATAAAATTGAAGAACTTTTAAAAAGTTATAAGATGGAAGTTTCATGTATATCAAGACATAATTTTGCAGGTGTTGGTGTTCATGAGATTAATATTGGAGACAGCACATATAACCAGCATATGGAAAAATTTAAAGAATGTATTGGAATGGCCCAAAGACTGGGCTCACCTTTAGTAAGAATAATGAGCTTTAAAAAAGAGATGGTTCTTTTTGGTGAACATGGAGCAGAAAAGTGGAATGTTAGTGATGGCGCCTGGAGTAAACTAATTGAACTCTTAACCCCTGTAGTCAAGTTAGCTAAAGAGGAAGGGGTCATGTTAGTCGTGGAAACTGGAAACAATGCAATGATTACGTCATGCTTTCTTGGAAAAAAACTAATTGATGATTTAGGAACTAAACACTTAAAAGTATTGTGGGATCCTGCAAATGCTTTATACTGCGGCGAAAACCCAAGTAAAAATGCCTTAGACTCTATGGTTGGTGGTTACTTGGGTCATGTCCATATGAAAGATGTAGAAGTCGCAATTCACCAGGCTACGATCAAGTGTGTGGCTCTTGGTGAAGGCCAAATGGCTCCTCACTTATCAATAATAGCTAATCGACTAACTGAGATTGGTTATGACGGTTCTATGTCACTTGAGAGTGTTTATCGACCTGATGGTGGCGATTTTGAAGATGGTTTTAACGCATCTATCTCAAAGTATAAAACTTTTTTCTCTTCATAAAAGACTAAAATGCGAACTAAAATTAGATTAAACTTAATGGCTTGTCGATTAATATTCATTTTGAGTATTTTAATTTTGCCATACTCTTGTGCAAAAAAAGATAATGGGTATGTTTTTAAATATTCGAATGAGCAACCTCAAAGTGCTATTAGAAGTTCCTCTATGATTTACTTCAAAGAAAAACTTGAAAAAGAAACAGATAGTAGAATCAAAGTAGAGTTGTTTTTTGGAGGAATTCTAGGTAATGAAAGAGAGCTAATGGATCTCGTATCTACAGGAGCATTACAGGGAACTCGAGGTGGCTTTTTCAATGACGCAAACCCTAAGTTTAATCTAATTACGCTTCCTTTTCTTGTAAGTGGATGGGACGAGGCATCCCGATTAGTGAATAGTAAACTAATGGAAACAATCAATGAAGGTGCAAAGGTGAACGGTTTTCACATACCTGCTACTGGTATATCTCAAGGCTTTCGTGCACACACAAATAATAATAAACCTATTAAACATCCCATCGATTTCAAAGGTCTGAAGATGAGGGTTCCAATGCAAGACGTCTTCATCCAAACAGCTAAATCTTTTGGTGCAAATCCTCAAGAATTAGCAGCAATTGATATCTATCAGGCACTCCAAACTGGAGTAATAGATGGACAAGACAACCCGCCCTCAAATATTTGGGATTACAAAATATATGAGGTCTCTAAATATTTGACGGTAACAAACTACGCAACTGGTCCAGACCCCTTTATCGTTAATCTCGATTGGTATAATTCATTAAGTCCTGAACTGAAGATAATATTTGACCGTGTGGCCAAAGATGCAATTAAGTACAGTGATAAACTCAACAGATCCAAGGAGTCTGAATATCTTAAAAAGCTCAGCGAGCACCTTGATATTAATTACATATCGGGTAAAGACCTGAAACCATTCCAAGATGCTGTTAAACCAGTCTATGATTATTTTATAAGGAAAGGTCTTTTCAAACAAAGTGAAATAGATCTTGCACAAAAGATTGCCAGAAATGAGAAACTTAAAACTAGGTAAGGTCACATATTAGTTCAAATAAAATATTATGCTACATTTCTCACTCGGTATCTAGAAAGAATACTGTCTGGGTTTCTAGCGTTAATATTTATTTTAACGTTAATATTAGTTTTTTTACGATATGTACTTAATCAGTCAATCACAGGAGCTAATGAGATAGCGACAATTTTATTTATTTATACAACGGCTATTGGTTCGGCTGTATCTATTCAAAAAGATGAGCATATCTCTATTGATATCTTTACCAGTATTATTCCATCAAAACTTTATAAAGCTGTTAAAATATTACAAGTCTCATTTGTCATTGCTCTACAGTTTATTCTACTTTTATTTTGTTTAGGGTGGATGCAAAAAGCAGGCGGGTACCTTATGCCCGCAACTGGTCTGCCACGAATAGTAGTAATTGCTAGCATCCCAATCGGATGCCTTTTATCTATTTTTTATTGTTTTTTAAAATTAATTGGCACTCAAAACAACAAAAGCCCAGATAATAAACCAGAACAAAATTTGGATAAAAGAGATTAAGATAAAATGTTAATACTAATATTTAGTTTAACATTTTTTTTAATGATAGGAATTCCCATTGCTTTTTCTTTAGGGCTATCGACTGCTGTATATTTTTTATTTTTCAATATAGAATTACTTCAAGTGATCCCTCAAATATTATTTGCAGGTATGGACTCATACACTTTAATTGCACTTCCCTTATTTATCTTAATGGGTCAATTGATGAATGAGAGTAATATCACTTCAAGACTCATTGACTATTGTCTAATATTTGTTGGCAAAGTAAGAGGCGGTCTTGGACTGGTTAATGTAACCTCAAGCATGCTCTTTGGTGGAATATCTGGATCTTCTGTATCCGATACCGCTTCAATCGGATCAATACTTATTCCAGAAATGAAAAAACGTGGCTATCCAGAGGAGTTTGCTGCTGGACTTACAGTTGCTTCATCAACCATGGGCATGATCATACCTCCGAGCATTCCAATAGTATTATATGCTGTTACCGCACAAGAGTCAGTTGGTCGTCTGTTTCTTGGGGGCCTATTTCCAGGTATCTTAGTTGGGATACTCCAGCTACTAATTACATTGTTTTTATCTAAAAAGAATAAATATCCAAGAGAAAATAATTCAATATCTTTGAAAATTATTTTAGAAATGACAATTAAAAATTCCTACATACTATTTATGCCCATTTTTGTAGTAGGATCAGTTATCTTGGGTATTGCAACTGCAACTGAGTCTGCAGCGCTTGGAGTTTTTTATGCTTTATTTATAGGTTTTTTTGTGATCAAAAGTTTGACCCTAAATAAAGTTTATAATGCTTTAAGAAGTTCTTCTTTAACAAGTGCAAAGATTATGATTATCATTGCATTCTCGAAAATTTTTATTTGGGTATTAGCCTTCGAACGAGTTCCTGATGAATTAGCTGAAGCAATTCAAAGTCTTGGCCTACAGCAGAACAGTATGCTGTTCTTATTTGTATTTATAATATTAATTGCAGGTACATTTATAGATGTCAGCCCTGCAATACTATTATTCACCCCAGTTTTTCTCCCAAGTATTATCAGTCTGGGTATTTCCCCTATCCTTTTTGGAGTTATTTTAGTAATTGGTCTTGCAGTCGGAGCCTGTACTCCGCCAGTAGGTAATTGTTTAAATGTATGTTCAATAATTACAGGAATTAGCATTGGGAAAATTTTTAAAGGGGCTGCGCCTTTTTTACTGGCTAATGTTCTTACATTACTACTCGTTATTATTTTTCCTGAGATTGTTATGTGGCTTCCAACAATAATAATGAATTAAATAAAATAAATAGAAAATTTAATTATTAATTAAACCAGGATTAAAGAAAATGAAATACGATATAACACTAATAGGCAACTATACAAAAGACACCGTTACAACCACTCAAGAAACAAAGTATGTTGATGGTGGTGGTTTTAATTATGGTGCTCATGCTGCAAGAGCATTAGGCGCTAAGGTAGCTGCAGTAACTCGCTTAAACATAAATGATAAACATGTTGTTAATAATTTAGAGGCTATAGGTATTGATGTTTTCCCTACATATACTCCTGAATCAACTCATATGGAATTAATATATCCTACCAATAACTTTGATAACAGAACTTTGATTATGCCTAAATCAGCTGGTTCATTTACAAGTAAACAATTTGAAAGTATTAATTCAAAAATATTTTTAGTAAATGCATCAGTTAGAGATGAATTTAAACTAGAAACGCTCTTTGACTTAAAAAAGAAAGAAGCTCTAATAGGAATCGACTTACAGGGGTTTATAAGAACAAAAGACGATAAAAACATTTTAAAAGATACTATTTGGGAACAGAAAGAAGAAGCTCTTGCAATGACGCATTATCTAAAAGCAGATGCGGTTGAGGCTGAATTTTTAACAGGTGAATCAGACCTCGTGGCCGCGGCCAAAATACTTGGAGCATATGGACCTAAGGAAGTAATTATTACTCATAAAGATGGAGTGCTAGTTTATGCTGATAATGAAATTTTCCAGGAACCCTTCAAACTTAAAAAAATTATCGGTCGAAGTGGTAGAGGTGACACCTGTGGTGCAAGCTATGTATTTATGAGATTAACATCAAATCCAGAAACTGCAACTAAATGGGCTGCAGCTGCAACAAGCATAAAGATGGAATCAGATACACCTTTGAAAAAAGATAAGGAAACAATACAAAACTTAGTAAAAAAATACAATTAAAAGCCTTTAAGGAACTAAGAATATGACAATATTAATATATTTAATCATAACAATACTTTTTATCATAATCTCAACAGGTAAATATAAGTTTCATCCTTTTTTAGCATTAATAGTGGCTGCAATAATAATGGGGGTACTAGGAGGGCTTGATACAAGTATTATCATTAAAAGTATATCAGAAGGCTTTGGAAATACATTGAAAAGTATTGGAATTGTAATAGCGTGTGGTTCAATTATTGGTGCTTTTTTAGAAAAAACTGGAGGTGCAAAATCAATTGCTGATTTTCTACTCAATCTTACAGGAAAAGACAAATCACCTTTAGCTATGAATATGACCGGCTTTTTTGTCTCTATCCCCGTTTTCTGTGATTCTGGTTATGTTATACTTTCTTCTTTGAATAATGCGATTAATAAGAAGACTGGTATATCATTAGCTATCTTAGGAACTTCTTTAGCTGCTGGCTTATATGCTAGTCATGTATTTATTCCACCAACGCCTGGTCCATTAGCAGCATCTGCAATTATTGGCGCTGATGTGGGTCTTGTTTTAATTTTTGGATTTATGATTGCTGTACCAGTTTCACTAGTTGGCTGGAGCTTCTCAACACTTTATTGCTCTAAATTTTTGATAGATGCAAAATCTAGTGATAAACATGAATTTGAAAGTGATAAAAAATCTCCAAACGTACTGATAGCAATACTGCCAATTGTCATCCCAATAATATTTATAAGTCTAAAATCTTTTATTGAACACCCATCTATAAGCATAGAAAATGGCCACCTTGAAAAAGTTATAATATTCCTAGGAAATCCCATCATAGCATTACTAATGGGTGTATTAACAGCGATGGCAACAACAAAAGATTTCACCCTAGACGATCATGCCATATGGGTAGCTAGTGGCTTAAAATCTGCTGGAACAATAATATTAATTACAGGAGCAGGTGGTGCCTTTGGAAATATACTAAGATCAACATCACTTGGTGACTCAATAAGCCAACAATTGATAAGTTGGGAAATTGGAATATTTCTACCTTTCTTAATTGCTGCTTTTCTAAAAACAGCTCAAGGCTCATCAACTGTATCTATTATTACTACTGCCGCAATGATCGCTCCAATTCTTGATTCGTTAGGGCTTTCTAGTGAAATGGGAAAAGTTTTGGTTGTATTATCAATAGGAGCTGGAGCGATGACAGTCTCGCACTTAAATGATAGTTATTTCTGGGTCGTTTCACAATTTTCAAACATGAATACTAGTACAGCAATTCGCTGCCATACAGTAACGACACTATTACAAGGAATTACCGGTATTTTATTAATCCAAATTCTTTCTTTATTTATACTCTAGACCCAAGTTTATAATAAATAATAGATATCAGGTATAATTAAGCCATAAAAAATAAGCTGATTTGACTTTAATTATTTAATTACGTAATTAAAGTCTAAGTCTCTTTCAATTATTAAATCAGCATAAGATGGTAGAGTTTTGAACATATGCCTGGTTAGCCTTTCAAAATGCATCACAAATTCATAAATCTTAACTTTACTTGACACTTTTTCACCTTTATTAATTTTTTCCAATGTCTTCTCTTGAATCCAGCGACTCTCATAAACATGCTCCATGGAAGGGAGTCTAATCATTATTAATAGATCTATTAATGAAAATAAATCTTGATATCTTTTTCCCAGTTCACTATTGCTCCATTTAGCCCATTCTCCTTCAGGATCTAATCTTTTTTCAAGACTATTTAAAGGTGGGAGCCAATTTTTTTTTTTTATTGGGACAGCACCAATACACCAGCCTTCTAGCAATATAATATCGGGTCTATCTTTATAGGTTCTCCACTCATTTATAGGGAAATAATCATCATCAACTTTTGAAAATGCGGGTAAAAGAATATCTTTGTTATTGTTATTATTTGTTAACAAAGATATCGTTTGTATTAATTTATCTATATTGTGTGTACCAGGGACACCGCGAGTCTTACACATCGGGTGAATATTTTTTGCTAATTCATTTCTTTCCAATATAGACAGATAAAAATCATCAATAGATAAGGTCAAACTTTTTATTGATGTATATTTATTTAATATATGATTAAGCAATATGGTCATCGAAGATTTTCCTGAACCTTGCCCGCCACTAAAGCCTAATATAATAGTTTTTTTATTTTTAATAATTGAAGGGAAATATAATGTTAGAGGTAAAAGAATATTTGAAAAATATACACTAGACAAGCTGTCTATTCCAATTTCAGCAGCTTTAAGAGTGGTTGATTTTTTAATACTTGATAATACATCAGGCGAAAATAATGTGTTTTCAATTTTTATATTTAATTTCATTTTCTAATAGACCTTTAAGAGTAGATATTGAATTTTCAATAACTACTCTAAGTTCAGACTACAAAAATATTAAATTGTTTCAAATAAAAAAACATATTCCAAATAGAATTGCTGAAAACAGTAATGGAAAAGTAATACACACAAATCAGAAAACTCCCATCTTAACCAAAATTCTCTCTTTAGATAGTCATATATATATAAATACCGCTATTTATATCCAAGATGAACAATTTAATATTTCCATTAACTCTGGGTCGCCAAAATAAAAAGCATTCCGACCTATCTGTTCCCATTCAATTTCTAATTTATTATTAAGGATTAATATGGTTGGTAATATTTGATTTTCATCTATGTTTAAATTTAAAGATTTAGAAATTGCCAAATCTTCATCCTCAATAAATGGATATGGGAACTGAGTTTTAGATTTTGCCTTCTGAATTTTATCAATAGATCCAGGAGAAAGAACTATGAATGTTATATTACAAACTATTAGTTCACTCAATTTTTCTTTAATTCTTATTAGCTGTTGTTGACATACCGGGCATTCTGCAGTTTTAAGAGTAATAACCGCAAGTCTCTTTTGAGAAGTCAGTTGTTTTAAATCTAAAACGACCCCATCAATATCTTTAATAGTATCAGGGAATCCGGCAAATACACCTCTCACACTTAGTAATACAAATAATAATAGTGTAATGTGATTAATCATCTTCAAATCTACCCATCATCTCACAAACAAAAAAACCACGGATATGGAGTTCAACTTTGCTTTATTTATACAAAGTATATTTTTCTTTTAGTTCTTTATGCATTCCCTTTGCATCACCCGTAATTCTATCCATCAATACCCAGAAACTATTGCCATGATTTTTAATACGAGTATGGACAAGTTCATGTAGAATGATATAATCTTGTAACTTTTTAGATGTGTGAGCCATTAAAATATTTAAGCTAATATTATTTTTTGCAGTACAACTCCCCCATCTCGTTTTCATTACCTTGAATCTTAATTTATTATACTTAAAACCATGCTGTTTAGCTAAATCATCAACTCTTTTGGTTAGATACTTTTTGTGAGCAACTAATTCTTCACCGGCGAAAGTATCTAGAATCGGGATTGCCGTTGAATTAGAAAGTTTTGCTAGCTGCTTTTCTATCCAATATTCCCTTTGTTCTGCAAATTTACGTGCTTTTTCAAAATTCACACCTACTGGCACAGCTACTCTTATTTTCGAAGGTGGCTTAACAGAAATGATAATATGCTTGGCACGGTAGCTGCGTTCTAATAAGACATCACCCACTTCAGGGAGAGTTATTATTTTTAATTCAGCCACTGAAATGCTGCTCTAAATATTTCATCGCTTTCATTCCATATTTTGAAACTTTACCTGCTATTTTATCCTGACTCATCATCTCATTACATTTTGGGCATCTACGATTATACTTACGCCCTATCTTTATATTCTCTCCATCACATTTACCAGACTTAACACTTTTCTGCACATTTCTCACCATCAATAGCGGCGGAAATAATTCCCCCTGCAAAACCAGCCCCTTCACCGCAAGGGTATAAGCCTTTTATTTGTGGGTGCTCGAATGTTACACTATCTCTAGGAATGCGCACAGGAGAAGACGTTCTGCTTTCAGGAGCATGTACCACTGCTTCATTGGTAAAATAGCCTTTCATCTGTTTACCTATTTGTCGCAATCCTTCTTTTAAGTTTTTTGAAATAAATTCAGGGAATATTGTGTTGATCATAGCTGATGTTGTTCCTGGTATGTAAGAAGTTTTAGGAATATCAGTTGATAGTATGTTGTTAGCATAGTCAATCAACCTTTGAGCAGGTACTCTTTGTGTTTCACCTGCTAATTTCCATGCTGATTGTTCTATCTCTTTTTGAAATTGTACACCTGCTAAAGGACCGTATTTTTCATATTTTGCAAAATCTTCTACTTTTAATTCTACTACTATCCCTGAATTAGAAGTAGGGTAATCTCTTTTAGATGGCGACCATCCATTAGTCACCACTTCACCTGGGCTAGTGGCACAAGGTGCAATTATTCCTCCAGGGCACATGCAAAATGAATAGACGCCTCTACCACCAACTTGTTTGACAGTTGAGTAAGGAGCAGGCGGTAAAAATGCACCTCTAGTCTTGCATTTATATTGTATTTGGTCAATCAGTTCTTGAGTATGTTCTACTCTTATGCCAAAGGCAAAAGCTTTTGCTTCTATTGCTATTCCTTTTTGGTGTAATAGCTCAAAAATATCTCGAGCAGAATGCCCAGTTGCTAATATGATTTTGTTGGCTTCAATTTTTATTCCGTTTTGTAGTTCAACTCCTTTTACGGCATTATTTTTAATACTAATATCTGTTACACGGCTATCGAAAAGTACTTGTCCTCCATATTGAATAATTGTATCGCGAATCGCTTGTATGATTTTAGGTAGTTTGTTCGTGCCAATATGTGGGTGAGCATTCACCCTAATCTCTGGAGTTGCACCATGCCTAACCAATACATCTAATACCTTATTTACATCTCCTCTTTTTTTGGAACGTGTGTATAGCTTTCCATCTGAAAAAGTGCCGGCACCTCCTTCACCAAAACAATAGTTAGAATCTTCATTAACAATATGTTTTTTTGTGAGATTGACTAAATCTCTTCTTCTGGATCGTACATCTTTCCCTCTTTCAATAACAATGGGTTTTTTACCATTCTCAATCAATTTGAGAGCTGCAAAAAGACCAGCAGGTCCAGCTCCAATAATTATAACTTCATCTTTCCCATTTACATCCTGATATTCAGGGAAATCTTCTACTCTTTGTACAAATTCTTCCTTGATATAAACAGCAACTTTAAGATTGATCTTAGTTGTTTTTTGCCTAGCATCAATAGATCTTTTAAGAATCTCAATATGTTTGATCTCAGGATTAGGAATATCCAGCTGTTTTGCTATGGTTGTTTTTAGCAAACCTGGGGTTGATGCCACTTCAGGTATTACTTGTATCTGTAGGGTATTTATCACGATTCAAAAATACAGATTGTGATTAATAAAAAGGTATTTCTAATTATTTATATTTGTTTTATGATAAAGGAGTATTTACTTATTCTTACAGGTTTAATTTTAATAAGTGTTTCTGTTCAGAACCTTGATGTAGATAAACTTTTTAAGGATGCACCTAAAAGGGGAAAAAGCAGTTGATGATTTTATCTAAAAACAAAAAGTATATAAGATTAATTATAATAAATAATAACTACATTTTTTAAATTTCAATTATGCTTTCTAGAGTATTTTTAATAAAACAAGGTGAATGTTGTGGAAATGGCTGCCTCATGTGTCCTTATGAAGAAAGGCATATTGGGAAATCAAAAAAAATAAGAAGAGAAATTATTAAAAAACTAGAAATTTGGGAAAAAGATGAATTAAAAAATATAAAAATAGAGACTCATCTCTATTAGATTAATAGTAGAAGTAAAATGAATGATGTGTAATGGGCCCAATCATCCCACAAACAAAAAACCCCACGAATGTGAGGCTTTACTATTGGAATATCTTTTATTTATGCCTGGTCGACCATGGTTACCAGCAAAGCACCTAATATTGCCAATAATATACCAATTATCTTTCTAGTATTTAAAGATTCACTGAGGAATAATCTTGCAAATATAACAATGAGCACAGTAGAGAGCTGATTATAGATAGCCGCTCGACCTGCAAGCGTATATTTAAATCCTGCTAGCCATAGAATCACAGATAAATAGGTTCCTAGAATAGAACCTAATACTAAATGATAGTTCCTTAGACCATTTTTATAATTCTGAATAAGGTCATTAAAGCCATATTTTATAATGCAAATTATTATGGTACCGATAAGCCCAACACTAAACCTGTAAAGGGCAACATATAATATTGGATGTTGTTCGAGAATCGGTTTTACAGTTAATACTGAATAAGCAGTGAAAATTTGTGCTATAATCCCAAGAAAAATACCAATGTAGAGATTTTTTCTAGTTATGTTCTTAGGTACTTTGTATACCGTAATCGCAATACCACTGATAAGAATAAGACCACCTAAATATGATTCGACAGCAATAGTTTCATTAAATAAAATAAATGCTAGAATAAAGATTGATGGTGTATATATGGTGGATACCAATGCAGATATACTTGACCCCATTCTTTTCAAAGATTCTAAGAAAAATACATCTGCAATGGTTATTCCCAAGAACCCACTTATTATAAGTACTGTTAATTCATCTAAGGAAAATTTTGGAATGGGTATTGAAAAAACTATTATTGTAATAATGAACCCACCCACACCAATCAAATTCTTGATTGCATTGAGTTGCAAGGATCCAAATTCCTTTGATGAAATATCAAAGAGAATGACAGCAGAAGCCCAGCAAAAGGCGGTTAAAACAGCATAGACATCACCCATAACAAAATTCACACATCATTCCACAAACAAAAAGCCCCACGAATGTGGGGCTTACTATTATAAAATAATAAAGATTGCAACTGTAGAGATTTATATAAGGCAACTCTTTTATGCTGCCGGTATATCGCGGTTCTCTGGTTTTAAAGGTTGAGTTAAAACATTAT
>Ga0209709_10002274_pt1 | contig 16916 bp, 13 predicted proteins | sample ArcticOcean_MG_C_2_FD_187435 | JGI IMG/M metagenome (GOLD analysis project Ga0209709, IMG submission 187435) | Marine microbial communities from western Arctic Ocean - ArcticOcean_MG_CB4_136 (SPAdes) (version 2) | ecosystem: Environmental > Aquatic > Marine > Oceanic | place: Arctic Ocean... | reverse complement strand
TAACAAAGTTCAAAGATATTGTTAAGTATATTACGGCATTTACATTGGGCCACAGTATTACCCTTATCTATGCAACTTTTAATGCCATTCAAGTTAATTATTTTTTGATTGATGCAGTGATTGCTTTGAGTGTTTGTTATATCGCCTTTGTCAACTTAAAAGGGTTTGAAAAATATCTAAATGTTAAAGCGCCTAATATGCTGGCTATGATATTTGGTTTCGGCTTAATACATGGACTTGGACTTTCAACACGACTACAAGATCTTCCTTTAAGTGAAGATAGCTTGCTGATGAATATCATTTCATTTAATATTGGTATTGAGCTTGGTCAAGTTTCTGCATTGGCTGTCATGCTGCTTCTTATTACTGCCTTTCGAAAAAGGAAATCTTTTAAGGGTTTCACTTTAGCTGCAAATAGTTTTTTAATTATTGTAGGCGGTTATCTTTTCTTAATGCAGATGCATGGGTATAAACATATTGCTAATGCCGAAGAATTTTCCAGCAATGCAAAATCTGTACAAGTAATACAAGAAACTGAAACCACCGCACCTGCTGACTGGAAAGATGTTATTACGTTAACTATTCCAGCGAGAGGCAATAAAGAATATAAATTATTGCTTGCCAAGGGTTCTAAGCTTGAATACTTATGGGAAACCAATGGAATAGAGTTATTTTATGATTTTCATGGTGAGCCAACAGGTGACAAAACAGGCTATTTCAAGAGTTTCAAGAAAAGTACTGAAAGTAAATCAAGCGGTGAATTAATCGCATCATTTGATGGCACGCATGGTTGGTACTGGAGAAATAATAGCCCATCTGGTATTGATATTATTCTAAGAGTTAATGGTGATTATCAACTTTTAGATGTAATGAAGAAGTAGACTTTCCTGAAGATAGAGCAAAGCGAGTAGAGGATATAAGAAAAAAACTTAATCTTCATATATTAAAAGGCCATGGAAAATAATTGCTAATTAAAATTAACCAGTATTTTTCATTCCTTTAGCAATAGCATGAATTGTTCTAAGTAATGGATCAAATAAATCTTCATTATTATTCTTGCGGCACTCTTTTAATAATTTAACTTGTATATAATTTAAAGGGTCAAGATAAGGCATTCTTCTATGTATTGATAAAGACACGGGAGATGATGCAGATAATAATTGACTTGTATCAGTTATTTTTAAAAGTAATTTTCTCGTTAGATTATATTCACTTTCTATCTTATGAATAATAATTTTTGCAGACTTTTGATCTTCCACAAGCTCAGAATAATCTCTTGCAATATTTAAATCAGCTTTTGCTAATGCCATTCTAATATTATCTAACAATACATTAAAATATGGCCATTTTTTATACATATTTTGCAAAAGGTTAAGATTTTTTTCATCGCCGTCTAAGATCTTCTCTATAGCAGAACCAAGACCATACCATGCAGGGAGAGTGTGTCTTGAAAGAGACCATCCAAAAACCCATGGTATCGCTCTAATTGATCCTTTTGACCTATCAGATGTATTTCTATGGGAAGGCCTAGACCCAATATTTAATTGTCCTAATTCTTGAACAGGTGTTGCTTCATAAAAGTAATCTATTAAGCCGGGAGTATTATCTGTTAATTCTCTGTAATGTTCCTCGCCTTTTTGTGACATCAATTCCATATTTTTTTCAATAACACTATCAGTTTTTGATCCTTCTGAGACCAAGTGTTGACTTGCTTTCATTAGTCCACCAATAGCCATTTCTAATTCATAGACAGCAGTTTCATAAGATGCATATTTATATGATAAAACTTCTCCTTGTTCAGTTATTTTTATCATGCCATTAACTGTACCATCTGGTTGAGCAACAATAGCATCATGTGTTGGACCACCACCTCTGCCAACTGTGCCTCCACGACCATGAAACATACGGCATTCTATAGAGTATTTCTTTGCAATTTCTGTAATTTCTTTTTGTGCTTTATAAAGACTCCATGAAGAAGAGAGTATGCCTCCATCTTTGCATGAGTCAGAATACCCAAGCATAATTTCTTGCCTATTTTTTACATTCTTAAGAATCTCTTTATATAAATCGTTATCCAGAAGTTTTTCAAGTATAGGGCTAATTCTTGATAGATCATCTATTGTTTCAAATAAAGGAGAAACTTTAACGCTGCTCATCCATCCTTTTTTATCATCTTTGCTAACCATTCCTGTTAGTCTTGCTATAGCAAGAACCTCAAGTATATGGCTTGCTTCATGTGTCATCGATATTATATAGTGACCAAATGCATCTTCACTAATTTCTTTGCGCAGCTTAACCATAGTGAGAAAAACATCAACTACAGTCTTAGTATCTTTAGATAGTTTTTCATAAATAGAATCAATTTTATAATCGCCTTTTATAATAGACTCTAGAGTAATTATGCGATTATTTTCATCTAAAGATAAATAATCTTCATTGTTTAGTAAATTTATAATTTCATGAATAGCATTGCTATGTTTCGTAGACTCTTCCCGTAAATCAAGATTAACTAGAAAAAAACCACATGTTTCAACTAATCGAATTAAATCCTTTAAACCAAAGCTTATTAATTTTTCGTCTTTATCATACGTTAAAGAATCTCTTATAAGATATAGGTCCTTAAGAAGCTCTGTTTCATTCTTATAAGCATGTACTCTTTCTTGATACTCTCTTTTATTTTTATAATCATTTATAGTTTTAAGTGATTCACCTAGTCTGAATTCCATGAATTTTAACTTTCTCCTGTAAGGTTCCTTGATAAAATCTTGAGTATTACCATGAAGAGCATCTTGAGCATACTTATCATCCATAGCTAACGATTCTAGAAATGCTTTAGATAAATTTGTATGCTGAATAGAGTGGGTTAAATATTTAGACAATCCTTTCGTTAATTCAATATATTCAGTTATTGCAGTTTCAGCATGCATATAAACTGCTTGGCATGTAACTTCAGATGTTACAAATGGATTTCCGTCTCTATCACCTCCAATCCAAGAACCAAAACGAATAAAACTGGGAACTTTAATATCATTTTTTGATGGATCATTTTGATACGTTCTAGATATAGCTTTTTCTAAGTCACCATATATTTGCGGTATGGCTTTAAATAATGATGTTCTAAAGTAATATAAACCATTTTCTACCTCATCAATAACGGTCGGTTTTTTTAATCTGACTTCATCAGTTTTCCATAATATTAATATTTCAGATTCAAGTTTTTCTAGCAGCTCTGCTTTTTTAATAGATTGCCCTTTATATTCCTGGAACTCTAGTATCATAGAAAATATACGTCTCATTAGATGCATTTCACTACGTCTTTTCGCTTCTGTTGGATGAGCAGTAAAAACAGGAATATACTTTAAATGCCCTAGCAACTCTTGAAGGTCTTCGCCGCTAATTTTTTGACCTATAAACTCTCTAAGCGTGCTGTCAAATGAACCATCCCAAGAATCATAACCAGATTTAAGTCGTCTTTCTCGATTAATATGCTGAAATGCCTCCTCGGTGACATTCACTAGTGCAAAATACTTACTATAAGATCTTATGACATCAGTTAATGTATTTCTGTCTAGTTTTCCAATATATCTAATTAGCTGATCATGCTTAGCGCTACTCTCATTCTCTCTGAGACCAATAAAACCCTTCCTTAATTTTTCTACAGCATTATACACACCTTTACCAGCATGAGTTTTAATCACTCTGCCCAAAAGTGTTCCGAGTAGCTTTACCGTTGTTCGAAGCTGTCTGTCATTGATAGCATCATGTTGTTTTAAAAATCTGGCCATATATTCCTTAATTTTTGGATGAACTATATTACCGTAGATTAAATAGGAACTCACCCTAGCATCTTAAAAATATTTATGATAGTCATTGTAAATTTAAATATATAAATAAGAGAAGTTAATGATATTTAAAAGAACTTAAAAGAAATTAAGTGCAATATATGTTTATATTTTATTATTCTATGAGTACCTACACTACATTAGGTATAAGGAGAGTAGTTATCAAGCATAAAATATGCAACAAAAAATGGTAAAATAAAAATTAACATCGTTATTATTAATTTAAACTGTCCTCTATTCATTATGTTTTTCCTTTCATTATCAAAGAATGGACTGATAAGTTGTGATAGGAATGCAATAAAACATATAAAAATAAAGGGTACGACAGGCAACATGAGTCTTGAAAATTCATTAAATGTAGCAAATGACAAGAAAAGACCATAGTAAAGAGGAATAATAGATATAAAAAGAAAATTTAAGTTGTCTCTCTTATTTTTAACACAGACTAAATAGTAAACTAAACTTAAAAAACATAGTAGATACCATAAATTGATCATGAGATAGTATATTTTCTGTAAGTTCATTGTGAAAATCTTAGGTACTATAGATTCGTCTAATGTTTTCGAGAAACCTCCATTATTTGCAGGTACAGGAAAATATCCAGTCATTGAAGTTAATGTCAGCAAGCTTTGCGTGATATATAACATAGGTTTTTCAAGTATGATATTTTTAGCAAGATGTATATTATCTGGCTGAGTATATCTCTTGATTCCAGGGTCATATTTAAGTGCAAAATCATATAGTCCTGCTTTTTTCAAAAACCAAAGATCTGACCTTTCATATATATAGTCTTCATTTATTGATTTCAGAAAATATTTTAAACATGATTGGTTAATTTTTATACCATTTGAGCAGTATGTTTTATCATATTTCAAATCACCAAAGCTAGTTTTATCATTTAATATATCATTTATGATAATCGACTCTATATCAAGTAGCATTCTTTTATCATATCCACCAGACAACCTTTCCATAACGTTTTTTATAATTTTATTAATATCTGTTGTATTTATATTACTAAGACCAGTATTGTAGTTATCAATTTCTTTTATGATTTCGTTGCGTACTAGCTCTAGATTTCCTCCGCTAATAGATCTATGATTTTTTTGATTTATATTCTCTTTATCGGGTCTTATGAAATACCATAGTTGTGGAAGATGTAGATTATCAAATACTTCTCTTTTATGAGGAAGTACATGGATATGATAAGAGTCTCTAATGCCATTATAAAGTTTTCTCTGATTATCATCTAATGACAATTTTAAGTTCGATGAAAACGGATTACTCAAGTATCCATACTGTATAATCTTAATGACTAAAATACCATCCCTATAAAGAGAAGATGAACCATAAGTAGTTTCATTAAATTTTGAAATCAATAAAGAAACTGAAATAACCGAAGATAATAACAATGAAATTACTATTGTCTTATTTTTTATATCATTAAACATAAAATAAAAGACATATAAAGGCAATAAATATAACGTTTGCTCTCTCGCAAAGCAGCTTAATATTAAGACTATGCTCAATAATAGGAAGGAATAAGATTTATAATGCTTGGTAATTAAAGTGAGATAAATTGAGGCTATAAATAAAAAAATATAAAGCAAATCAATTCTATAAATACCTTCAACAGCACTCAAGGGCATAAAAAGAATGACAAGGCTGCTAATAAATAAACTTATTAAATAGTTCTGCTTGATCTCACGAGAAATTAGATATATAAAAACTGGAATCATTGAGCCTAATAGTAGATTAATAAAACCAAGGTAAAGCTCATAATTATCAGTGACCTTATAAAGGAAAAGAACTAAATAGGAATAAAGTTTATAAGAATTATATTCTCCATTAATAAATATTTTTTCAATTATGTTTGTCTGCGCTAATGGAGAGCTGAAGCTTAAATCATATAATAAAGCCTTAAATATAAAGGATATAAAGAATAATATATAACAAATATTTATTTTTTTAAAATTTAAAAATAAATGGCTATATTTTTTATTAAAGTATAATAATAAAAAAGTCATCGACATAATAACGAATAATGTTTGTATATATTCTTTGCTTGTTATATCAGATAGAAATATTTTTCCATTATAGATCTCGGGGTGAATAGTTATACTATTTATGGATTCTATTAATAGAATTGAAGAAATTAATATTATTATAAATATTGCGAACCTGGACGATAAAAGAGTAACAATATTTTTCATTGCTTATATTCTATTATAGATGCTATATAATGTAACTACGCTTATTTCAATAATTATATCATCTTATAGTGAAACAGATACTCTATATGCTATTAAGAGATTAACAGATAGGAAATTTACCGAAGATTCTATCAAAAAAAATCAAGAATTTTATTTTTTGAATAAAGAATATTTGATTATATAATAAATTGCAGCAATACCATCCTTCCAAGTTATTTTTTTTCCTTCAGAGTAATCCCTTCCATTATAAGAGATTGGAACTTCAAAAATTCTAAATTTATTCCTAGCAACTTTTGCTGTGAACTCTGGCTCAAACCCAAAGCGATTACATTCAAATGATAATGTGGTATTTACATTTTTTGTGAAGACCTTATATCCAGTTTCCATGTCAGTTAAATTAAGATTAGTCAGCATATTTGACAGTGTAGTAAGAAATTTATTACCAAGTGAGTGCCAGTAAAATAATACACGATGAGTTCCGCCTTGGAATCTAGATCCATAAACTACATCAGCTCTCCCATCAATTATAGGTTTTAATAGTACTGGATAATCTGCTGGATTATACTCAAGATCTGCATCTTGTATAATAATAACGTCACCGGTAGCAGCAGCTAAGCCGGATCTTAGAGCAGCACCTTTGCCAAGGTTTTTATCATGATATATAACTTTGGATACCTTACTTATAATTTCTTCTTTAATTAGATCTCTTGTACCGTCTGTTGAATAATCATCAATCACAATGATTTCTTTTTTAATATTTTTTTGATCATTAACAAGATCAACTATCTCAGATAGAGTATCTTTTTCATTATAAGATGGGATGATAATGCTAACTAACATATGTTATTATAACTTATCTCACTATAAGATATATTTATATTTTATTAGTTTAAAACTTTTTTGAATATATAGCTAAAAATAAGCAGTAGATCTCAAAATCCTTTACTTATCACTGATTGCAGTACAATTATACTTCCTCATAAGATTTAATGAGCTCATCGATATAATTGCTAGCAATAACATCAGAGGACAGAACATTAAATATATATTTATTAAGTATTTTATCTAGATCATTTTTTTTAGAATATGAGCCAATATTTTTCTGTCCATCCCATATATAGCCAATATCTTTTCTTATAGATTCTTCAAAAGGTATTGTGTTGATAGACTTATAATCAGTATTTACTTTTTTCTGTGGAGTATTGATAAATAGAACAATATTTCTAGTTGTAAATGCATACTCAAATGCAATACCTGACCAATCTGTAATCAAAACAAAAGATTGAGTCAATACATCAAAATCAGAAACATCATTCTGAAGACTAAAGTTACTATTATTATTATATTTTGAGACAATATCTCTAATCTCATCAGGAGATCTTTTAAAAGATTCAGGATGTGGTCTTAAAATAATTTTATAACCTTGATTAAGTGCTGAATCAATGTATCTAATAGCTTCTCCGTTTTCAATCAGAGAGTGTGATCCTCCCCAGCCAGGAGCGAATATAATAGTATCTTTTTTGTCAATATTATTATCTTTTTTAATATTTCTGAGAAGATAATCTAATCTCGAGTATCCATGTTTAACTAGTTTTTTATGAGAGAGTTGATAAATATTCTCTGTTTTTCTAATTTCATCAATCATATATTGTCCGGAACAGAAAATAATATCATAATTGTCAAATGCATTTTTTTTATATGCATAATGCGTACTCATCAAAGCATGTTGGGTGTATATATAATGATTAGTATTTATAGATTTAGGGAAGTCAGGAATTGTACCGAGTTCTGGAGTTGTAGTAATAAGGATATATGTATTTAATGATTTAAAGAAAATATATCTTTGGTATTTTTCATCTATTAGCAGACTTTTAATTTTTTTTGAATAATAAAGACCCGGATCATCTTTTTTAGAGGATACATAGTAAATTGAATAGTTAAGTTTAATAAGTTCATCAATTATACCTTTGTAGCATAACCAGTAATGCTTACCTTCTGAGTAAAACGTGATTAATTTTTTCTTTTTTGGTAAAGCATTATATCGATATAACTTTAACCATCTATGTAAATTATTTAAGATATTGTTTAGCGATTCATGCATTATTATAAAAATTAAGTAAAAATTTCACTAATGCTTAGATACCAACGATTTTGCCTTCTTAAGTATAGATTTAATGGCATCGACAATCCTATAATAATAGAAACCAATTACACCGAAAAACCCTGCCAATGCAAGCGCAACCATGCTAAAAATACTAGGATTAATGTAAGCATATGCATTATCAGAAAAAAAAATCATTCCAAATAATAACGATATTGTTAATTTTTTTTTATAAGTTTTATTCATAAAGGTACTCTAAATATTTTCTTGGTTCAGCGTTTTTTACAAAATCTTTGTGTGTCATTATATCATCATAATTTTCACTCCAAGTTTGAAGTCTTAATGTGCTTTCTCTAGTGAAATTCTTTATATATGTACTTGTTCGAGCAGATTCAGGTGTTGCTAAACATGAAATTAGATCATGTAACACTAGTTGAGGTGTTGCATACTTTCTTGAAACATTTTTCTGTATTGAGGCCTTAGCACACTTATGATCGGAATATAGTCCACCATAAGATCCATATTTATCTACTGTTCGATATGGTTCAGCATTTCTTACATAAGAAATACTCTCATCTATTGTTGAAACATCAAATTCTTTCATTGTGCGTTCAGGGTCATCTATTATTATTCTATTTAAATCAAATGTTTCATCACCTAATATATACTCTCCATCACTAGACCAAGAAAATTTTTGATCGACAAATGTTTTATCTTTCCATTCTAGTTTTGTTGAGAAAGACATCCCATGATCACCAAAAAAATATATAATTGTATCTTTTTTTCTATCTTTAAATAATTCAATAGTTTTCTCTAACAAGAATGCCGTTATCTTAGCTTTACGCTCATAGTGTAATATAAAATTTCTAAAAGTACCATCAGATTTATTTCTCCAATTAGGTGAGTAACCATGCGCAGCATCATCTGGCCAATTAATATGTGCATAGAGAAATTGAGGTTTACTATTAGTTTTATCACTGCGCACTATCATCTCTTTCATTTGGTTATATGCCTGACCGACACCAAAGTAAAGATAATGGTTCATATCTTCTGTCCCAAATTCACCTGTCCATACTAATTCTGGATCTCCTGTTTCTGAGTTGGTCATATTGCTTGCAAAAGAGGATGCGTAATTTAAAGATTCCCTAGCAATACAATATCCTAAAAAAATAAATTGCCCACTTCTTAACCCAAACATCTTACAAATGTTACTAGAATAAGCAAGGCTCAATGGAGGAATATTATAGTTATCAATATAAGGTCCTTTGTTTTGACCAAATATACCTAATAACTCAGTAAAAGTAGATACCTCATAACCATTCGATTTTAAAATCTCTAAAAAAGGACTAGGAGTTTTACCACTTACCATGCCAAATCTAGGACTGAGCTCTCTGTGAATTGATTTATCAAAAGGAAGGCTATAATAATATTCGGGTGTTAACGAAAATAGACTAGCTATTGAAAATAATGTGGATAGGTCATCTGAAAAATGATTCTGATATGAATCTAAATTACGTTCAATTAACCTATGAACAGGAAGTTGATCAGGTCTCTTGGTTTGCATTCTGTATTTAGGTTCAGATACCATGGCTTCATAAGAAAATATAACTATGTCTGGTTTATCTTCAAAGACTATATTTTCTCTCTCAAACTCGATATCACTAAACACTTTATTCTCTACTTTTTCCACAGAATTATACTTATGAGCAACAACATACACAGATGGTTGACCAAGTGAAATCAGGGTATACAAGATATATGATAAGCCGGCAAAAGATAAACCTGGATTGACATATTTTGAATTTTTTGCTTCATCATTGATTTTAAAGAAAAAGAAGAATAGGAATATTATGGATAACGCCACTAAAGCTTCATAAATAAATTTAAGTTTGCCAAATTCTGGCATGAAATCTAATGTCATCATATGGACATTTAAAAATGCAGCAGAAGCCAGAGAAATATGTTTCAGATTTATTGAATTAACAAACACTTTTGAAATAACAAGATACTCAATGCTACAAATAATGAACAGATAAAAAATTAAACCAACAAGATCTTCTTGGTTAATTATATCTGTGGCACCTGCATAGGTAACAGCAAAGGATAGAAGTGTTATCGGCAATATTAGGTTATTTCTTAATAAAGATAAGATCATCCAATCATAATATCTCAGATAGAAATATTTTTCCATTATAGATCTCGGGGTGAATAGTTATACTATTTATGGATTCTATTAATAGAATTGAGGAAATTAGCGGTATTATAAATATTGTGAACCTGGACAATAAAAGAGTAACAATGTTTTTCATTGCTTATATTCTATTATAGATGCTATATAATGTAACTATGCTTATTTCAATAATTATACCATCTTCTAGTGAAACAGATACTCTATATGCTATTAAGAGATTAACAAGTAGGAAATTTATCGAAGATTCTATCAAAAAGAATCAAGATACTGTTTCATATAAAATTAATGCAAAGTAGTAGCGACAAAAAGTATAGCGGCTTAAATGAATTACTAAGTCTAGAAGAGCATATGCCAAATTATAATTCCTATATAATAGATTTATGCTCAGAATTAATAGCCAATAAAAAACGAGTCGTAGATTTTGGGGCAGGAATAGGAACGTTATCAATTATTTATAAAGAAATGTATGGTCATAAGCCGATATGCATAGAAATTGATAAAACAAATAAAAAGATACTTAAGAAAAAAGGTCTTCAAGTATTTGATGATATAAAGAATATTCCCGGAAGTATTGATTTAGTATTTTCATCTAATGTACTTGAGCATATCAAGGATGACTTGGGAGCCTTAAAATCAATTAGACAAAAACTATCAGCAGATGGGGTTTTATATTTATACCTACCGGCTCATGTTATTTTGAAGTCTAGATTAGATGAAGTGGTAGGACACTATCGTCGTTACAGTAAAAAAGATATATTGTCTAAACTTGAATCTTCAGGATTTGATGTTACAAAAATACATTATGCTGACTCCATAGGTTTCTTTGTTAGTCTTATAATCAAGTTCGTTGGTTATAATCCAACCGATGGGCTTGGATCTCCATCTTCATTAAGAATTTATGATAAATATATACTACCTATATCAAAATTTATTGATCGCATGGGCGGTAAATACTTCATTGGAAAAAATATTGTTATAAGCGCAAAAGTATCTCAGTAAAATCAAGAATTTTATTTTTTGAATAAAGAATATTTGATTATGTAATAAATTGCAGCAATACCATCCTTCCAAGTTATTTTTTTTCCTTCAGAGTAATCCCTTCCATTATAAGAGATTGGAACTTCAAAAATTCTAAATTTATTCCTAGCAACTTTTGCTGTGAACTCTGGCTCAAACCCAAAGCGATTACATTCAAATGATAATGTGGTATTTACATTTTTTGTGAAGACCTTATATCCAGTTTCCATGTCAGTTAAATTAAGATTAGTCAGCATATTTGACAGTGTAGTAAGAAATTTATTACCAAGTGAGTGCCAGTAAAATAATACACGATGAGTTCCGCCTTGGAATCTAGATCCATAAACTACATCAGCTCTCCCATCAATTATAGGTTTTAATAGTACTGGATAATCTGCTGGATTATACTCAAGATCTGCATCTTGTATAATAATAACGTCACCGGTAGCAGCAGCTAAGCCGGATCTTAGAGCAGCACCTTTGCCAAGGTTTTTATCATGATATATAACTTTGGATACCTTACTTATAATTTCTTCTTTAATTAGATCTCTTGTACCGTCTGTTGAATAATCATCAATCACAATGATTTCTTTTTTAATATTTTTTTGATCATTAACAAGATCAACTATCTCAGATAGAGTATCTTTTTCATTATAAGATGGGATGATAATGCTAACTAACATATGTTATTATAACTTATCTCACTATAAGATATATTTATATTTTATTAGTTTAAAACTTTTTTGAATATATAGCTAAAAATAAGCGGCAAAAAGCCTAGCAAGCTGAATAGAATTAAGAATTCTACTTCAATCTTTGCATTAGATAAAATAATTTGATCCAAGCCTTTTCCTAAATAAATAATAATAGTAGTCATAGGAAGCATGCCTATTTGAGTTGTTAAATAATAAGGAAGAATTTTGATCGTAGTCAATCCAGAAAGCAGATTAGCTAAAAAATATGGAAATATTGGTGTCATTCTGATGGCAAATAAATAATAAACTCCATTTTTGATAAAACCATTATTTATAGTTTGATATTGACTACTATACCTATTTCTTAAAAAATCTCTAAAAATATATCTAGATATTATCAAAGCAAATGTAGCACCAACTGATGATGAAAAAGAAACAAGAATAATAGCTTTTAATGGATCAAATATAACTCCAGCCAATATACCCAATATAAATGCGACTGGGACTGAAAACGAGGTTAAGACAATAGATATAATAAAAAAATATAGACCAGATTTAAAAGGAAAATCTTTACTGAAAATTTTTAAATAGTTTAAATTATCATTGATGATAATCAGGACATCTTTATTATTTAAAACTATAGCGATAGCTACTAGTAGAATAAGTCCTCCAATCAATATTATTTTTGTTTTAATCATATAATATTTAACTAAACAATACCTAAGATATAATGTGGAAGTATTATAATTAAAGACATTGGAATAGGTGATTTTCTATATAGCAAAATATAATTATAAATTATAAAAGGAATGACTGGTAGCATCAGTCTTGAAAACTCTGAAAAAGTTGCAAAAGATAGAAACAATCCATAATAAATTGGAATTAAAGATAAAAATAAATATGTATTTCTTGTACCTTTTTCTTTATGAAACAAAAGTATAAATAACACCAATAATATGGAGTATATATACCAAAAATTCACAGGTAGATAGTATAGTTTTTGAAAATCATACAGAAATATGTCTGGTAGTATATTTTTAGTATATACCTCGCTAAATCTAGAAGACATCCCAGATGGTACAGGCACATAACCAGTCATACTAGTCATAGACAAAAGACTCTGGACTGCATATAGAGCGGGGTCAGCTCGGATAATCTCATCTATATGATTAATATGTTCATGGCGAGTATATGTCTTATTCTCTTCATTATACTTGCTAGCAACCTGAAGAGCAGCTTTGCTATAATAAGCAATATCATGTCTTTTTACATAATAGTCATAAGAAATATTTTTGATAACCTCGATTAAACACTCAGAATTCATTTTTGATTCTGATATATTCAAACATTCTGTAGTATTCTTGTATTCATTCAAGCTTGTACCATCATAGTAAAAATCATTTATAATAATTGACTGAATATTTAATAATTCTCTATAATTTGAATCAGGTTTTGACTTATCGATAATCTCATCAAAATCAACAATTGTTAAATTATTTTTGCTATTTTTCAAACTCTCTACTAATTGTGCTCTAGCAGATATAAAATAATCTTTTGATGATATTCTAGTTAAATTACTTTTATCATAAATATTATAATAGTCTGGCCTAATGTATGACCAAAAGCTTGGTAATTTAGTATTAGAAAACTCTTCTCTTTTACTTGGCAATATATTTTTTATATAGTTATGCTTTATATCATTTAAGAGAATTTTTGCATCATCAGATAGCTTCTTATCATAAGAATTCATTATATTAGAATTAAGAAAGCCATATTGCATTGCATGAATTACTAAAATTCTATTTTTAAATAGAGAGCTCATACCATACTTATTCATATTATAATTAGAAATTAGTAGTGACGTGAGTACAACCGTAAACGATAATGATATAAGAATTATCTTTTTATGATTAATCTTTGTCGTTACAATAAATATCAAGAAAAGAGGGAGTAAGTAAATTGTTTGTTCTCTTGCAAGACAACTTAAAAACATAACAATAATTAAGTATATTATTGATTTTTTATTATTAATTTCAGTTAATTTGAGTGTCAGATAAATTGATAAAACGAATAAAAATAAATATAAGGCATCTGTTCTTATCAGAGAATCCATAGCGCTCAGCGGCAAATATAATATCACGACAAGGGTTACAATATTATTGAGTAAAAATGACTGGCTAGCTTTAAATAGTAGCATCAAGAAAATACTCATCGCCAAAGAACTAAATATAATATTTAACAATGAAAGTGCAAAATTATATTCTAAAAATAACTTTGATGCCAAGACTGCTATCAGAGTATATAGCTTATAAACATCAAATATAACACCATTATGATAATTATTGATCATTTCTGTTGCATCAGAAAACACTAGATTGAAATTATATAAGCTGAGTTTAAAAATAAACGATAGCAAGAAAATTATTATAGAATTTAGAAAAATATTTTTATTACAAACTTTTATATGATCTAAAAAATCTACATTTATTAACTTTTTTTTTATAAAATATTTAATTATTAAGATAAAAAAAATACTTAATAATATATAAGGAAAAAATGAGGCATACCCAGCCATAACCTTTTGAGTGATGTCTGTGTGGAATATTTGACCGCCATATATATGATCTGTTGATGCATGCGGATTAATATAAAAAGGAGTTAAGCCAGCAATTAATATAATTACTGAAAAAGCATATTTCCAAACACCTGCAGCTATTAAATTCTTCTTCATTAGTTAGAGTTAAAACCTCTTATCGTATGTTCGCTCATATAGTATACCTAAATAATTAACTATATTTCTTCTCTATATATGACTTTAATATTTCAATGAATTGGGTTTCTATGTCATCTCCATGAAGTGTTTTATATTTTTTCCCATCTATAAAGACTGGGGCAGCAGGGTTTTCATTGTTGCCGGGCAAGCTAATACCGATGTTTGCATGTTTTGACTCACCGGGACCATTAACGATGCACCCCATTACTGCAATATTTAAATCTTCAACCCCGGGATGTTTTTTCTTCCATATAGGCATTTGATCGCTTATATAACTCTTGATAGATTTAGATAGATCTATGAAGTAGGTGTTACTAGTTCTACCGCAGCCAGGACAGGATATAACCCGAGGATTATAGTTTCGAATACCTAATGATGATAAAATTTGCTGACAAACTTCAACTTCTTCTGTTCTTGACTCGTTGTTTTCAGGGGTGAGGGATACTCTAATTGTATCTCCAATTCCTTTGTTAATAAGTATCGCTAATGCTGAGGCAGATGATATTATTGCATCACGACCTAATCCAGCTTCGGTTAACCCCAAATGTAGTGGATATTTACATTCCATAGATAGAGATTCATATATATCAATTAAGTCTGATACATTACTTGTTTTACAGGAAATGACAATTTTTTCTGGTTTTAAGCCAAGAGCTATAGCTTTGTCAGCTGATGTTAAAACGGACTTAATTAGAATTTTTTTCATTAAATCTGAATAACTTACATCACTTTTCTCATTAATTTTATTTGATATAACTTCGTCTAAAGTCTGCTTATCGATGCTTCCCCAGTTACCTCCAATTCGAACAGCTTTGTCATTCTTTATGGCTATCTGGATAATCTGATCAAAATTACTGTCAAACTTCTCTTTTGAACCTATATTGCCTGGATTTATCCGATATTTATCTAATACTGAGGCAGCATCAGGATATTTGGTTAAAAGAGTGTGTCCATTGAAATGAAAATCACCAACAAGAGGAACATTGTAATTCTTTTGAACAAGTAGTGATTTTATTGCTCCAACAGCTGCAGCAGATTTCTCATCATTAACCGTAATTCTTACTAATTCTGATCCAGCATCAGCTAGTTTCATGATTTGAGTGAAAGTAGCATCTATATCTGATGTATCTGTATTGGTCATTGACTGGATTCTAATAGGATATTTAGAGCCTATATTAATATTGCCAACTTTTACTGAATGTGTTTCACTTCGTTCGTTCATGGATATATTATATTGCATAATTAAGCTTTATATATAAAATATTGTTGTGTAATAAACATAGAGAGTAAATTATGACTTCAACAAACGATGAAGACAAAAAAGAATTAGAGGAAACGGAAGCGGAGCCCACTAATACTGCGTCTGAAGAAGAAGCGGTAGAGGCAGAAGCAGAGGAAGAAGTAGAACTCAGCGAGCTTGAAATACTTCAAAAGAAGCATGACGAACATTATGATGGGCTTCTGAGAGCTAAAGCTGAAGTAGAAAATATTAAAAAAAGAAGCGCCAAAGAAGTTGAAAATGCTTATAAATACTCGATTGAGTCTATATTACAAGAAATTATACCTATATATGACAGTTTAAGCCTGAGCTGTAAGCTTAGCAGTGATAAAACCACCAAAGATCAACTAGAAGAAGGAAATAAACTTCTTTTGAGTATGTTTAAGCAAATTCTTGAAAAAAATAATATTCAAGAGATTGATCCTGAAGGAGAGGTTTTTAATCCAGATCATCACCAAGCTATAAGTACCATAGAGAATAAAAAGAAAAAGAATGACGATATAGCTGAAGTTGTTCAGAAAGGATATGTTTTAAATGGCCGTGTAATTAAACCAGCTTTAGTAATAGTTATAAAAAATACTAGTTAAGACTTGAAAAAAAAATTATTGTCCACATCTTCACAGTAGAAACAAAATTTAGGAGTAAATAATGGCAAAGATAATCGGAATAGATTTAGGCACAACAAATTCATGTGTATCAGTTATGGATGGTGATAAACCTAAAGTAATTGCAAATAGTGAAGGCGATAGAACAACGCCATCTTATGTTGCTTATACCGATGACGGGAACGTGCTAGTTGGACAGT
>Ga0209709_10002272_pt1 | contig 16925 bp, 17 predicted proteins | sample ArcticOcean_MG_C_2_FD_187435 | JGI IMG/M metagenome (GOLD analysis project Ga0209709, IMG submission 187435) | Marine microbial communities from western Arctic Ocean - ArcticOcean_MG_CB4_136 (SPAdes) (version 2) | ecosystem: Environmental > Aquatic > Marine > Oceanic | place: Arctic Ocean... | reverse complement strand
TGCTCCATCAGCTTGTCTTGCTACTTTACCTGTCTCTAAACTTATTTTCTTTCCTGCTACTTCAATTTCTTTCTTATATACTTTGAACATTTATTTTCCATTTCCTTCTATCTATTTTCTTAAATTTAATTGTGTTAATACATTTTTGTAAGAATCTATTTTATTTTTTTTTAAATATTCTAACAATTTTTTTCTTCTATTTACTGCTCTTAACAATCCAACCGAAGAGTGTTTATCTTTTTTGAATTGCTTAATATGTTTTGAAAGAGTTTCAATTTTGTCTGTTAATAATGCAATTTGTACTTCTGAAGAACCAGTGTCCTTCTCATGCATTTTTAATTCTTCTGCTTTTTTCGTCATACTGTTTATTTTCCTATTTATTTGTTTGTTTTATTAAATTTTCTATTTTTTCTGCATATTCAAAAGAGTCATCTTTAGCAAAAAGTATCTTGGGTAAATATTTCATGATTACTTTTTTGGATAAAGCTTTTCTAATTAAAAAAGAATATTCTTTTAATTTTTTAATAACTGCTTCAGTATCTTTTCCTCCTAGAGGTAATACATAAGCTTTTGCAATTTTAAGGTCCTGACTCATTTTTACTTCCGTAACCGTAATAGTGTTAGTTTCTAAATTCGGGACCTTAGCTTCATTTCTAGAAAAAATCATGCCTAAAGATTGCTTAATCATCTCTCCAACACGTAATTGCCTTTGTGATACTGGTTTTCTTGTTTTATCAACCATTATATTTTTCTCTCTGTTGAAGTCGTATTATAAGCTTCTATTGTGTCGCTTTTTTGGAAATCGATAAAGTCTTTAAGGGTTATTCCACATTCTTGACCATTGCTAACTTGTTTTGCCTGGTTTTTTTCTCTAAAAATAGTACTAATTTTACCAGTATAGATAATTGCCCCATCACGGATCAATCTAGCATCAGACCCACTCACTATCTCTCCTTCAGTTACTTTGGAGCCCGCAACTTTACCTGTTCCTGAAACTTTAAAGATTTCTAAAATCTGAGCAGTACCAGTAACTGTTTCTTGAACATCAGGAGCAAGAAGTCCTGACATTTTTATTTTAATATAATCTAAAACTTCATAGATGATATTGTATGAAGAAATTTTTATTTTTTCATTCTCAGCTAATTTTTTTGCTTCTTTACTTGGTTTAACATTGAATGCTATTAGCAAGGCGTTGGATGCTTTTGCTAATGTCACATCAGTTTCTGTTACCATTCCAACATCAGATAAAATAATTTTAGGTTTAACTTCATCATGCGTAATTTGATTGATAGCACTTTTAATTGCTTCGGCAGATCCATGTACATCTGATTTTACAATAATATTTAATTCTTCTGCTATTTTATCTACAAAAGCAGAATCTTGAGTTGCAAAAGTTAAAGGATTTCCTCCATCTTTTGTTTCTTCAGCTCTATTTTCACTTAATGTTTTTGCTTCTTTTTCAGAATCTAAAACAATAAAATCATCTCCAGATTTTGCTGTTCCATTAATCCCTAAAATTTCTACAGGTGTAGATGGTAGTGCTTCATTAATATTTTGTCCTTTGTCATTAATTAATGCTCTTACTTTTCCCCATTTTAATCCACTAACAAAAAAATTACCTTTTTTAATTGTACCTGAGGTTACCACAACTGTAGCCACCGGTCCTCTTCCAATATCAATTTTTGATTCTAAAACAATACCAGTTGCATTAGATTCAAAATCTGTTTTTAAATCTAAAATTTCAGCTTGTAGTACAATCGACTCTACTAATTTATCTAGGTTATTTTTTGTTTTTGCAGATATTTCAATCATCAAAGTATCTCCTGATAAATCTTCTGCAATAAGTTCATATTCTAAAAGTTGATTTTTAATTTTTTGTGGGTCGGCATCTGGTAAATCACACTTATTAATTGCCACAACAATTGGAACCTTGGCTGCTTTAGCGTGTTTAATAGATTCTATTGTTTGAGGCTTAACACCATCATCGGCTGCAACAACTAATACTACAATGTCTGTTAATTTTGAACCTCTGGCTCTCATCTCAGTAAACGCTGCGTGACCTGGAGTATCTATAAATGTTATTTTATGAGATTCATGTTCAATTTGGTAAGCACCAATATGCTGAGTAATTCCTCCAAATTCACCCGACACAACATTTGCACTTCTTAAAACATCCAGTACTGAAGTTTTACCGTGATCAACGTGACCCATTACAGTTACTATTGGAGGTCTATTTTTTAAGTTTTTAGATCTAGACTCTTTTATTTTTTTTATAATTTCTTCAGCTTTTGCTTCTCTTATAGGATTGTGACCAAATTCTTTTACTAAATACTCAGCAGTATCAGCTGCTAATGATTGGTTAATAGTAACCGTTACTCCCATTCCAAATAAATGCTTTATAACGTTACTAGACTGTTCGGCCATCCTATTTGCAAGCTCTCTAACAGTAATAGCTTCTGGAATATTTATATCTCTCTTTATTGGTTTTAAATTTTCTTGAATTTCTTCTTTAGTAAGTTCCCTATTTTCTTTTAATTTAGCTCTTTTAAGAGAAGCCATGCTTCTTGATCTTGCTTCAATCTCATCACTTAGTGCTCGAGATACTGTTAATTTTAATTCTCTCTTTCCTGATCCCAATTTACCTTTTGAATCTTTTTCAGCAGATTCACCCTTCAGTCTTCTTGTTGCTCTTTGTTCAGCCAATTTACGTTTTTCATAATCATTAGTAATTGGAGAAGATGATTTGAGTGCTGGATTAGTTCTTGGAGTAAAACTTCTTGAAGGGCTTGCCGCAGGTTTTGATCTTACACTAGTAGGTCTATTAAAATTACCTCTTGGAGCAAACTTGCTTGGTTTTTTTTCAATTAAAACTGAGTTTTTACTTTGAGTTTTTGCTAACTCAATATTTTCTATAGATTTCTTTGCTATGCCAGAAAGTGTTAATTTTGTTTTTTTGTTTTCCATATTTCATTACTCAATCTTTATAAATTATAGCTCTTGCAGACATAATTAGTTCGTCTGATTCAGTTTTTGATAAAGCAAAGTCTTCAAGATATCCTTGAATCTTAATTCTTTCACCCTTTATAATATCATAACCACCAGTTAATTCATCAGATGCGAGATCTGCAAAATCAGACAAATTTAAAATTTTCTTTTCACCAAGTGTCATTAGCATGCCTGGTGTTAAACCTTTGTGATTTATAAGATCATCTTCTAGTCCTAAATCTTTAATTCTTTTTGCAATATCTTCTTGGTCTTTTTGATAAAAATCTTTTGCTCTCTCAATTAAAGCTTTAGCCGTATCTTCTTCAATTCCTTCAATTTTCATTAAGTCCTCTGGGGTACTATCTTTAATATCTGATATTGACGAAAAACCTTCGGCCACAAGTAATTGTCCCAATGTTTCATCTAGCTCTAAATTTTTAACAAAGTTTTCTGTTTTTTCTTTAAATTCAGCTTGTCTTCTTTCAGAATCTTCTGCATCAGTCATAATATTAATTTCGTAATTTAAAAGCTTTGTAGCCAGTCTAACATTTTGACCTCTACGACCAATCGCTTTACTTAAATTTTCCTCAGTTAAAATGACATCTAATTTTTTTGCAGTACTATCAACATTAACTCTCTGAACCTCTGCTGGTGACAACGCATTTGAAACTACTATTGCTGGATCTTCTGACCAATTAACAATATCAATTTTTTCTCCTTGAAGTTCATTAACAACAGCTTGAACTCTAGAGCCTCTCATTCCAACACAAGCTCCTACTGGATCTAATGAAGTGTCAACTGCCTTAACACAAATTTTTGCTCTACTTCCAGGGTCTCTTGCTGATGATTTAATTTCTATTAATCCATCATAAATTTCTGGAACTTCTTGAACAAATAGTTTTTCCATAAATTTAGGGTGGGCTCTAGATAAAAATATTTGTTGTCCTCTTGTCTCTCTTCTCACATCATAACAATAAGCTTTAATTCTATCTCCTGCTTTAATATTTTCTCTTGGAATCATTTCATTTTTTTGAATGATTGCTTCTGTTCTGCCTAAATCTACTATTATATTTCCAAATTCTAAACGCTTAACAATGCCACTTAAAATTAAATCTTTTTTTTCTATAAAATCATTATACTGTCTTTCACGTTCTGCTTCTCTCACATTAAAACTAATAACCTGTTTTGCTGTTTGCGCAGCTATTCTGCCAAAGTCAAAAGAGGGTAATGGTTGTAAAATTTCATCACCAATTTTTTTATCTTTATTTTCTTCATTTAAGATTATTGCATCTTGAAGATTAATTTCTGTATTTATGTTTTCTGGGTTTTCTGTAATTATTAATTTTCTAAAAATTCCAATTTCTCCATTCTCTCTATTAATTAAAACTTTAATTTCATTATCTTGACCAAATTTAGATTTTGCAGCTTTAGCAATTCCAGTTTCCATAGAATCAATTATTAATTCTTTATCTATGGATTTTTCTAAAGCAACCGCTTCAGCTATTCTTAACAATTCTAATTTATCAGACCTTCTATTTAACATTTTTTTATTAACTCCAAAAAAAAATGGGCTGAAGCCCATTCTGCAATTTCAATAATGTAAGGGCAATATATAAAGAATTTTTTTTAATTCAATAGTAACTATTTAAAAAAAACACCTTTTTTATCAGTTTTTTCCCAAGAAAATGCTCCATCATCCTCAGGTGTTCTTCCAAAGTGACCATAAGCTGCTGTTTTTTGATAAATTGGTTTGTTTAGCCCTAACATTTCTCGTATACCCCTGGGGCTTAAATCAAAGTTTTCTGATATTTTTTCAGAAACAAATTTGTTTTTATCTAAATCGTTATCAAACAAATCAACATAAATAGACAAGGGTTTTGAAACTCCAATCGCATAAGCTAATTGAATTAAACATTTGTCAGTGATATTTGAAGCTACAACATTTTTTGCAATATATCTTGAGGCATATGCTGCTGATCTATCAACTTTAGTAGGATCTTTTCCTGAAAACGCTCCTCCTCCATGTGGTGCTGCACCTCCATAAGTATCAACAATAATTTTTCTTCCAGTCAATCCACAATCTCCATCTGGACCACCTATAACAAAATTTCCAGTAGGATTTACATAAAATTCATTTTCATTAAAATTTTTTAAAAATTTTTCAGGTATTGATTTTAACACATAAGGTCTCAACAAATCTCTAACTTTTGTTTGATCTATATCGGGAGAATGTTGTGATGATATTAAAACTGATTTAACTTTTGTAGGTTTTCCATCAACATATTCAAAAGTTACCTGACTTTTTGAATCTGGTTCAATATTTTTTAATATCCCAGACTTTCTATCTGCTGCCATTAGTTTTAAAATTTGATGTGAATAATGAATTGGTGCTGGCATCAATTCTTTAGTTTCATTACAAGCATAACCAAACATAATTCCTTGGTCCCCAGCTCCTTCATCTTTATTCCCTGAAGCGTCTACTCCCATCGCAATATCTGAAGATTGTGCGTGAAGATGGCTTTCTATTTTAGTTGCTTCTCTCCAAGTAAAACCCTCTTGGTCATATCCAATATCTTTAATACAATCTCTAACTTTTTGAATAAGATCTTCTTCTTTAATCTCTGGACCTCTTACCTCACCAGCAAGTACAACTTTATTTGTTGTAGTTAATGTTTCACAACCAACTCTAGAAAAAGGATCTGCTGAAAGATAACTATCTACTACCATATCTGAAATACGATCTGATACTTTGTCGGGATGACCTTCAGATACAGATTCACTAGTAAATAAAAAATTTTTTAGATTACTCATTGATAAGTTTATTAAATGAAAAAATTAAAAAAATATATAATAAAATTAGTATCAGAAAAATTTTATTTCCATATAAGAAAAAAAGTGTTGATTTAATTGATTTGCTCTTAGATAAATCAACGTAGCCTGTTGAACCAAATTTAATCCTTTGTTCTATAATACCAACAGGATTTATAATTGCAGAAATACCATTATTTGCAGATCTTATTATATATTTTCCACTTTCAATAGATCTAAAAATACTATGCGCAAAATGTTGTTTTGGACCTATAGAATTCCCAAACCAACCATCTTCTGAAATATTAATTATATAATCAAAATCTTTATCTTTAGATAATTTTCCCGAATAAATTATTTCATAACAAATTAAAGGAAGTAAGCTTAAGTTAATTTTATTGTTTTTTATATTTAAGAGTTTTCTAGTATTGCCACTAGAAAAAGATTGATATTCATTTGTAATAGTTTTAATTCCCACAAAACTCAAGATATTTTCAAAAGGAATAAATTCACCAAAAGGAACTAAATTAACCTTTTTATACCTCTGAATTATATCTAATTTATTATTAAATACAGCCATAGTATTAAAAAATAAATTTTTATCATTTTTATTTTCTATACTATTGATCCCCATTATAATTATATCATCGTTCCCAAAATTATCTGAAAATAAATCTTTATAAACCTTCATGTTCCTTAAATAACTGTCTGGAATGATTCCCTCTGGCCATAAAAAAATTGTTGGTTTCTCTCTCTCTGGATTACTTAAGACTATAAGCTCATTAATTATTTTTAATTCATCTTGTTTTGAATAAAATCTATCTAAACTAATAGATGAAGATATTGCACGAATTGTATATTTATTTTTATTATTTTTTAATGAATTAAATTCATTATTTTTCAGGTTACCAAAAATTAAAAAACCAGCAGAAACTATAATAAAACAAAAACAAACTATAATCTCTTTTTTAGAGTCCCTTAAAATAAATATAGCAGGAACAGTAAACAAAGAAATGCAAATTAAATTAAAAGAATAAGTTCCAATAACAGATAGGATTTGAATAAAATAGATATTTTCTGAGAAGCTAAATGCAATTAAATTCCAGGGAAAGCCAGTCAAAACAAAACCTCTAATAAATTCAATTATACCAAATAGAATTGAATATATAAAAAATGAGCTAATAACATTCTTTGAGTAAAAAAATGAAAATAAATAAGTTATTAAGCCATAAAATACAGCCAAAAAAGCAGGCAATAAAATTATAGCAAATGGAACTAAAAACTTAAAGCTCTGATCAAAAGTTAATGAAATCGATATCCAGTATAAACTAGATAAAAAATACCCAAACCCAAAAAACCATCCATATTTAAAAAAAGACCTATTATTAGAGGTTTTTTTTTTCTCATTAAAAATAAAAATAAAGAATAAAGAAAAAGTAACAAAATTAATTATAAAATAATTATACGGTGGCAAGCTATAAGAACTTGCTGCACCTAAAAAAACAACATACAGAGAATTTAGTAATTTCTTTTTAAACAAGTTTAATAATTTTTGTTTTGATGATTTCATATAATTTTTCTTCTTCTTTAATCATCTTTTTAAAATCTTTTAATTTAATATGGTCATAACCTAAAAGATGAAGAAAACCATGAATAAAAGTTTTTATAACTTTCTTTTTAAATTCAAAATTACTTAAAAATTTTGGTTTATTCATAAATTCATAACTAATCACTATGTCTCCTAAATAAGGAGATTTTTTTATATTTACTTTTTTTTTAAAAGGAAAAGATAATACATCCGTTGGTTTATTTTTATTTCTAAACTTTTTATTTAATTTTTTAATATTTTTATTATTTGAAAGTAAAATTGTTAAACTTACTTTTTTTTTAACAAATTTAAATTTTTTGGGAAAAGACCTTACTAGAGAATTAAAAAAAATATCTTTTTTTTTAATTTTTTTATTCCAAAGATTGCTCTCAGAAACTACATCAACATTAATCATTTTCTTGGTCTGAATAAGCTTTTACAATCTTGGATACCAGGGGATGTCTAACTACGTCTGAGTGATCAAAATCTACAACTGAAATTTCATTTAAGTGTCCTAATAATTTTTTAGATCTATTTAGTCCAGACAAATTTTTATGAGGCAAATCTATTTGTGATGGATCTCCATTTATGACAATTTTAGAATTCTCTCCAATACGTGTTAAGAACATCTTAATTTGCGTATCCGTTGCATTTTGAGCTTCATCTAAAATTGCAAAAGAGTTTTTTAAAGTTCTACCCCTCATAAATGCCAAAGGTGCTATTTCAATATCACCAATTTCTATCATTCTTTGAATTTTTTCAAAATCAAAAAGGTCATAAAGTGAATCATACAATGGTCTTAAATAAGGGTCTACTTTTTCCTTCATGTCTCCTGGTAAAAATCCCAGTCTTTCACCAGCCTCTACCGCTGGTCTTGACAAAATAATTCTTTCAATCTTCTTATCAAGTAACAATGTCAAGCCAACCGCAACAGCTAAAAAGGTTTTACCCGTTCCAGCAGGACCTGCTGATATTACAATATCACTTTGTCTTAATGCTCTAACATATTCTTTTTGTCTTTCCGATCTTGGAATAACTGATTTTTTAGGTGTTTTGATTATGTCAGTAACATTTTGATTTTTTACTTTTTCTTCAATCATAAATTTATCTATTGATGAGATTATATCTTTTTTTTCAATACTGCCATTATTAATAAATTGATTAGCTAAAAATTGAATAGCATTTTTTGTAATTTCATTTTGTTCTGGTGTTGATTTTATTAAAATAGAATTACCCCTAGAATACAGGTTTGTATTAGTAATTTTTTCTAATTCTTTTAAATTTTCATTAAATTCACCAACTACACCCATTAATAAATCATTGTCATGAAAGATAACACTTAAAGAATTACTATCGGAATAAACAAATTTTAATGTGGAGTTAATTTTTTTTGAAATTGTATTACTCAATTTTTAAGCTACCTTTTGTTTATAACTTTGTTTTAATTTACCAAATAAACTATTTTGATTACTACTTATTATTTCAACTTCAACAATTTTCCCAATATTTTTTAGACTACCATCAAAAATTACTGAAGTCATATATTCTGTTCTTCCAAATAATTTAATTCCATCTTTCATTCTATTTTCAACTAAAACTTTAACAACTGTAGCTTCTAAAGATTTATTTTTTTCTATTTGATTTTCAAATAATTTTTTTTGAATTACCTCTAGTCTTTCCTTAGATTTTGCCTTATCAACTAAATTGAGATCAGCAGCTACAGTACCTGGCCTTGGACTAAAAACAAATGAATAAGAGTTGATAAAGTTTATTTTTTTAATCAATTCCAGGGTATTTTTAAAATCATCATCATTTTCTTCTGGATAGCCAATAATAAAATCACTTGAAAACTCTATATTAGGATTAATTTTTTTTAATTTTTCATAAACTTCTAAATATTCTTCAATGGTATGTTTTCTATTCATTAATTTTAAAATTTTATTTGATCCACTCTGCACTGGCAAGTGAACAAGGGGCATCAATTTACTTGATTTTTTATACAAATTTATTAGATCGTTAGTCATATCTTTAGGGTGGGATGTTGTGTATCTAATTCTCTCTAATTTATCAAAACTTTCTAGCTTCAATAATAAATCTGATAATCTAAATTCTTTATCTTCAGCCTTATATCTATATGCATTAACATTTTGTCCTAAAAGAATAATTTCTTTAGCACCACTTTGAATTAATTCCTTAGCTTCATTTATAATTTGATCAAATGGTCGAGAATATTCAGGTCCGCGTGTATATGGAACAACACAAAAATGACAAAACTTATCACATCCTTCTTGGATTGTTAAAAATGAAGATACTTTACTATCTTTATTTTGAATTTTACTTAAATAATTAAATTTTGAAATAGTATCAAATTCTGTTTCTTCTTCTTTTTTTTTATTTTTTAAATGTTTTAGTATTGCTTCATTAATCTTATGATATGATTGTGGACCAATCACAATATCAATGTATGGCTCTCTTTTAAGCATTTCTTGATTTTCTGCTTGGGCAACACATCCTGCTACAATCACAATTGGTTTTTTTTTAAACCTAAAAATTTTTTTAACTCGTCCTATTTCATGATAAACTTTTTCTTTAGCCTTATTTCTAATATGACAAGTATTTAAAAGATAACAATTGGCATCTTCATAGTTGTCTGTTTTTTTAAAACCAATTTTTTTAACTATATCAAATATACGATTTGAATCATACTCGTTCATCTGACAACCAAAAGTTTTAATAAAAAAATTTTTATTATTCATCTAAAGAGAAGCAGACTCATCGTCTATTTTTGCATTGAAAGAAATAGATCTTCTTTCTTCGTCAGTATCTGTAAATGGATAAACAGCATGCATCATATAATTTGGAAATAAATAAAGATTCCCAACTTCTGGTGTAACTACATATGTAGGCTTACAAAATAATTTTTTTGATCCATCTATTAGCACAAGTTTTCCATTAAAATTTGTTTTTTTATTCTTCTGAACAGTATTACCCATTTTTTTGGGAACTTTTAAGTAACCAACTCCAGAAATATGTCCGCTATGAAAATGAATAGGATTATAGTCATTTTTGAATTGTCTGACAACCCAGGATTTTATGATTTCAAAATTTTTTAATTTTACATTTTTTTCTTGCATTATCCATTCCTGACAAACAGTTGCAAGAAATTCACCCCATTTTATTTTCTTCATAAAGTCTATATCTAAAAAAAATTCCTGACTAACATTGCCCGCAAGCTTTAATCCATAATCAAGTTTTTCTAATTTTTTTTTATCTTTAATAATATCATCAGTATACAAATTAATTGCTGTAATAATTTCTTCAGGAATTCTCAATATAACAATTGATGGACCAAATGGTTTTAAAATTTCTATATTCATATTATTTTTTTTTTATTCCATATAATTCTAACTTGTGGTCAACAAGCTTGTAACCATATTTTTCAGCAATTTTTTCTTGTAGTTTTTCTATTTCTTCATCAACAAATTCAATAATCGTTCCTGATTTAATATCAATTAAGTGATCATGATGACTTTCATTTAATTCTTCATATCTTGCCTTACTTCCTTTGAATTCATGTTTTGCTAAAATTCCCAGTTCTTCAAATAGTTTTACCGTTCTATAAACAGTTGCAATACTAATTTTTGAATCAATTTGTGAAACTCTATTATAAAGTTCATCTACATCTGGGTGGTCATTCGATTCCGACATAACTTTAGCAATAATTTTTCTTTGGTCTGTAAGCTTCACACCTTTGGCTAAACATTTTTGTTCAATATTTTTTAACATGTTTAATTTTAACTTAAATAAATAGGATTAATCAAATTCTTTTTAATTTTAAATTTTTTACATAAATTTGGTACATCTTTATATCTTACATCATTTGACTCATCAAAATCTAAAAAACTAAAGCAACAATAATCAATATTTTTTGTTAAAAATAATGCTTTAATCATTGCAAGGGAATTTCTAATCCCCGCAAAACTACCTGGTCCTCTATTTACATAAATTGTATTTATTTCACTTAATGAGCTTTTATTAATTTTTAAAAAATCATTAACTAGAATTATCATTTTTTCAAAATTACTTTTGCAATTTGTGTAACTACAAGTATAAATATTTTTATCAACAATGTGTGTTAAAAAAATTTTATCTCTAGCGGCATCTACGATTAAAATACTCATAATAATAACATTATTTATAGACAATTCTAAAGCAGTAGAAAATAATATCAAATATTATTCTAACGACATGGGTATACTTTCGTTGATGTATCATAGATTCAATGAAGAAAAATTTCCATCAACTAATATTGAAATAAATATTTTTAAAGAGCAAATTAAAATAATAAAAAATTTAAGTTATAACTTTTATGACCCTAAAGATTTAGAAAAAAATTTTTCTATAGATAAAAAAGAAAAAAAAATTCTTATTACAATAGATGATGCCTTTTTTTCATTTTATGAAGTTGCATGGCCTTATTTAAAAAAAGAAAAAATTCCATTTATTCTTTTTGTTTCAACAGAAGCTGTTGGTAAAATTGGATACATGACTTGGGAACAAATAAAAGAATTAGAAAAAGAACCAGAAGTTTATATTGGTAATCATTCACATTCTCATGAATATTTAGTAAATTTTAAAAAAGATGATTTTATTAAAGATATTAATACAGCTAATAAAATTTTTATTAAAAACATTGGCTATAATCCTATTTTTTTTTCTTACCCTTTTGGTGAATACAGTAAATATATGAAAGAATATATTTCGAAAAATTTTAAATTTTCTTTTGGTCAACACTCTGGAGTTATAGATGTTAATAAAAATCGTTATGAGCTTCCTCGATTTCCAATTAATGAAAAATATGGTGATTTAAAAAGATTTAAATTTTTAATTAATCTTCAACCTTTACAATTCAAAAATTTATCCCCTGATGAAAAGTATCTTTCTAAGAACAATAACCCTCCTAAATTTTCGGTCGAATTTTTCAAAGATCAAAAAAACATAAATAATATTAATTGTTTTTCAAATGAAGAAAATAAATGGAAAAAATCCAATGTTTATTTCAAAAAAAATATATTATATATTAATTTTAGAGATAAATTTATTTTTCGCAGAGGTAGAATTAATTGTTCACTAAACGACAACGGTAAATGGAGGTGGTTTGGAATTCAATTTTCTATTAAACAAAATTAAATTAAACTCTCTAACTTAATACTTGATGGAAGTAATTTAGCATCATCAAAATCTGTTAATTTGTTTTGTCTTATTATTTGCTGTAAAATTTTAACATATTCTTTTCCTGTTTCTGCATATTTGTCTAAATATTCAGAAAGAATTAAACTATCTAGTTCCTTTTTTTGATCTCTCAATTCGGCTCTCACGCTTCTAAATTCTTTATAAGAAGAGTGAGTATTCAAATTTCTATGGTACGCTTTTACGGAGGCTTGTAATACTTTAAATTTCATCACCTTGTGTGTGCTGTTAGTGTCTGCACCTGAGGGTTTTATTCCCTCCCCTGACCAAGTCCATTGACCAAATAATGCATTTCCTTCCTGTGCAAATCTGGATGTTCCCCACCCAGTTTCTTTAGCAGCCTGAGCTATTGCCATTGAAGTTGGGATCTCATCCATCCTAATTTTTAATGTAGATAGGTCTTTATTTATTATTCCATATTGTTGAAATTTTATTTCTAACCATTTTTTTTCTGCTCGTGTATTTTTACTTTTATTTAAAATACTAAAAAGTTTTTTTCTATCTAGTCTTATGTTATTATTTTCCTTAATTATTAATGGTAAAATAATTTGAATAAATAAATTTTTTCTTTTTTTTGTATTTTCTATTTTTATTATTTCTTGAGGCAGAAGTGATAAGGATACTGGTTTAACCAATTTAGTTTTTCTCACATCTTTTAGATTATAATTGGTATCTTTAAATAATTGTTCAATTGTTGTTGCACTTAATCTAATACTCTCATTTGAAAAATCTTTAAATTCTAGTACGTCATCAAATAAAAACTGTTTATCTAATTTATCATCTAATTTAGAAGTCTGATTTACTAATGTTTTTTTGAAACTATTTTTAGAATTATTTTCAAAGTCTTTTGAAAAAAATGTTCTTTCTTTAGTAAAATTAACAATTTTAGGCATAATAAAAAAAGTAGAAATTATTATTAAGCTAGATAAAAATGTTCTTGATAATGTGCCTAGGCTTTCTTTCTTAACATTATTATTTTTTTGTTTTCTTACAATAAAACTCTTTTTCTTTAAATATTGTCTTATTTTAGAAATTGAGTTTTTAGTTTTTTTCATTATTATACTGCAACTACTTCTTTTACTTCTGGTAAGTAGTGACATAAAAGGTTTTGAACACCCTGTTTAAGTGTCATTGTTGAGCTTGGACATCCTGAGCAACTACCTTGCAGTTCTACTTTTACAACTCCATCTTTAAATTCTTTAAATTTAATATCACCCCCATCCTTTGCAACAGCTGGTCTAATTTTTGTTTCTAAAAGACTTATGATTTTTTTTTCAATTTCTTTAAGTTCACTTTTTTTTTCTTCAAAGAGTTCATTTGCAATTACAAATTCTTTTCCAGTCGAATAAAAATCATTAATTAATGAAATCACTATATGTTTAACATCTTCCCAATCTATATTTTCAGATTTATTTATAGACAAAAAATCTGAACCTAAAAATACTGCGGTTACACCATTAACCGACAAAAGATTCCTTACTAGCTCGCTATCAGTTTCTTCTTTTTTTGTTACTTCAAAAGAACCATTATTGGATACAGTTTTTCCCGGTAAAAACTTTAGTGAATTAGGGTTAGGTGTTACTTCTGTTTGCACAAACATAATTTATATATAATGATTAATAATAAAAATAAAACAAATTAATAAATTTAACTAAAAACCCACTAATTCTTTAATTTCTTTAATTTTTTTTGAGGCAATTTTGTCTGCTTTTTCAGAGCCTTTTAATAAGATTTCATCTAAATATTTTTCATCATTTAATAATTTTTTTATTTCTTTTGATATTGGTTCAATTTTTTCAATTAGAGCTTCTGACAATTTTTCTTTAAACTCTGAAAATTGCTTTCCATTAAATTCATTTACTGAATCTTCTAATTTTTGATTTCTTAAGCTTGAATATATTCCTAATAAATTTTCTGCTTCAGGTCTTTCAGCTAAATCTTTAATATCAGTTGGCATAGGCATGGGATCTGTCTTTGCCTTTTTTATCTTATTAAATATTTTATCTTTTTCGTCTGTAAGGTTAATTCTGCTTAAATCTGAAGGGTCCGATTTACTCATTTTTTTTATTCCATCTTTAAGACTCATTATTCTAGAAAATTTTTTTTGTATCAAGGGCTCTGGAACTTTTAGAAAATTCGGTGTATTAAAATCATTATTAAATTTTTGAGCAATATCTCTACAAAGCTCTAAATGTTGTTTTTGATCATCACCCACAGGAACATGTGTTGCATCATATAATAAAATATCCGCAGCCATTAAGATTGGGTAAGAATAAAGACCAATACTAGCTTTTTCTTTATCCTTTCCTGCTTTTTCTTTAAACTGAGTCATTCTATTTAGCCATCCAATTCTTGAAACACAACTTAAAATCCAGGCTCCCTCAGAGTGTGCTGGAACCATTGATTGATTAAAAATAATACTATTGATGGGATCTATTCCACTTGCTATAAAAGTTGCTGCAGTTTCTCTTATATTTCTTTTTAATTCTTTAGGGTCTTGTTTAACAGTAATTGCATGAAGATCTACAACGCAAAAAATACATTCGTTATCTTTTTGATTGTTCAATTCAACAAAATTTTTAATAGCACCCAAATAGTTTCCTAAATGAAGATTTCCTGTTGGTTGAACACCTGAAAAAATTTTCATACTCATAATTAATACTTTAGATGAATATCACTAATTTTAAAAGCTTTGATAAAAATTGCCACCAAAATGTAGAATATTAATCCCAATATTACTATTCCCACAAGGTATGTAGATTTAAAAATTTCCTCATATAGAAACCTGTCTTTAAAAAAATGAATCAAATAATTAAAAAACATTCCCATCAATATTGAGGCAGCTAAAATTTTGATAAATCTATCTATAAAAATTAAATTAAAACTAAATAATTTTCTTTGTTTTAATAAAATAAGTAAAGAGATAGCGTTAAACCAAGAAGATATCGTGGTTGCTATGGGTATAATTAAGAAACCGATTTCTTTAAAAAAAATAATACTAATAAAAATATTTAATAAAACTGAAATTAAAGAAATATAAAAAGGAATTTTAGTATTACGTCTTGCGAAAAAAAAAGTAGAAAAAACTTTAATTAAAGAAAAAGCAGGTAATCCCATTGCAAAATAAAATAATGCCTTTGCAGAATTCTTAACACTATCTTCATCAAACGATCCATATCCAAATAAAGAAGATATGATCTCTTCAGAGGCAATCAATAAAGCGATTGTTGCTGGTATGCTTAAAAATAAGCTTAATTCTAAAGCTTTGTTTTGAATTAAGCTTATTTTTTCTTTTTTTTTATTTTGAACATATTTTGAAAGTTGAGGCAATATTACTGTCCCTATTGCAATTCCAGCAATTGCAAGATTTATTTGATAAACTCTATCTGCATAATAAAGGTAAGATACTGCGCTGGCCTGGAAAGATGCAATAATTGTTCCTACTAAAATATTTACTTGTGTAACTCCAGAAGAAAAAATGCTTGGTAATAATCTTTTAAAAAAAATTTTTACTTTTTTATCTATCTTAGTATATATTTTTAATTTAGGTGAAAAATATTTTTTTGTAAAAAAATATAAAAATATAAACTGCAATATTCCTGACAAAGTAACTGCATAGGATAAATAATATACTAATTCATCATTTAAAACCCTACCAAAAAATAACACTCCAATTAAAAGAATGTTCAAAATAATCGGTGATGCTGATGCAATGGCAAATTTATTATGAGAGTTTAAAATTGCAGAAAAGAAAGATGCTAAGCTTACAAACAATAAAAAGGGGAAAGTAATTCTTGTCAAGGTTACAACTAATTCTATTTTTTGTGAATCTTCCTCAAACCCTGGGGCGATGAGGAATACAAATAACGGCATGAATATTTCAATAATGAGTACTAAAAAAAGTAATCCTAAAATAAGTAAATTAAAAACATTATTAGCAAAATTTTTTGACTGTTTTTTTTTGTTCAATAAAGATGAATAACTTGGTACAAATGCAGCATTAAATGTTCCTTCTGAAAATAATCTCCTAAATGTATTTGGAATTCTAAATGCAACAAAGAAAACATCAGCCAAAGGTCCTGCACCAAGAAACACTGCTATCGATATATCTCTGACATAACCCAGTAGTCTACTAATTATAGTAAAAAAACTAAATGTGCCAGTTGACTTAATGAGGTTCATAAATCATATTAGTCATAAATTAACAGTATTTGTATATCTAATTATCATAAATGAAAAAAACTAAAATAGACCATTACACAGATAAAGAAGCCTTGGAATTCCATAGCTATAA
>Ga0209709_10002270_pt1 | contig 16942 bp, 14 predicted proteins | sample ArcticOcean_MG_C_2_FD_187435 | JGI IMG/M metagenome (GOLD analysis project Ga0209709, IMG submission 187435) | Marine microbial communities from western Arctic Ocean - ArcticOcean_MG_CB4_136 (SPAdes) (version 2) | ecosystem: Environmental > Aquatic > Marine > Oceanic | place: Arctic Ocean... | reverse complement strand
ATACTTAAAAAATATGGAGTACCTGACAAAGTGCATAATTTTAATTTATACGCGAGGTCTTTTGTCCACAGGTCTTATGTGAAGAGACCACATTTGGAAAATGCGATGAATGGCATTACAATTGTTAATAGACCGAAAGACTGTTTAAATTTAAAAACCAAATCCAATGAAAGATTGGAATTTTTGGGAGACGGCATATTGGAATGTATTACAAAATACTATTTGTATAGGCGGTTTCCGAAAGAGAACGAGGGTTTTATGACAGAAAAGAAAATTGCCCTGGTTAAGAATGAATCCATTGGCAGAATGGCATATGAAATGGGACTTAATCGATGGTATATTCTTTCAAAAAATGCAGAGGAGAAGAAAACACGAACCAATCTTAAAAAACTAGGTTGTTTATTTGAAGCATTTTTAGGAGCTTTGTTTTTGGATTTTAACAAAATCACTATTAAAGACGAAGATGATTGGTTTAAAAATGTATTTGTAACAGGTCCAGGATTTCAGATTGCGCAGACATTCGTGGAAAGTATATTTGAGCAACATGTTAACTGGACTGATATTCTTCAAAATGATGATAATTATAAAAATATATTGCAGGTGATGATCCAAAAGGAGTTCAAAATTACACCCTCCTATATGGAAATTTCAGAACACGATGAAGATACTGGTTATCATATGGGAGTTTTTATTTGCATAGGGGAGAATATAGTGAATGTGGATTTTGATGATTCTAAACCATTTAGTGCATATGGTTCTTTCGAAAAAATACAAAAAGAATTAACAAATAATGGCAACTTGTTTATCTTTCTAGGCGAAGGGAAACATAAAATTAAAAAGAAAGCAGAACAAACGGCTTGTAGATTAGCTATTGAACAAATAAAAAAAAAGTAGCAAACTTTTTATAAGTAAGTATTATATATGAGTAGTCTTTTAGAACAGCTTGAAGTAAAACCTCAATCAAAAACACAGCAAAAAGTCAAAATTATCATTCCCACAGAAGGTCAGGCAAAAGTTAGAGTAAAACCAAGAATTATAGACAGGACCGGCGAGGAATTTGATAGAAGTATTATAATGGGAAAATTAAAACGCAGAGGCTTATCCGTACCAAAAATGAAACAAAGTGCTAAGATTCGTGTATTAACAGAAGCATTGTCGGACACTCCTGAGGAAACGGTTGAGGAGGTTATCAAAGTAAAACCAAGAATCAAAATTAAAAAATTAGGAAAAGTAAAAATCAGAGCAAGTAAAAATATTAAAAAGGGTACGATAACGGCGATTGCAAAACCGGGCTCTTCTGTTATCAAAGTAAAATTACCAAAAAAATTCTCACTAAGGCGGTCTCAAATATCTCCTAATATAATTAAATTTGAAAAAGAATTGAGCAGCAAATTACCTGTACCGCCACCGTCAGTAAATATACGTGCTGGAGCATATTATAGAAATAACAGAGAAATTTTTGTGAATTTTATCAATTCTCTTTTTGCGCCATATAAAGATGAATTAATAGAAGAATCTAAAAATCTTACTTGCGATAGTATGAATGAGTCTAAATCCGGTGCTTTTTCTCTTTTGACTCACCAATCAATCGTTCGGGATTATATTAACCTGTATACTCCTTATAGGGGTTTGCTGTTATATCATGGTTTGGGTGCTGGTAAAACGTGCGCATCCATAGCTATAGCGGAAGGTTTTCAAAACCCAATGCATATTTTAGTCCTGACCCCAGCATCACTCAGACAAAATTATCAGAATGAAATTAAAAAATGCGGTAATGAAATGTATAGGTTAAATCAGTATTGGGAATTCCTATCCAATGATAATAATACAAAGAAAACCAGAATATTAGCAAAAATGCTGAGTGTTTCCGAGTCATTTGTTAAAAAACACAAAGGTGCGTGGTTTGTAAATGTTGCAAACGAGAGCAATTATGAATCATTAGATACACAAGAAAAATTTGTTTTAAATGAACAAATAGATGAAATGATTAGAGCAAAATATCAATTTATAAATTATAATGGGTTGCAAAAGCAGCATTTATCTAATTTAACAGATGATGGAAAAATAAATCCGTTTGATAATAAAGTAGTAATTATAGACGAAGCGCATAATTTCGTTAGTCGTATTGTAAATAAATTAAAAAAACCAGACAGTCTTTCGATGAAATTATACGAATACTTATTATCAGCTGAAAATTGCAGGATAGTTATGTTAACAGGTACGCCAATCATTAATTATCCCAATGAATTGGGCATATTGTTTAATATACTTCGTGGTTATATTAGAACATATAGATTTAATTTATCAATAAGACAAAAAGGCAAAGTAAACCAAAAAACAATAGAAGATATATTGGGGACATTTAACATCCAAGATTTTGTTGAATACAATCCATCAAACGATGAATTGATAATTACTAGAAATCCATTTGGATTTGTAAATACTAAAAATAGGTCTGGTCAATATGAAGGAATGAGATTAGATAGACAAGGGAATATGCCGACAAAAAAATTCATAGCAATTATAACAAGTCGTTTAGAAGATGCTAACATTGGCGTTTTAAAAGTAAGTGAGAATCCTCCATATAAAGCATTGCCTGATACTTTGAATGAATTTAAAGCAATGTTTATCGATCCAAAAGACAATAGTTTTAAAAATACTAATTTATTTAAAAGGCGTGTTTTGGGGTTGACATCTTATTTTCGAAGTGCCACAGAAGAATTGATGCCACGATTCAATATTGAAAAAGATTTAATTGTTGAAATGATTCCAATGAGTGATTATCAATTTGGTGTATATGAAATGGCGCGCGCCGAGGAGAGAAAAACAGAATTAAGTAACGCTCGCAAGCGCAAAGGAGGCGGTGACGATGACAGTGTATCAACATACAGGATATTTTCTCGCGCATTTTGTAATTTTGTTTTTCCGCCTGCAATCAGCAGACCCAAGCCAAAAGAAGGCGAACAAATAGCGGCAGTATTAAAAAGAGATGTTAACGAAGATATTTTGGATATAGTAAGTTTACAAGAAGAAGTTGCAAATATTGATGGCAGACATGAAGATGATGATAAAAAGGAAGTAGAAACCAATCGTAAAGTTAATCGTGATGCTAATTATGAAAACAGAATTAAAGATGCCATTGAAGCTTTAAAGGTAAATGCTGACAAATATTTAATTCCTAGCGGTTTGAAAATTTATAGTCCAAAGTTTTTGGCGTTGTATGAAAATATTATAGAAAATTCAGGATTACATTTAATATATTCTCAGTTTCGTACATTAGAAGGTATTGGTATATTTAGTATGGTATTAGACCAAAATGGTTTTGCACAATTTAAAATAGCACAGGATAAAGAAGGTGTATGGAGAATTATTGTTAAAGAAGGAGATGAAGATAAACCAAAATATGCATTATACACTGGGACAGAAACCACGGAAGTAAAAGAGATGATGAGATTAATTTTTAATGGAGATTGGAAAAAACTACCTGACTCAATTAAAGAGGTATTAAATGATACCGCTGCTAATAATAATCACGGTGAAATAATAAAAATATTTATGATTACATCTAGTGGGGCAGAAGGTATTTCTTTGAAAAACACAAGATATGTGCATATACTCGAACCATATTGGCATCCCGTGAGAATGGAACAAGTAATAGGTAGGGCAAGACGTATTTGTAGTCATCAAGATCTTCCAGAGGAAGAGAGAAGAGTAAACGTATATTTATATTTAATGCGCTTCACTGACGAGCAATTAGTGCCTGCTGCGCTAAAAGGCGGGATGGCCTCGAAAGGTTTATTGGAAAAAGATGTATCCAAACTGGATAAATCAACTCCTTTAACTAGTGATCAAGCATTGTTTGAAACTTCTAATATTAAAGAGGCAATCAATAAACAATTATTAACAGCCGTAAAAGAATCAGCTTTCGATTGTGCTTTACACGCTAGAGCTGACGATAAAGAACAATTGATGTGTATGTCGTTTGGTAGACCTGCGCCAACTGCTTTTACTACAACACCGGCATTGACCATAGAAACAGACTATGATAAACAACAAAAGAAAAATTATGAAAAGATTACTTGGAAAGCTATTATAGTAACTATTTCTGGTAAAAAATATGCTTTCAGGCAAAGCAAGAAAGGCTCGAAAACCGGGGATGTTTATGACTTAGAAAGTTATCAAAGAGCGGTAAAATTGGGTGGTGAAGCTATCCCAGTCGGTAAATTGGCCATAGACCCAAAAACAAAGAAATTAGCTTTTAATTTAATTTAAAAAATTGAAAAAAAATTTCACAATTAGTCACTTAAAAAAACATACGATATAATATATAATGCAGACCGTTGTTATCAATCAACTAAAATCCAACATATTCAAAAATACATTTGGTATCTCTCTTCCAAAAAAGGTTAAAATACCGACACCACAAAGACCAACTGTAGCCCAAATCAAAGAACGATTTCAATTTTTGAAAGGAAAAATTTTCGCATATCCTAAGACAAAAAATAAGGGTGGACCTGGTCAGTTTCTAGAGCAACAATTAGGAATTCCCAATAGTTCGGCTTGTTTGGATTGCTCGGACGGTGAGCTGAAATTGTTTCCACTTCGCAAGTTGAAAAATGGTTCTTTGTCTCCTAAGGAAACAGTGGCGATCACGATGAGAGGTCTTCGTGCCCAGGATATTAACAATCCAAAACCGTGGTTGCTGTCAGACCTTAAAAAGAAGACACACAACATGCTCTTCATAAGTTATCTTCGCGACGGAGACAACATCACATATTTATCAGCCTTTTCATTTGGTGCCTTGTGTCCTGAATATAGTGTCTTCGAAAGCGATTACATAAAAATAACCGATTATTATAAAACACGCGGTATCTGTCAACTAGCAAAGGATGACCCTTTATATCACAGTAACACCATCAATGGCAAATTTATGCAAGGTCGAACAAAAGGTGGCGGAAAAAAAGTGGGTGGTGGTGCACGCACTGTCGCATTTTATTTTCGAAAAACAGAATTTATAAAAGATGTTATTTTACGCAATATCACACAATCAATACATCAGTAGTCTTGGATGCCGGATTCTTTGAATGAATGGCTCGACGGGCGGAAATTTCAGTGAAGGTATAACCTTCAAAACTTTTTTTTACTAATTCAACATTTGCATTGCTCATAGCAAATTTAATGTTGACCGAAGTCAGTGCTTTTGTTAATTTAAACAAATTCTTATGCATATCTATATTAAATCCATTTTCCGTGTATCCTACAAATGAAGTTCTGTTTTTTGGAGCATAAGGCGGGTCTAGATATACAAAATCTCCCTTGGTTGCGTTGTTCATAGATTTAACAAAATCGGTATCAATAAATATAACATCTTTTATCAATTCACTAATATTGTCAATTTCACTTCTGGAAATAATCATTGGTGTTTTTTTATAATGACCAAACGGAACATTATATCCATTGGGACCTTCACGATACACACCTCTAAAGCCCGTTTTATTCAGCATTATAAATAACGCGGAATTTTCCACAGATAATTCAGTTAATTCATTGAATTTCTTTCGCATCCAATAATAATAACTTTCCTTTGATGTCTTGGCCTCAGCTTCGTTCATAGGTTTCCTATTTGCAGTGCCTCTTTCGACAGTAGGACATTCGCTATATTCATTTTTATATTTTTCAACGCAAACAATTAAAGCATCTTTGTTAAACTGGACGTCTCGATATACTCGTATTAGTTGCTTATTCAAGTCATATGCATATACATTACCTTTAATTATGAGCTTTCCCATTTTTTGCAAAGAAAGTAGGGCTAATAGCACGCTTCCGCCACCTAGAAAGATTTCGTGATAGTTTTCCATTGTATCAGGAAAACTATTCATAATTTGATGAATGTGTTGCGTTTTTCCTCCAACCCACTTTAAGAATGGTTTTTGAAACTTAATCGACATTTGTATAATTATAATAATGTCGATTAATTTAAAATCAATTTTTTTCAAGTATTAATTTCGTTGTTTCAATAAATTAATAATAACTACTTGATTTTCTTCTATGCGTTTAAGATACGGAATAATCCCTTCATCCGTTTTTTTAAGTTTTTGTAAAAATGATACCGCGTTAACCACGGGAGCGACTGACGTATTTTCCTCGACTTCAAATCTTACGCGCCTTTCTGGCATTTCATCTGTTAAAACGGTGGGTTCAATCTTAATGTTGGAACTATCATCTATCTTTAAATGAGTCGAAGTTGATTCTCCCGTTAACCATTGTTTGGCAGAATTTTCGTTTGGATTATACTGCGCCATTATTTTTTTCAACTCACGTTCTCGTTCTTGCAATGTGGTATCAACCATTCTTGCATCAATGGGTTCGTCGTCTGTTTTATCTGAGAAATCAATATCGGCTGGTTTTTGTTTATTAATTAAAGTATCAAAGTTGTTTTGCTGTACTTTTAAATTTTGTTCGAAAATCTGACCTTTTGTCATAGATGGTGGTTTTTTAGTTTCGGGTTTAGCTTGTTTTGGCATCTCCTGTGCAAATTGTTTAAGAATTTCTTTATTCATCACCATTAAATCATTATTAAATTTAAAACGATTTTTATTCATCTCCGTAACGCGGTATTCCAATACATGTTGGAATTTTTTGGGGTTACTTTTTTGATTAGGATGGTTCGATAATAATTGCCACAATAAACTTTTGTTTTGCGAAGAAAAAACAGACATATATAATATTAAAATTAGATGCTTTTAATATTCTATCGTTTATTAAAATAAATACCTCGTAGTTTTCGCATATATTTATCAGTGATTCGTTTTTTAAAAAAAGAAATCGGTTTACCTTCTAGGAGTTTGATTATAAAGTGTAAAGAATACATTCCACATTCTGTACTTAAATATTGATGTCTTCTACTTGTTTGCTTAAATATATATTTTTCTCCTAAATTTCGTGCCTGTTTACGAACTGTCCTGACAAATTTCATTAAGCGCCTGGGTACTTTATCTCCGTAACTATCAAAATAGTAAATAGCTTTTTTTCTAATATCAATAAACATTGCCACCCAATGCGAGCCCTCTTTATAGTGTGGATCCAAATTGAATATTAAACCTATTTTGGTGATACCCTTACTTTTATAGTCCAATAGAGAAAAATTACATATTTCTTCCCATACACATTCATTATGTAGTTTTCGAACGTCATAATCGATGGGCGAAGGTCCTAAAAAAATGAAATGTTTATGTTTTTCTTCATATTGTTTCATTAACTGTTCTATTTCAATAGAAGTAAGCCAAGTATTAGGTTTCTTTGTCCATTCTCTTGGTTGTTTTGGGGAGAAATTTTGCATAAAGAATCCTGACGGTAAATCATTTTTAATACATTTATGTCTTAACCAACAGGATTCTTTATGGCATGTTTTCTGCATATTCTTTTTCAAATGTTGCCATATTTCCTTGGCGTCGTTGCTATGGATTTTAACGTCCGGATGTCTGGCATTCCAAGTATTTTTTAATTTATGTAGAGCCGATTTACTATAGCAAGTAAAATCTAATTCATCATTATTCGTTTTGGGAGAACATTTATCCTTATTTTTGTGAAATTTTTTTCTTCTTGTTTTTTTATGTTTATGTTTATGATATTTACGCGTTTTTGATCGACCGGTCATCTTAAATATCATTGATATTTTTCTTTTTCAAACCTTTTTCACGAAATCTTGGATCTTTTAAATTAAAATTTCTAGTTTTTGGTATGATAATAGGTTTCAATGTTTTAGTACTTTTAATTTTTATGTTGTCTGTAATTTTTGGATGCTGTGTATTTTTTTGTTTATATATGAGATTATTCGTTTGTTTCATGTTAAAGGTCGACTTTTTAGATGATTTCGGTGATGTTATATTTTTATAATCAGCCTGGATTAATTCCATCTTATCGGTGAACTTAAAATGGTCAATACAATTTTGAGCATAATTCGCAAAAGATTTATTAACTTTTGTATTAATTTTCTCTCCACGCAACAGGTCCTTTGTTAATTTAAAGATGCGTTTTTTATAAAACTCTAAATCATTCTGTGAAATTTGTGTTAAATTTTTTTTTTTCATTAATTTACTGAAATGAACATGATTTGTTAAATATTGTAAATCAATTAAATTCAATGATGCGTCCATTTTAATATAATTTTAGTAATTATATTTTGTTTTATACGCGAACAATTAAAATAGTTTAATAATGCATAATGAAATTGTCTATTGATAGTAAACAACGTATAACTACAACATTATTAATGTTTTTAGAATTTTATAAAATTTTAATGGCAACATTCTTGGTTTTATTTGTTCCTCAACAATGTGGGCTTGAGGTATGCACTATAACAGAAAATTTCTTAAAACGGGATCCGGTGAATTTTGCGGCATTAATTAGTAATTTCATAACATTTGCTTCCGTTCTTAATTTTTATATTGTAGAAATAAAAAGGGAAAACTGGTGTATCCAATATTTAGACATTGATATTTCTAAACCGAATGATTATTTGGACAACGAGATAGAAGCATATCCAAAATATAAAAAACAAATGAATCTGTTAAACAAACGATATTTGAAATCCATGTATATATCTTCCACTTTGTTAGTTATTAATTTCGGTTTATCTGGTACGGCAGTAGGGTTTGATTATGTGGGTACCAATACAGTAACCACGATGTTAAGTTTTTTTCTTTTAATATCGAGTAAATTATATAGCGCTTATGTAACAGGTACAGAATCTGTTAAGAAAGAACGTGCACTAAGCGCTTATATGAAGACAGCCAAAACTTATAATACAATAGACGAAGATTATAGAATTACAGATATTAATACTGAAAATATAGTAATATCGGTGGAAGAAAAAACCCTTTAATTTGTTTTCAAATTTTTAATTTGAACACGCGTATTATTATTAAACATCTCTCGTCCTAAATTGCATATATTGGGATTAAATGGAGAGAATCGTTCTTGTTTAAATAATAATTGATTTGTCATTTTCGTTGTTTCAATCGGTGGCGTTAAATAAGTTGTATTATACAAATCACTTTTAGAACTAGGAATAAATTTGGCCTGTGGACAAGATTGTAGCGGAAACACAATATTCATTAGCTTTGACTCTGTATCAATCTTTGATTGAAAACCGTTAAATGGTAAAGATTGACTACTACCCGCAAACATATGTCTTGTATTATAGACAGGTCTCCGCTCGCAAGGTACATTTGCCGGAAGACGACAATCCAATATAGGAAATACAACAAATTTAGTATCTACTGGTCGCGGGTCATAATTCATTTGAAGAGGAACGCCCGACACATTCCGTTTATACATTCTATTACTTAATTGTGTTGTTCTACCTTGTTGACAATAATAAGCTCCATTAACAACATTTTCCATTATATTATCACAATAGAATAATTATTTCAAATTACCTAAAGATATCTATTAAAGTATTCGTAATATGTGTGGAATCTTTGCAGTGTTGTCTAGTGATACCAAAGGGGATGATAGTTTTGAAACGAAAAATTTTCATAAGGGTCAAAATAGAGGACCGGAAAATTCAGTATGTTCAAGAGTTAATGAACATATTTTATTTGGATTCCATCGTTTGGCTATTAATGGGTATAGCAATCCACATTCGGAGCAACCAATTTGTATTGGAAATTGTGTTCTCATCTGCAATGGTGAAATTTACAACTGGAAAGAATTACACAGTATGTTAGACATTCCTGCTAAAACAGGTTCAGATTGTGAAATTATTATTCATTTGTATAAACAATTCGGTATAGAATATGTGTTAAATAAATTAGATGGTGTATTTGCATTTGTATTGTTTGATAAAGAAAAAAATCAAGTTTTTATAGCTCGTGACCCATTTGGAGTCAGACCATTATTTATTTCATATAACAAAGATAATCCCGATCATTATTTTTATGCATTGTCTTCGGAGCTTAAAATGATGACTCATATGATAGACGGTCATACATATGTTGCTAAACAATTTCAACCGGGGTCATATGCTAAAATTAATTTTAATGATGGAGGAAAAATGATAAAACATCAATACTATAATAATGTTTGCTCGGAAAATGTCAGTTGGATGCAAGATAAAAACAACTATCTTCTTTCGATTAGAGATAATCTAATAGCCGCTGTTAAAAAAAGAGTTGATAATACAGACAGAGAAATAGCTTGTTTGCTTTCGGGAGGATTGGATAGTAGTTTAATCACTGCATTAGTCGCAAAATTTCATGGCACTAAAAATTTACATACTTGGAGTATAGGTATGAAGGGTTCTGAAGATTTAAAATATGCGAAAAAAGTCGCTGATTATCTAGGTACACATCACCATTCCGTAGAATTAAGCACAGTAGAATTTCTTGATGCCATTGAATCAGTAATACAAACAATTGAGAGTTATGATACAACCACTGTAAGAGCTAGTGTTGGCAATTGGCTAATTTCTAAATATATTAAAGAAAACAGTAACGCGAAAGTTATTTTTAATGGAGATGGTAGTGATGAAGTTACGGGTGGTTATATGTATTTTCATTATGCTCCAAATGCTTTAGAATTTGATAATGAATGCAAACGCTTATTAAAAGATATACATTATTTCGATGTGCTCCGTTCAGATAGAAGCATAGCTTCGCACGGATTAGAAGCAAGAACACCGTTTCTTGATAAGAATTTTGTGCAAAGTTATTTATCAATTCCGGCTCAATATAGATTTCAAATTATGAAAGAGACAAAAATAGAGAAGTATTTATTAAGAAAAGCATTTGATAATGAAAATATGTTATTACCAAAAGATGTTTTATGGCGTAGAAAAGAGGCATTTAGCGATGGAGTTAGCGCGCAAAAGGAATCTTGGTTCAAGGTAATACAAAATTATGCAAAACAAAAATATAAAGATATGGATTTAGATGGCCCTGGTTGTGAAAAATATTTATATCGAGAAATCTTCAACAAATATTATCCAAATTGTAAAGAGGCAATTCCATATATGTGGATGCCGAAATTTGTGAATGCATTAGATGCATCAGCAAGAACATTAGATATTTATAAATCAAAACATACAGATGTTAAATTGGAGAGTTGTTAATCAGATTCATTTAATCCACTGGCTTTAAATTTCGCCCAGCTTATATTATTAACGGGTTTTTTGTGTTTTGGTGCGCGTTTTTTATCTTCCACGTCTAATTTTTTTTCTCGTTGTAAAGCGCTATCAATATATAATTGTTTTAGAACTTCTCCGATTTTAACAGATGCCTCGTGCTGGTCCAAACCACCATCTTCTACTTCGCGGAGCGTATCAATGAATTTGCGTAAAATATTAAGATTTAATTCGTCTTTCATAATTCTATTAAAAATGTTTGTATAATTAGTCCAAAGAAAGTTGCAATGAGATATAACAATTTTCTCAAATTTCTTTGGTTCAAATGTCATCATGCGATTATATTTTTTTTTCAAGTTTACCATTTTCTCAACCTCGTCGCGGATAAGACGACTATGTTTTAGTTGTCGAATTTTTGAAGTATTATCATCAGCATCATATGCTTTAATCATTTCCTGCAGATTTAAACGTTGTTTATCATCCATTATAACATACTAGAATACTTTCTTTTTATTTAATTTAATCTAAATATACATTATATGGGAAAATCAAGAAAACATAAAGGTGGGAATCCTACATCTGTAGATTGTACAAAACATCCGTGTCCTACTTCAACTGCGGATGGTGGGTCCTTGGCGGCGATAACAAAAAAAGGGATCTACAACCAAAAAGCTCAAGCAGATAATATGACAAAAGCTAATGATGCTCTGGTAGGTGGTGGTAAAAGAAAAAAAGGTGGTGCTGATAAAGTTGTCTGTCCGCAACCTGCCGCCGGGTCTGGAGGAAGTATTCCCGCGGGTGGTTCAAGCGCCGGTGCTAATATGTGTGACGGGTTGGGGACAAGCCAGCAACAAAGTGCGAATGCCGTTGGGGATTCGACAAAAGGTTTAAGCACTTCCCCCCCCAAAAATCCTTTTGTCGGTGGAAAGTCACGCCGTAGAAAAACGAGGAGACGACGTAGAAAATCCAGAAGAAAACCCAGAAGAAAATCCAAAAGAAAATCCAAAAGAAGACGAAAAACAAAAAAACGAAGTCGTAAATTAAGAAGACGCCATTATTAATTTCATAAATAAAATAACTATATATTTTAATATGAAGTTCAGTGATATGATTCTATCTTTATTAATAATATTAATATTCGTGGGTATGTATGTATTTAGTATAATATCTGTAGGATTGAAAAATATAAAGAAGGATTGGCCAAAATATAGATGTAATCCTATGGCGATGCCTTTAGCGGGACAACTTGGATTTGATCCTATAGAGAATTTCACATTCTGTATTACAAAAATGCAATCTAATGCAATGGGTTTCTTTTTAGAGCCAATTCATTTCATTGTTGGAATGATGGGTAACTTAGGAAAGGAATTGTCAGAAGCAATTAATATGGTTCGCAATGTAATAGCATACATAAGAGGCATGGTTGGAAATATTGTTGGTGATATTTTCGGAGTGTTTATGAACATTTTGATTCAAATTCAAACAATTATGATAAAGATTAAAGATCTGGCAATGAAAATGGTGGGCGTTATGACAACAACTATGTATATTATAGGAACAAGTATGAAGTTGGGCAAGAGTATTTGGGCGGGGCCCATAGGTGGTATTTTGCGCACATTATGTTTCAAAGGAACGACACCCATTACATTAAAATCAGGAAAACAAGTTTCTATTAAAGACATTAATTTAGGAGATACATTAACTAATAATTCCAGCGTTATAGGTCTATTGAAATTAAAAGGTGATAAAAGTAACCCATACTATAAAATATGGAGTCGCGATTTAGAAGATTACATCTATGTAACGGGCGAACATAGAATATTAAATAATGAAGAAGCTGATATTAGAAAATTAGATGACATATTTGAAAATTATATTAAGGTAAGTTCTTTTGGAAACGCAGAAAAAACAAATAAACACGATACAGAGTTGTATTGTTTAATTACTTCCGACCATCGTATACCAATTGGGGAATATACATTCTGGGATTGGGAAGATTAATTACATTTTATTTCATATGAATATTATCCAGTTACTATATAATGGATGATATTCCAAAAACATTCGGGTCATACGTAAATAAAATAACAAAAAAAATAGGCTATTTAGATAAATATGGTGGGTCTGTTGTGGTTACGGGCATTGTATTATTCATATTTTTCATCATTTTTTCATATTTTTATGTAATGAATAGACTCAAACCAATTAAGGCCGATTGGGTTAATCAAAGATGCAATCCAGCTGTTATGCCATTCGCAGGTATAATTAATGCACCCCCATCCGTGTCAAAGATTGATTATACCGCGGATAACTTTTATCAATGCACACAGAGTATTTTATCTACGATTATTGGTTATTTTATGCAACCTATTCATTTGACAGTGCAAATGATGACTAAATTTTGGGCTGAAATAATGCAATCCATAAATATGATTCGACATGTATTTGCCTATATTCGGAATAGAATTATGGTTATCGTTTCTGACATATTTGGCAAAATCTATAATGTTATAATTCCAATACAAATAATTTTAATGAAATTAAAAGATATTTTAGCAAAAAATGTAGGCGTAATGACATCGGGTCTATATACGATAATGACAATGTACCTTTCCATGAAATCCTTTTTAGGCGCTTTTTTAGAAATCTTGGTCTTGTCATTAATTGTTCTCGTGGCGGCAACTATTCTTTTATGGATTCTCCCTTTTTCATGGCCTGCAGCTGGCGCAATGACATCGTTGTTTGTGGCTGTTGCAGTACCTTTAGCTATAATAGCCATTGCATTAGGTAATATATTAAATCTTAGTTCCAGTAAGAGCATTCCCGGAAAACCAGGTTGTTTTGATAAGGATACAAAATTAATGCTCAAGCACGGGAAAGTTAAAATTAAAGATATTAAGGTAGGAGATGAAATGTTTGACGGATCAAAAATAACGGCATTCTTTAAATTATCAACATACGGAAAGAAAATGTACCAAATTGATAAATTAAAGATTTCTGGTTCTCATAAAATACAATATGGGGATATCTGGATAGAAGCAAAAAATCATCCCGCAGCAGTATTAATAGAAGATTATTGCGAACCGTTTATTTATTGTTTAAATACAACAAGTAAAAGAATTAAAATAGACCAACATATTTTATTGGATTGGGATGATATAGATGACCTTGATTTCGTAGAATTAAAAAATATCGCGGGAAATTTTATTCCATTTGATGCACCAACACACAAAATACACGCTACTTTGGAAGGTGGGTTTAGTTCTTTAACAAAGATAGAATTAGAAGATGGACGAATGATAAACATATCAGATATAAAAGTGAATGACCAGTTGCGTTTTGGAGAGAGAGTTTTAGGAATTGTTACTATTGATACTAAAAATCTACAACAAGTGAATAAATATAGGATCAAAGATACCATTTTTATTGGAGGTCCTAATTTATGGATTAATGATAATTTAGGAAAATTTTCCACTTTGGGATTAGATTGCGAAAGTATAGAAAAACCGAAACACTTATATCAAATTTTAACAGATACTGGTAAATTTACTGTGGACGGAATCCAATTTATGGATTATAATAGTGCCATTGAACAACTTATGGGAGATTCTTGGGCATCAGACGAATCTTTATTTTCAGCATAAAAATTATCTATGAATTATGTATAGTATGCAAATCAAAGTATTAGGAATGACTTGCCGTATCGAAATTATCGTAATCAGTGTTATCGTGGGAATGATATTAGGAGGCCATGTTTTATGCTCTTGTATAACACCTCAAGCTAAGAAAAAAGCAAAAGAGGGGTTCGCCAATGCTCTTGGATCAGCCCCAACAAATTACAAAATGGGACGAGGTGTAAAATCATCATGGGATACTAAAAAATTGCCCAGCATTGGCCAAGATTTAAGTACCCATTTGGGACCAAAAGTACCTCTCCCCGCAGGACAAATGTTCTTCTTTGCAAACAATAAATTTAGCCCCGATTGCTGCGTTCCACCTCAAAGTGGTGTAAGTAATGGAGATGGGTGTGCTTGTGTTACACAAGAACAAGTGAATTACATCAGTTCTCGCGGTGGCAATCGTTCTGCTTATGGAGAATTTTAAATTGAATCTTTTACGATTATTTATTAATATAATAAATCGTAACCAAATGAACAGTATAAATTATAGCGAATATACTCAGTATACTTGTGAAAAATGTAAAGATACATATTCCGCCAGATATGCCCGTATCTCAGACAGGACAAGTTGTCGACACCATCATTTTATTAAGTTTGACAATGAAATAATATGTCGTGATTGCAAAATTATTAAAGGCGATGGTAATTATAATTGTTTCCATACTAGCAGTCCTAGCAGATGTTGTTTTCAATGATATATGCAAACTCATTGAGTTAGAAAAAAACAGATATGATTTACTTGAAAACATATATATAGTTAGTTCTATGTTTTCGAGTTTTACTTTTTATTCTTCCTTGTTTTGGTGGATTTAGACGGTTTCTTCTTTCTTGTTGTTTTCTTATCAGTCTTTATTGTTGTTTTTGAGCTTAATTTAATTGTCTTCTTCCTTGTTTTGGTGGATTTGACTGGTTTCTTCTTTCTTGTTTTCCTTGGCGATTGTAATTTTATTTTTTGTATATATTTTATTTGGGTAGCGCTAAGACAATTTGTGCATGATGTTTGTCCAGCCTTGTCAGTGATTTTGAAACTTTCAAATTCTTTTATTTTTTCTAATGTAAGTTTCCCTTCACCACTTTTTTTATATTTTTCTAAACAAATGATATCTTTCTTATTTAGTTTAAATAAATGTATTAAAAATTCATCAGTTATTTCTGTTTTACTGGTCATTTTAGTTATATCAGGTAAAATTTCAAATACTTTATTATCAAAAAAATTTTGAGATGTTTTCGTGATATTTATCAGATAAAATATTAATGAAGTATAAAAATAGCGTTGGAGCTGTTTTAATTCTTTTTCATTATTATTTGAATATAACATAAATTGGTGAGCGGAATCCGGATATAATATACCATATTTATCATATAATGGATACCCCATGGATGAGTTGGGCAGTATTAATTTCTTGTCATTATTTTTATCGTTGTTTTTACTAGAAAATTGGCGTATTATATTTCTATTTGATATATTAATAATTGGATATGGGTGAGATTTACTAAAAGTATTCATTTTATCTGATGAATTTCTTACAGTAGAAGATTTATCCTTTAAACTTCCAAATTTCTTCGTATATTTGTATATTTTTTTTAACATTTCAACGGATTCAGTTGGAACAAAATTATTTTCATAAATATTAAACGAAACACCGAATTTGTCACACTTATCATAAATGTCGGTAGCGTTTTTTGTTTTTACATTTTGCATTAAATAATATGTTAAAGGTATTTTACCCGATTTATTACCGAATAATAAATTTGCTTCCTTATAATTATAATAACGCAAATAAATTAATTGTCTGCTTATAATTAAATCACCATTTTTGGATTTTAATGAAATCCATGACGCGGGGTGAATAAATAATAAATATGAATTAGTATTCTTTAATAATGTTAAAGATTTTTTCACAAAATCAGGCCAGATTGATTTACTTTTTGTTTGGTCTCGTTTAACTTTCTGCGTTGTTTTTGCTCTTATACCGCCAGAATTATAAGGCGGGTTTCCAATAATGATATCAAATTTATCTATACCTCCAAACTCCTTCTTCCACTTATCTTCTTCGGTTAGAAAATTAGCACAGGCGATATTGGAGTGGGATTTTTTACCAAATATTTTCCGCGAGATGGCAACATTCTTCGGATT
>Ga0209709_10002269_pt1 | contig 16947 bp, 18 predicted proteins | sample ArcticOcean_MG_C_2_FD_187435 | JGI IMG/M metagenome (GOLD analysis project Ga0209709, IMG submission 187435) | Marine microbial communities from western Arctic Ocean - ArcticOcean_MG_CB4_136 (SPAdes) (version 2) | ecosystem: Environmental > Aquatic > Marine > Oceanic | place: Arctic Ocean... | reverse complement strand
ATCTTATTAGTTCTTAAATAATTTATTCGCTCTATCTTGAAAAGCATCAGCAATTTTATCTAATCCATATTGAAAAGAGGTTGTCATCAAAATGTTTAAAAATTTATTTTTAATTTCAAAATCTACATCAAAAGAAATTTCTGTTCCTTCTTGATGATCTTCAAAAATCCATTTATTATCTAAATGTTTAAGTGGGCCATCTATGTTCGTCACATAAATAATATTATGTTTTTTATTAAATTTTACATCACTTTTATAAGTATCTTTAAAGGGACCTTTGCCAATTGTTAAATCTGCAATTATGTTGACAAAGTCACCAGTCTCATTTTTTTCATGCACTTTTGCATCAATACAATATGGTACAAATGTAGGATATTTTTCTATATCTAAAACTAAATCAATAAGTTGATTTTTCTTACATTCAATTAAACGCTTAACTGAAGCTCTAGGCATTAATTATTTAATCTATTTTTTTGTAATTGTTCAAAATCTTCATCTGCATGATAAGAGGACCTGGTTAAAGGTGTTGAGGAAACTAATAAAAAACCTTTTGATTTTGCAATAACTTCTAACTCTTTAAATTCATTTGGATGATAATAGCGATCTAAAGGATGGTGCTTTACAGAGGGCTGCAAGTACTGACCTATGGTTAAAAAATCTACATCTGCAGCTTTTAAATCATCCATAACTTGAACAATTTCATTTTTTGTTTCACCTAATCCAACCATTAAACCTGATTTAGTAAAAATATTTTTATTATTAAGTTTTGCATTTTTTAAAAGTTCTAATGATGAAAAGTATCTAGAGCCAGGTCTCACTTTTAAATAAAGTCTTGGTACAGTTTCAATGTTGTGGTTAAAAACATCGGGGTTAGCATCGAGAACTTTTTTGTAAGCATCTCCTTTTTTAAGAAAGTCCGGTGTTAAAACTTCAATAGATGTATTTGGATTCTGTTTTCTTATTTGATCAATTACCTCGTAAAAATGGTTTGACCCTCCGTCTTTAAGATCGTCCCTATCAACTGATGTTATTACGACATGTTTAAGATTTAGCTTAAATACCGCTTCAGCAATTTTAACTGGTTCTAGTGGATCTAGTTTTCCAGGTTTGCCTGTTTTAACATCACAAAATGCACATGCTCTTGTGCAGGTATCACCCATGATCATAAAAGTGGCGTGTCTCTTACTCCAACATTCTGTAATATTTGGACAATTGGCTTCCTGGCAAACGGTTATTAAATTATTGTTATTAACAATTGTTTTGGTTAAAAAAAACTCTTTACTATTAACTAGTTTTGATCTGATCCAATCAGGTTTTTTCTTAATCGGATTAATCGGCTTGTTAACTTTTTCTGGATGTCTAATTTTCATTCTTTTTAATTATATAAAGGGTCTCCCCTTCTTTGCCAAACAAAAACTTTTCTCTAATCAACGTCTCTACATAATCTAAGTCTAATTTATCGTTTAATAAAGAGTTTTTAAAATCAAGGTCTTTAATTTTATTTGCTAGATCGGTCTCTTCGTTCTGCAGGTTCATTAAGATTTCTTTTTTTTTAAAATAAGAAAAAAGACCTCTTTCACCTTTTAAAAGGTTGAAGAAAAAATAAAGTATTAAAAAAGTAGAAATTAATAAGAAGTAATTTTTTTTTATTTTACCCAACATCAATAGATTTTATTCATTATAGCTTTTTTTCCAAGCTCTTCTTCAATGCGTAGTAATTGATTATATTTAGCAACTCTTTCCGATCTAGCCAAAGATCCTGTTTTGATTTGGTTTGAATTTGTACCAACAGCAAGATCGGCAATAAATGTATCCTCACTATCTCCAGATCTATGAGAAATTATTGTTGTATAACCAATAATTTGAGCAAATTTAATAACCTCGAGTGTTTCAGAGACTGTACCAACCTGGTTGAGTTTAATTAATATTGAGTTTGAGGAATTATTTAAAAAACCTTTTTTAAGTCTTTCTAAATTAGTAACATAAAGATCATCACCAACAATTTGAACATTCTTAACCGATTTCATCATATTACTCCATGAAAGCCAATCATTCTCTCCGAATGGATCTTCAATTGATTTAATTTTGTATTTATTTATTATTTTTTTGTATTTTATAATCGATTGATTTACAGAAACATATTTTTTTGAATGAATTGAATATTTATCATTCTTAAAAAGTTCATTTGCCGCAACATCTAGACAGATTGAAACATCCTTGCCATTCTTAAAGCCAGATTTATTAATTGCCGCTACAACTAGATCTAAAGCTTTTTCGTTATTATTAATCATTGGAGCAAACCCTCCTTCATCACCTACAGATGTTGATAAACCTTTCTTTTTAATTAGGTCTCTCAAATTGTTAATTACAACAAAACAAATTCTCATAGCTTCTGAAAAACTTTTAGCTTTATCAGGTCTGATCATGAATTCTTGAATCCTTAAACCATTGTTTGCATGTGCACCTCCGTTAATGATATTCATTAATGGGTAAGGTAATTTATAATTATTTTTTACTAAAAATGTTTTATATAAGGGTATATTCTTAATTTTTGCAGAGAGTTTTTTGGCAGCCATTGATACTGCCAAAATAGCATTTGCACCCAATTTTGTTTTTTGTCTTGTACCATCAAGGTTAATTAAAGTCGTATCTATACGTGTTTGATCGTGAATGTTTATGTCTCTAAGTTTTTTAGAGATTTTCGTGTTAACTAAGTTAACCGCACTTAAAACACTTTTACCTAAATATTTTTTATTATTATAATCACGTTTTTCAAATGCCTCATATGTTCCCGTTGATGCTCCTGATGGGCAAATAGCAGATGCACTTAAGTTTTTTGAATACACTTCTGCTTCAATAGTTGGATTACCTCTACTGTCAAAAACTTGACGTGCTCTAATCTTTGAAATTTTACTCATTTATTTTTTAATTAGATTATCAATTTCAAATAGTTGAGACAGTAATTTTTCTAATTTATCTAAAGGAACCATGTTCGGTCCATCAGATGGCGCATTGTCTGGGTCCTGATGTGTTTCAATAAAAACACCTGCTACACCAACAGCGACAGCTGCCCTTGCCAAGTATTCGACAAATTCTCTCTGTCCACCACTCATCTCTCCTAATCCACCAGGTTGTTGCACTGAATGGGTAGCATCAAAAATAACAGGGTAGCCATTTTTTGCCATTATGGGTAGTGATCTCATATCAGAGACTAAGGTGTTGTAACCAAAACAAGCTCCTCTTTCTGTAACTAAAATATTATTATTACCAGAGGCTGCAATTTTTTTAGTAACATTAGCCATATCCCAAGGGGCAAGGAATTGGCCTTTTTTAACGTTAATTATTTTTCCAGTTTCAGCAGCAGCAATTAGTAAATCTGTTTGTCTGCATAAGAAAGCTGGTATTTGTAACACATCAGCATGAGGTGCTACTATAGAGCACTGTTCTGCGCTATGTATGTCCGTTAATATTGGAATATCTAACTCTTTTTTAATTTTATCAAAAATTGGTAAAGATTGTTCAAGGCCAGCTCCTCTTTTTCCTTTTAGGCTAGTTCTGTTAGCTTTATCAAAAGAGGTTTTATAAATGAACCCCATGTTAAACTTAGAAGTAATTTCTTTTATTTGGCCCGCCATATCCATAGCATGCTGTTCTGTTTCAAGCTGACACGGTCCTGCAATAATACAAATTTTGTTATTATTTGAAATTTCTATATTTCCACATTTAACTTTTATATTTGTCATTAATAATTTTTAGCTGCTTTGATAAAAGATGAGAATAAAGGATGTGGCACCAAAGGTCTAGATTTAAATTCAGGATGGAACTGAACAGCTACAAACCAAGGGTGGTTTTTTAACTCAATTATCTCTGGTAATTTGTTATCAGGAGATAACCCTGAAAAAATCATTCCATTTGCTTCAAATTGATCTTTATAGCTAATATTAACTTCGTACCTGTGTCTGTGTCTTTCTTGAATTTTTTTTGATTTATAAATTTTTTTTACTAATGAATTTTCCTTTAATTTAGCCTCATAAAGACCCAGCCTCATGGTTCCTCCTAGATCTTTATCAGTTCCTTTAATTAATTTACCGTCCTTATTCCATTCAGTAATTAAACCAATGATTGGTGTACCACCTTTACCAAATTCACTTGACGTAGCTTTTCTTATATTTAATTTATTTCTAGCAAATTCTATAATTGCCATTTGCATTCCAAAACATATTCCAAAGAAGGGAATTTTTTTTTTTCTAGCATATTTAATTGCCTCAATCTTTCCTTCCGTTCCTCTTTTTCCAAATCCACCTGGTACTAAAATCCCAGAAACTCCTTTTAATTTTTTTTTAATTTCAGAAATTTTTAAATTTTCAGAATCTATCCTTACCAAGTTAACTTTTAGACTGTTATCAATACCACCATGTGTTAATGCTTCATCTAGTGATTTGTAGGCATCTTTGAGATCAACATATTTACCAATAATTGCAATATTGATCGATTTTTTTGTATGTAAAACAATTTTTGTGATCTTTTTCCAAGGGTTTAAATTAACTTTTTTCCTTGATTTAATTTTAAAATATTCAAGAACTTGTTTGTCTAGATTCTCTCTATTAAAACTAATTGGCGCTTCGTAAATAGTTTTAACATCAACAGTTTGAATTACATTTTCAATGTTAACATTGCAAAATAAAGATATTTTTTTTCTATGCTCAAGTGGGATGGGTCTTTCAGATCTACAAATAATAATATCTGGTTGGATACCTAAACTTCTTAGTTCTTTTACCGAGTGTTGAGTTGGTTTAGTTTTAATTTCATCGGATGCTTTGAGGTATGGAACTAAAGTTAAATGAACAAATAAAGCATTTTTTTTACCTACATCATTTGCAAATTGTCTAATAGCTTCAACAAAAGGAAGGCTCTCAATATCCCCTATTATTCCACCAATTTCACAAATTACAAAGTCTTCTTTTGATGTATCGTTTTTTATAAAGTCTTTAATACGATCAGTAATATGAGGAATAACCTGAACTGTTTTACCGAGATAACCACCTTTACGCTCGTTCTTTAAAACATCGCTATAAATTTTTCCAGTTGTTATGTTGTCAGATTTTTTTGCAGATATCCCAGAAAATCTTTCATAGTGACCTAAATCTAAATCAGTTTCAGCCCCATCATTAGTTACAAAAACTTCTCCATGCTGAAAAGGATTCATTGTTCCTGGGTCAACATTCAAATAAGGATCAAGTTTTCTTAAACGAACTTTAAAACCTCTTGATTGAAGTAGGTATGCTAGGGAAGCTGAAGAAAGACCTTTTCCTAAAGATGAGACCACGCCGCCGGTGACAAATATAAATCGCGCCATGGAATTATCTTATAGTGATTAATTTGTATATTGGAAAGAATTAATTATTATTTTCTGGAATTAAAGGAGTGTCACCTGATTTTTCCTCAATTATATCTAATACTGAAGATGTTGGTGTTAGATCTCCTCTAGAGATTATTGTTAAAGCTAAGCTACAAATTATAAACAAAGTAGCAACTACGGCTGTAGCTTTACTCATAAAATTACCAGCAGATCTAGAAAGCATAAAATTATCTTGAGAAACACCTATACCAAGTGCTCCACCTTCTGATTTTTGGACAAGTATCAAAAGCACAAGTATTACAGCAATTACTAAATTGACTACTAATAAAATATTCTCCATGGGGATTAACTATATGTTTTTTTGACTATATCAATAAATTTATTAACATTTTGGGAGGCTCCACCAATCAAAAAACCATCAATATTATTAATTTCTTTTAAGTCTTTAATATTTTGAGGGTTAACAGAGCCACCATATAAAACTTTTGGTTTTTTAGCTTTAAATTTACTTTTAATAAAATCAATTGTTTTAAAAAGGTCTTTTGGTCTTGGAACAATTCCTGTGCCTATGGCCCAAACAGGCTCATATGCTACAAAGATATTAGATTTATTTTTTATGCCTTTTAGACCAACTTTAATTTGTTTTGTTAAAATTAATTGTGTTTTACTTTTTTTTTTTTCACTTAAAGTTTCACCAATACAAAAAATGACTTTTAATTTTGCTTCTAGTGCGCTCTTGATTTTAAGATTAATTAATTTATCATTTTCACCTTTATCTCTATTTTCTGAATGTCCAATAATAACAAAATGAGCCCCAATATTTTTTAGCATTCTAGAATTAACAAAGCCTGTATATGGACCGTAACTTTCACTTTCGTGACAATTTTGACCTCCTATACCTATTTGACAGTTCTTGAATTTTTTAGAAAAAGAACTTATTAAAGTGTATGGAGGGCAATAAATTAATCGACCTTTGTTTATTTCTTTAGATTTTGAAAATTTAATAACTTTATTTAATGTATTTATAGAAGATAAATTCCCATACATTTTCCAATTAGCTACAAAATACATATATTTATTTGTCATAATGAAAAATTTAATCTATAGCTTTGTATTTTACAGATCAATAAATTAATTAAGTAATGATAAATCCTTTTAAAAATTTTACAAAAAAGAAGATTGGTGGATTATTACTAATCTTTGTAATTATTATTGCTTTTGGCTTTGGTGGATTTGGTGGGGGTTTTAATACTGGAAATCAAAACAATATAGCAAAAATAAATGATACTAACATTTCAACACAACAGCTTATGGATTATCTAAACCAGTCAGGTTTAAGCCAACAAATAATAAAAGAAAATATTGATAAAAATGTAATTGAAGAACTCTTATCATCATTAGTATCCATGACATTACTTGAGCTTGAAATAAAAGATTTAGATTTATTAATGTCAGAGAGCTCATTGGTAGAAAAAATTAAAAAAGATAAAAAATTTCAAGATGAAGGTGGAACATTCCAAAGAACACTTTATGAAAAGTTTTTGTTAACAAATAATATGAACGCACCAATGTACGAGATTAAATTAAAAAATAATGTACTACAGAAAAATTTATTTACCTACATTAGTGGTGGTGTCAAATCTCCTGAATTTATGGTGAGTAAATATTATAAAGATAAGAATAGAAAACTAAATATTGATTTTATCAATCTAGATAAGTTTTATAAAAAAACTGATGAATTTAAAGATCAAGAAATTAAAATTTTTTTAAATGAAAATTCGGAAAAATTAAAACAAGACTATATAGATTTTTCATATGCAGTTATTACGCCAAAAAATTTAACAGGCTTAGAGGAGTTCAATCAAGCTTTCTTTGATAAAATTGATGATATAGAAAATAAAATTTCGAAAAATATTGATTTTAAAACAATCATTAATGAACTTGGTATTAAACCAACGATACAAAAGAATTACTTAAATCTAAAAAATGAAGAAACAATTGAAAATATAATTTACAATTCTAGAAAAGATAAAATAGAAATTTTAGAAGATAATGGTACATTTATTTTTTATCAAATTGATAAAATTAACACTAAATTACCCAACTTAGAAAATGCTAATTTTAAAAAACAAATTAAAAATCTTTTATTTCAAAAAGAAAAATATGAATTTAATAAAAAAATCTTAGATCAAATAAGTAAAAAGGAATTCAATCAAATGGCTTTTGATAAACTTGGAAGTGGTGAGGTTGAAAAAATTAAATTAAATTCAATTAAAGATAATAAAAAATTTGATATAAACTCCATTAAGATTCTTTACTCTCTGCCAATTAATACCTTTACTTTGATTGCTGATGAAAAAGATAATATTTTTTTAGCTAAAATAATAAATTATGAAGAAAAAAATATTTCAGACTCCCTTGAGTTTAATGAGACCTCTAATGAAACGAGTGCCCAAAATAAAAATAGTATATTGCAATCTTATGATTATCTTTTAAATAATAAGTACAAGGTTGTTATTAATGAAAAAACTCTTGAAAGAGTAAAAAATTATTTTAAATAATGTTAAATCGAAACTTTAACGATTTTAAGTTTCAGCACAAAAGAAACAAAAATCAAATTTTATATACTTCTAGGAAGACACAAAACGATCGTGAGGTTTTAAATTTAATTGATAATTTTCTTAATGAAAAAAATAGCTTTATCTTCGAATCTGTTGAAAAAGGAAAGATCAGAGGCAGATACACTATTTTTGGTAAAAACCCTGATAAAATTTGGGAGTTCAATAATAAAAACTCTTATTTAATTACAAATAAGGATAAGAAAAAAATTAAGGGATATCCTGAAAAAATTATTGAAAGAATAATAGAAAATTTTAAATTTAGAACTCCAGCTGGGCTGCCCCCTATTTGCTCATTAATATCTGGGTATTTTTCTTACGATTCTATTAGATATATCGAAAAAATTCCTAACAAGTGTAAGGATGATTTGAAACTACCTGATGTAAGACTCTTAAGACCAAGAACATTGGTTATTCATGACAATTTAAAAAAGAAGATTTTTTATATTGTAAACATCTTTAATGATGAAAAAATTTCAAATTATAAAATAAAATACTTAGAAATAGAGAGTGAAATAAATGATTTATTAATCCTGGCCTCTTTAGAAAAAGGTAATTCTAATAGTAGTACTAAAACTAATATTAAAGTTAAATCTAACACAACAAAAAAAAAATTTTTAAAAATGGTAAATAAAGCCAAAGAATACATTAAAATTGGTGATATTTTTCAAGTAGTTTTAAGTCAAAGATTTGAAGCTAAGTTATCTAAAAAACCACTAGAAATTTATAAGAAATTAAGAGTTACCAACCCTTCCCCGTTTATGTATTTCTTCAATTTTGAAGATTTTCAAATAATTGGCGCTAGCCCAGAAATTCTTGTCAGACTAAGAGATAACCAAATTACTGTTAGGCCAATAGCAGGAACAAGACCACGAGGTAAAAATTCTAAACAAGATGATTTTTTTGCAAAAGATTTACTACAAGATAAAAAAGAACTTTCAGAGCATTTAATGTTGCTTGATTTGGGAAGAAACGATGCTGGTAAAGTCTCTAAAATTGGTAGTATTAAGGTTACAGAGAGTTTTATGATCGAGAAATATTCACATGTAATGCATATAGTTTCTAATGTGATGGGAGTTTACAATAAAAAATATTCAAAATTTAAATCATTGCTTGCTGGTTTTCCAGCTGGGACTGTTTCAGGTGCACCTAAAATTCGAGCCATGGAAATTATTGATGAATTAGAGACAACAAGAAGAAAAGTTTATGCGGGTGGTATAGGCTACTTTTCAGCCAATGGTGAGTTTGACACTTGTATTGCTTTAAGAACTGCTGTTGTTAAAAATAAAAAATTTTATGTTCAAGCTGGTGCAGGTATTGTTGCTGATAGTAATCCAATTAAAGAATATGAAGAAACTGTTAATAAAGCAAAAGCATTACTGAGTGCTCTTAGATAATGAAAATCATATTAATTGATAATTATGATAGTTTTACATTCAACCTGTACCACTACCTGTCATCACTAAAAGTTAAAGTTGATGTTGTAAGAAATGATAAAATTACTGACAGGCAAATAATTAAAAATGAGTATGATAGAATCGTAATTTCACCAGGCCCTGGTAATCCAAATCAATCAGGAAATTGTATTAAGATAGTTAAAACTCTTTATAAAAAAATTCCAATACTTGGCGTGTGTCTAGGTCATCAAATCATTGGACAGGTATTTGGTTCAAAAATTATTCAAGCTAAAAAATTAATGCACGGAAAAACTAGCCTAATTAAATCAAATAAAACTGGGATATTAAAAAATCTTCCTTCTAGATTTCAAGCAACAAGATATCATAGCTTAATTATTGATAAAAAAACACTATCTAAAGAACTTGAGATTACCGCTCAAACTAAAGATGGAGTCATAATGGGTGTAAAACATAAGAAATATAATGTTCATGGTGTTCAATTTCACCCTGAAAGTATAAAAACTATTATTGGTATTAAAATATTAAAAAATTTTATTAATTATAAAAACTAATGAAGAAGTTTATAGAAAAGTTAAAAAATAAACAAAATTTATCCTTTGATGAAAGTAAAGGTGCTTTCGAAATACTAATGCAAGGTAGGGCTTCTGATGATGAAATATTTGATTTTTTAACTCTACTCTCAGCAAAAGGTGAGGTTTCGAACGAGATAGCAGGTGGTGTTTATGTTTTGAGAGGCAAGTCTAAAAGAGTTAACGTTAAAAATTGTGTTGATACATGTGGAACTGGTGGCGATGGAATGAATACACTCAACATATCAACGGCTTCAGCTCTATTATTAGCTAGTATGGGAATTAAGGTGGCGAAACATGGAAATAAAGCAGTTTCATCTAAATGCGGGTCTGGTGATGTTTTAGAAGCTTTGAATATCAAGATTGATTTAGAACCTAAAGAAATTGAGAAACAAATAAATAAAAATAACTTTGGGTTTATGTTTGCACCTAACTATCACAGTACAATGAGGTTTGTTGGGCCAACAAGAAAAAAAATAGGAAAAAGAACAATATTTAATATGATTGGCCCCTTAAGTAGTCCCGCCCGTGTAGAGAAACAGGTTGTTGGCGTTTATGATAAAAGGTTGCTCCAAATTTTTGCAGAAGCTTTAAAAAGCTTAAATATAAAATTTGCCTGGATTGTGAATAGTGAAGATGGTTTAGATGAAATATCACCGTATACAAAAACAAATGTAGTTCAATTAAAAGAAGGTAAAATTTCAAAATTTATTATTAATCCTAGAGAATTAAATATAGGTGCAAATAAATTTGAAGATTTGTTAGGAGATGATGCTAAATTTAATGCAAGTAAGATGATTGATATATTTAAAGGTGAAGATAGTGATTTTTCTAAAGCAGTTTGTTTAAACGCTGCTGCTGGACTAATTGTTGCAGGCAAACATTCTTCATATAATAATGCTTATGAGGATGCTAGAAAACATATCTTATCAGGAAAAACATATGAAAATTTAAAAAAAATACAAAATGTTTGAAAACACTTTAGAGAAGATAATTAAAAAAAAAATTAAAAATATTGATTTACTAAAGAAATCTATTTCTTTAAAATTACTAATTGAAAAAATTGATGAAAATAAATCATTTATTAATTTTAAGGAAAAGATTCAAAATAACATTAATGATAATAAAATTTCAATAATTGCTGAAATTAAAAAAGCTAGCCCATCTGCTGGCATCATTATAAAGAAATACAATCCTATAGAAATTGCAGAAATTTATTATAAAAATAAAACTACATGTTTGTCTATCTTGACTGAGGAAGATTTTTTTCTAGGAAATTTAATTCATGTGAGTAAAATTAAAGAAAAAATAAATCTTCCTATTCTCTGTAAAGATTTTTTTATAGATAAGTTTCAAGTACCCCTTGCAAAGAGTTATGGAGCGGATGCAATACTAATTATATTAGCTGGAGTTTCTGAAGATCTTGCTTTTGAGTTATACGAAGAAGCTCTAAAATTTAACATGTCAATAATAGTTGAAGTACACACAGTTGAAGAGGCAAAAAAAGCTCTTAATTTTAAAGAAGCTTTAATTGGTATTAACAATAGAAACCTTAAAACTTTAAAGACAGATATAAATACAACTTATGATATTCACGATGTTTTAATTAACCACTCTGGACCATTAATTTCAGAAAGTGGAATTAAAAAAAAAGAAGATCTTTTGCAGATATGCAAAAAAACAAATATTAAAACTTTTTTAATCGGTGAATCACTTTTGAAAAACTTGGACAATAATTCAATTTTTTCAGTTCTTTAGTCAAATAAGCCCACATTTTAAACACTTTTTAGCTATTGTTAAAATAGAAGAACACTTGTAGAACAGATTTTGTACTTTATTTGTTCTTATGCTAACTAAAAAACAAAAAAATCTGCTTTTATTTATCAACAAGAAGTTGAGAGCTTCTGGTGTGTCCCCATCTTACGAGGAAATGAAAGACTCGCTACATTTAAAATCTAAATCTGGGATTCATAGATTAATTAGTGCTTTAGAAGAAAGGGGGTTTATTAGAAGACTTCCCCATAAAGCAAGAGCTTTGGAGGTTATAAAACTTCCAGAAACAGCTTCTGCTAACGATATTTATAATAGTTTTTCACCAAGCGTTATTAAAGGTGGTTTAGATATAGAGAGAGATAAGATGAATGAAATGGAAATACCTGTTTTAGGCACAATTGCTGCTGGAACTCCTATTGAGGCAATACAAAATGAAGTTTCTAGAATACCCCTTCCAAGTAATCTTGAAAAAAATGGTCAATATTTTGGACTTAAAGTCCAGGGTGATTCAATGATTGAGGCTGGTATCAACGAAGGTGATACTGTCATTATTAAAAGATCTGACACTGCTGATAATGGAAAAATTGTTGTTGCATTGATTGATGAACACGAAGCCATGCTAAAAAGAATTAGAAGAAAAGGCAAAACAGTCGCTCTTGAGAGTGCAAACAGAAACTATGAGACTAAAATATTTGGACCAGATAGAGTCAAGGTTCAAGGAGTTCTAGTATCTTTATATAGAAACTTCTAAAAAAATAGTCTAAAAACTTCTAATGTCTAAAGTTGCAACAAGATTTGCTCCCTCGCCCACTGGAGCTCTTCATATTGGTGGTGTGAGAACTGCTTTATTTTGTTGGTTATATTCAAAAAACAAAAAAGGAACCTTTCATTTAAGAATTGAAGATACAGACAAAGAAAGGTCTAAAGATGAGCATAAAAATCAAATTATAAAATCTTTAAAATGGATTGGTATAGAACATGATGGTGAGTTATATATTCAATCAACTAAAATAAATGATCATATTAGTGTGGCTAACAAATTACTTAAAAATAATCATGCTTATAAATGTTACTGCTCTACAGAAGAAATAGAAGATCAGAAGAAAAGAGCTAGACAAAAAAAACTTCCCTATACCTACAATAGAAAATGTAGAGAATTGAGTGAAAGTGATGCCCCAAAAGGCATCAAACCTGTTGTAAGATTTAAAAGTAGAATTGAGGGTTCTTCAATACTAAAGGACTTAGTGCAAGGAGATGTTGAAATAGACAATATAAGTTTAGAAGATTTTATTATTATAAGGAATGACGGAACTCCAACATATAATTTATCAGCTACCGTCGATGATCATCAAATGAGTATGACGCATATTATAAGAGGTGATGATCATAAAATAAATACTTTTAAACAGATTCAAATATATTTATCAATGAAATGGGATTTACCCTATTTTGCGCACATACCTTTAATTCACACTTTGGGAGGTAAGAAGTTATCTAAAAGAGACAATGCTTCAACACTGGATGACTATTCTAAAATAGGAATAATGCCAGATGCACTAAGGAACTATTTATTGAGACTTGGTTGGTCTTATAAAGACAAAGAGATATTCACATTAGAAGAAAGTATAGAGTGTTTTAATCTCGAAGGAATAGGCAAGTCACCTTCAAAATTAGATATAAGCCGCATATTATCAATGAATGAGCATTACATAAAGAATATCACTGAAGAGGAGCTATATAATCACCTTGTAGAATACTGTGAACTATACAAAGAAAAAATTCCTGTTCATAAGGAGGACAAAATTAAGCAATCATTAACTTTTTTAAAAAATAAAGCTAAAACACTAGAGGACATATACAATAACTCAAAATATATCATTTTTGATGAACTTACATTTAATTTAGAGGACCTAAAGCTCATTGACAACAAGGCTAAAAAAATTTTAGCTGAATTTGCAAATTTAATTAATGAACTAAAAGATTTTAGCAAGGAAACACTTGAGCCCATTATTAACAATCTTATTAAGTTACATGAAACAAATTTTAAGGGGGTTGGGCAACCCTTAAGGGTCATATTAACTGGTTCAAAATTTGGCCCTGGTGTTTATGATATAATTTTATCCCTAGGTAAAGAAGAGACTCTAAAAAGATTAGGGAATAAGATACTTAGCTAATATTGAGGATGCCTCAGCAGAAGATGATGTTTTGGATCTAATTTCATTTAAAGTGATATTGCAGTTTATAATTTGTTCTCTCATAATATTAGGATTATTTAAAAAATAAACTACAGATTTAAAAATTTCTTTTGCATTACATTTGCTTTGAAGCAACTCAGGTATAACTTCTTTTCTATTGATTATGTTTATTATGTTAGCAAATTTAACTTTCGCTAGTGATTTCATGATAAAATAATTAATCATATTAATTTTATAAATAATAATTGATGGTATGCCAGCATTACATATTTCTAGAGACACTGTACCAGATTTAGAAACAGCAAAAATTGAATTTTTTAATATCTGGTATTTAACATTTTCATCAGAAATTACATCACAGTTCTCAAAGTTGTAATTTTTTATAAAATTATTTATTAAATATTTATTTTCATCTGTAGAATGGAATACAAAAGTATACTCATTAAATTTTTCATTCATCATTGTAATAAAATCACACAATATTGGCAAGAGAACATTTGTTTCAGATTTTCTGCTTCCGGGAAAAATTGAAATAATTTTTTTATGTTTAGAAATTAATGATGATAGATCAGTTTTAGATTTATCATTTTTCTCAAGTAATGGGTGTCCAACAAAAGTATTTTTGACATTCTCTTTATCAAAATATTTTTTTTCAAAATTAAATAATAAAAGTACATGATCAACAAATTTTTTATAATTCTTAACTCTACCTTCACGCCATATCCATACTTGTGGAGCTACATAATGAATTGTTTTAATATTATAATTAATCTTTTTAATTTTCTTAGCAACTCTTAAAGTAAAATCTGGACTATCCACACTAAATAATATGTCTGGATTAAATTTAATTATTTCTCCTACAGTTTTATTAATTCTATTTATGATTTTAAAAATGTTTAATAAAACACTTGTAAAGCCCATAAATGTAATTTCATTTAAATTAAAAATTGACTTGATACCAAGAGATTTAAGATGAGAACCACCAACTGATAAATATTGAATGTCCGGATTAGTTAGTTTAAGTTGTGATATAACAGTTGAGGCTAGTTTATCGCCTGATGGTTCTCCAGTTAAGATAAATATTTTTTTCATTTTATTGTTATGAAAATTTTATGCTTATTGGCAAAACTTATACATTTTACTTTATCTAAGAATATATTTTCATTGGCTTTTAATACAACCCCTTTGATATTAGCTTTTTTACAGTCCTTAATTGTATCAAATCCAATAGTTGGTAAGTCAGCTCTTAAATCTTGTTTTTTTTTAGGAAATTTAATTAGTATACCTTGGTTATTTTTAGCTTTATTTAAGGATTGGAGCATTTTTTTAGTACCTCTAGATGTCTCTTTAGCGATAACATTATTGTTTCTAACAACTAAAGCTTGAACGTGGTTATGTGCGTTTAATTTACGTAATGAACTAATGCCGTTTTTTATTTGGGTTAAGTCATTTTTATTAGGCTTAATTTTTGTATAGTTTCCTTTAGGCAGAGTTAATTCAGGATTAAAGTAATTAGATCTAATTACTTTAATCCTGTTTTCTGCTAAAATTTTTATTAATTCCTTTAATATAGCCGCATCTCCTAATTTGGAGGCTTTTATTATTCTTGGTATATAATAAAAACCTTTAAAATCCATCTTAAGTAATGAAATCTTTGGTTTAACAATTTTACCTGCAAACAATACTCTATTACATTTATGTACATTAATCAGTGATAAAATTTTACCAAACTGCCCAATACTAACAGGGTATGATTTTTTTTCTTTTTTAAATTTATTATTTTTTGTTAAATCTATAATAAAATAATTTTTTTTTTCTTTTTTGATTTTATTCAAAATTAATTCTGGAAAATCTGTAGTACCAAAAAATAATCCAATCATTTTATTTTTGTCGGGGTGTGCAAATAGGTCTTTTTTTATCTTTATTAATAAATTCTAACACCTCATTAACCAATAAATTTTCTTTAAAGTGTCCATTTAATTGATTTAAGTTTTCTGTTAAATTTTCTGATTTAAATATATTCTTATAGGCATCTGTGAGAACCATAATGTCTTTATTTGAAACCTTACTTCTTCTTAAACCAACAACATTAATGCCATTTAAGAAATTACGATTACCAGTTGATAGACCATAAGGTATTACATCTCTTGAGACACCTGTCATCCCACCTATCATTGCCATTTTTCCTATTCTAGTAAATTGCTGAACTCCACAATTGCCGCCTATAACTGCATAATCACTTATTTCAGCATGACCCGCTATTGCAGCGCTGTTAGCTATTACAATATGGTTACCAATAACACAATCATGGGCAATATGGGCACTAATCATAATTAAATTATTATTACCTACTTTTGTTACACTCCCACCCTGAACGGTACCAGGATTAATTGTTACATATTCTCTTATGGTATTATTATCACCAATTATAAGTTCTGTTTTTTCACCATTATATTTCATGTCTTGAGGGTGGTTGCCAATTGAAGCAAATGGATAAATCTTATTATCTCTACCAATTTTAGTATGACCAGTTATACTTACATGTGAATGAATTATAACATTATCATCAATTTCAACATTCGGGCCAATCACTGTATAAGGTCCAATTTCTGCTGTTGACGAGACGTTAGCCATAGAGTCAATGATTGCAGTTTTGTGTATCATTTATTTATTATCTTTAATAAAATTTTTTAAATTTTTAGCAGGGTAACCCATAACTTTTGCGTTATCAGGAATATCATTTATTACTCCACTGCCACCTGCAATTTGAACATTATTACCGATGTTCAAATGTCCAGAAATTCCCGCCTGACCACCAATCATTACATTATTTCCTAATATAGAGCTTCCAGCAAAACCAACTTGACCTGCAATAGTACAATTTTCTCCTATTTTGTTATTGTGAGCTATATGCACTTGGTTATCTATATAAGTGTTCTTACCAATTACTGTATTAGATAAAGATCCTCTATCAATAGTTGACCCACAGCCAATTTCGCAATTATCCTCTATTAT
>Ga0209709_10002267_pt1 | contig 16958 bp, 37 predicted proteins | sample ArcticOcean_MG_C_2_FD_187435 | JGI IMG/M metagenome (GOLD analysis project Ga0209709, IMG submission 187435) | Marine microbial communities from western Arctic Ocean - ArcticOcean_MG_CB4_136 (SPAdes) (version 2) | ecosystem: Environmental > Aquatic > Marine > Oceanic | place: Arctic Ocean... | reverse complement strand
TTAAAAATATAGTATTAAGTGAAATCTAATAAAGAAAAATTAGTTTATGTTAAAGTGGTGGGTAATTTAATTAAGGTTATATCACATACAGAATCTCAACAACAAAGTGTTATTGATAGAATGGTTGAACCAGGCAATTGTGTGTTTGAAGGATTTGAGCCTTGGGAAGATGAAACAGTTATACTTACATTTAGATTATTAGACTATGATGATATTAAACCTGTAAACAATTAATGTTTATAAATCACAAACATAAATTTATATTTATTCACATTCCAAAGAATGCTGGAACGAGTATTCGTAATTCATTTCAAATAGAAGGTTATGATAAGAAAGTAGTTAATAAACCATATCCACATAATAGTTGTAGTGAGATTAAAAATTATTGTGGAGATACGGTATGGGAAACATTTTATAAGTTTGCAGTCATTCGTAATCCATATGAACGATTAGTAAGTTATTATCACTTTCACAAATCACCACAATATAGATATCCTGCCTTAGCAAATAAGTATTCATTTTCAGAGTGGTTAAAGAGAGGATTGGATAATAATCTAAAAAAAACTCAATCAGATTATTTAGATGTTGAGATAAATCAAATAGCAACATTCGACACTTTACAGGATGATTTTAATTTGTTCTGTGATTCAATAGGTATTCCGAAGTATATACTGCCCAAATACAATGTATCAAAACATGAACATTGGGAAACATATTATTCGGATGATGATAAGAAACTTGTGTATGGGATTTTTAAAGAGGATTTTGATAGGTTCGGGTTTCCTATATAGAATTTGCGTCTTGCGTCTACCTACCTATGATAATATATAGTAAGAAAATGTAAAAAGATCACACTTTATTTTGATACAATGTGTAATATTTTGATACTAACAAATTGTTACACTACATATTTCTAAAAAATCAATCGAATTGTATAAGTTATGTAAGTCTATATATAACTACACTTAAAAAATAAATAAAAATAATTCCCAAAACGAGCTAGTTTGGTACAGTTATTGTACCATATAGGTATAACGAACAATTAAAGGAGAAAATAATATGTTCAAAAACCTAATGAAAAAAATAAAGAGTAACCGAGGTAATTCACTTGCTGAATTCGCCGTTACTACGGCTATGATGGCCACCTTAGCCGTAACAGCTGCACCGAAATTTGGTGCCGTTGGTGATGGTGCTAAAGAAAAGATGACAATGAATAACATTGATAAAATCTTAACCGTGGCTAATAACTTTTACAATGCCGCTGTGTCTGCTGAAGGTAAAGGAAGATTTCCTGGCCAATCCAAGTATGATTCAGAAGTAGGTGGTATTACACTTACCGAAGGTGAAACTACAGATATGGCGCTGGAAGCATATATCGAAACAATTTTAGCAGATAAAGAAAGTTATACTTCTTCTTTAACTGAATTTGTTTATGTATTCTCACCAGCTGTAGATGATGACGATGCTATTCAAGGTGAATGGATGAATGCATTAACGACTGTAGATTTTGACACAGATGGTGCAGCTGATTTCGTTAAGAACTTTGGTAACAACGGAATCAAATCCCCATTTCAAGATGGCTCATATGCATACTTAGTAATACCTGGAAGTGGTAGTGGTTCAGATTCACAAGCACCAGTTATAGTTGTGATAGATACTGAAAACCCAGGTGGTTTACATAAAACCTTAGTACCTTAATTTACAATATTAACAAGGATAATAACATGAAGAACATACTTAAAAATACAAATAAAGGATTCACTTTGATTGAGTTGATAATGACTACAATCATATTGGGTATCTTAGCTGCAGTTGCAATACCAAGATATCAAAAAACACTTGATAACGCTGAAGCGGCTACAGAAAGAGCTTTTGTAGATATGGTGTGGGCTGGATTGGAAGAAGAATCACACAACAGAATGTTAGAAACAGGACTTGAATCATGGCCTTATAATCCACTATCAGTAATTGGTAGAAGTCGTAACATAATTGTAACAATGTACGATGGTGTTCCCGATGAAGATGATGAGTGGCAATTTAGTGTGGATGCACTTGATGACCCAGCATTGTTTCACCACAGGCGTAATGATGAAATATATTATTTCGCATATGATTCAACCACATTTGAATTATCAGAAGTGGCTGTTTTACACAATGTTGAATAGATGATTCTCGAAGAAAAACTGGAATACGGACTCATCACGGCCATTGTGGTCGTGTTGGGTTTTGTATTTTTCAAAGAAGATGATTTACCGATTCAAGTAGAAAGACCATCACACGCGGAGTTTCTAATTTACCCAGTAGATGCGTGGCAAACCACCGACAAACAAGGTGGTGAGTGTGTGAAGATAAGATATCTTGTAAAAAATGATAAAACTAAACTATATATGGTTGATAGAAACAATAAAGTAGTACATTCACAGCCAATAACACTAAGTCCATATAAAGATGGTAGAGAACGGATTGAAACCTATGTGTGGAGATTATACAGAACTGAATGGACAGATAGAATTGGCCCAGGTCAATACCAGATAATAGTTGGAACATTACATGAAAAGAAAGGCCTTGGGTTAGAAATTGAAATAATATGAAATATTTAACGATAATACTATTTTTGAGTGTTATATACTCACAAGACACAACCGAGTTTGATTTAGATATGGATGCCATGTGGGATAATACGGTTTGGAATGAAATTGTAGACATAGCTGAAGAAAGAATATATGAAGTAGAGAACATAACAGCAACTGCTGGTGTTCGTGGAGCTGAAGCAGAAGATGAAGCGTTAGCACTATTGTATTATAGACGAAGTATGAGAGGTTTAAGTGAATTAGATTTACAAAGAGCATTAGGCAAGTTAATCATCAAACGGCAGAAGATGTCTGATGATAGTGATACAGAAAAGATAGATAGTTATATTTATCAATTAAAAATAAGAATAATCAAAACTTAAATTGGTTTTAAATAAATAAAAGAAAGTGCTTGTTTTATTGCTCCGTTAGTTGTATATTTAGGTATAAGAAATGGATGATAAATAATGAATTGTGTTAAATGTAAAAAGATAAAGGCTGTAGTTATGTACAAAAATAAGAAATATTGTACTTGGTATTGTGCTAAAAACCCAGCAGTAGGTTGTGAATCTAAAGATTTTTTTAATGGTTTTAAATTAATTAAAAATAATGCTTGACTTGTATAGGTTTTTGGTTGTATATTTAGGTATAAGAAATGAGAGATAAAAAAGAAATGACAAAAATTAAACACTTTAATCCAATGGCTCTTCGTGAGAAATATGATAGTTCTTACAAGGATTATAAGGGTAAATCACCATTTAGTTCGTTCTGGTCAGATAATGATTGGAGTTCTCGTAGAACTGATTTCATAGATGAAGTTGATGATAATGGTGAAACCATTGTTTATAAAAAAAGTATTGACCATGTGGCTCTCGCTTCTTATCGTAGGGCTATTTCAAACTTTGTAACTATTGTAACGAGTCGTTCCGACATTCCAGTTACTTTTCAAAGTAGTGATAGTTCTTATACTGATGGTAAAAAAGTTGTTATCGGTAGTAAGATTGACGAAAAGAATTTTGACCCAGTTGTTGGGTTGGCTCTCCATGAAGGTTCTCATATTAAGTTATCAGATTTTGATTTCTTGAGAAACCTGGAGAACAATATTCCTGAAGAATTTTTCTTACATGGTGAGAAAAAAGGTTTTAAAAGGATGGTAGTATTAAATCACTTGAAAAATTTATTAAACTATGTTGAAGATAGAAGAATCGATAATTATGTATTCTCTACTTCTCCTGGTTACAAAGGATATTATCACTCGATGTACGAGAAGTACTTTCACTCGAAAGTAATTGATAAAGCTCTTCTTACTGATTCACATACTTCATTAGATTGGGATTCATATATTATGAGAATATTAAATCTAACGAATAAAAATCGTAGGTTAGATGTTCTTCCTGATTTAGATAAAATTTATAAAACAGTTTTTGGTGGTGGTAGAGTTAAAAAACTTAATTCTACTGAAGATGCTTTTACTGTGGCCCTTGAAGTTTACAAATTGATTCTGAATAATCTCCTTGAAGTTAAGTTGGATAAAAATGGAAATCCAATAGATTCTAAAGATGGAAGTGAATCGGCTGGTGAAGGTTCAGGTGAAGGTTCAGGTGAAGGTTCAGGTGAAGGTTCAGGTGAAGGTGAAGAAACAAGTGGTGGTGATTCAATTAGTGATTCAGACTTTGATTCACTACTGGAGTCAGTTGAAAATATGGTTAAGGATGGAATGGAAAGTGGTGGCTCTTCTGATGGTAATGGAACTTCTGTTGATTTACCAATGTCTACTTCTGATGGAGAATATTCACCAAGTGGAACTGATTCAAAAGGTACTGAAGTTAAACTCTCAGATAGACAAACAAAACAATTGATTACGGCTATCGAGAAACAAAAAGAATTTAATAATGGAGATACCAAAAAAGTTGGTAAACTTACAAAAAAAGATAATGCTCTTGTTAAGACTATGGAAGAGGCTGGAGTTGAAAAAGTTAACACTGGTAAAGATGTTACTTCAGGTGAGTATGATTATAATTCTGGTAAATATCTTCCTGGTAAAGGTGTTGATGTTATTTATGTTAAGAAGTTAACTCAAGGAATGATTGACGAAAATGCTTTCCCAAGTATACTTAAAGGTGCTAACTCATACTACTATAGAGATAGTGATTCTGATTTGGTTAGTAAAGGTATTTCACTTGGAACTAAGTTAGGTAGAAAACTTCAAGTTCGTGGTGAGTCAAGAGATTTAAAATGGAATAGATTAGATAAGGGAAAGATTGATAAAAGATTAATCGCTGAATTAGGTTTTGGAAACGAAAGAGTTTTCTCTACCACTTTCATTGAAAAGTATTCAGATGCTTTCTTACATATCTCGGTTGATGCTAGTGGTTCTATGGGTGGAGAAAAATGGAGAAACACAATGGTGTCCACCATCGCTATCTGTAAGGCTGTTGATATGATTCAAAATGTTGATGTGATGGTTTCTTTCAGAAGTACTCATGATTCAGATAGATATGGTAGAGGTAGAACTGGTACACTTCCATTAATCTTGGTGGGTTATGATTCAAGAGTTGACAAGTTTTCAAAAGTGAAAAAAATGTTTCCATGTATTTATCCAGGTGGAACTACTCCAGAAGGATTATGTTTCGAGGCTATTTTAAAAGATATTGTTCCTACTTCTAATAATAGAGATTCATATTTTCTGAATCTTTCAGATGGAATGCCAATGTTCAGTAATAATGATATTAATTACTACAGAGGCGAGGCTATTGAACATACAAGAAAAATGGTTAACGAAATAAGAAGTCGTGGAATAAAAGTTTTAAGTTATTTTGTTGGTGATGATGGTGGGTATTCTCGTAATGATGAAAAAAGAGATTTCAAAAGAATGTATGGTAAAGATGCTGAGTTCATTGATATTAATAGTGTGATGGGAATTTCAAAAACAATGAATGAAAAATTCTTGGAGAAGAACTAATGGAAAAAGTAAAAAATATGTTAATGGGTTTAGTATTAATAGCTATGATGTATATGTTATTAGTTATAGCATTTATACTCGATGGAGCACCGTTTCATCCCTAATGATTAATAGTATTATATTTATGGTTGAATTTATTTGGTTTAGTATTATAAGAGATACACTTTTGATGTTTGAACAATTTTTATATGTTATATTATTGAGTGGTATAGTTCCAGGTAGTATAATGTTAGCAGATTGGGTAGTTAATTGATTAAGTGGTTTCTAACTAAATGGTATAAACAAAGTCCAGATTGTATGTGTGGATATAGAATGAAGCCAACAGATAAAAGAAAAACCGTATCAGAAGAAAGTTGGAAATGTATATGGAAAAAATGTGGTTGGGAAACATATCAAACAGGTAATGGTAAATTACATTGGTTAAAAAAAAGATGAAAATAATGCTTGACTCATATAGGCTTTTAGTGTTATATTTAGGTATAAATGATGGGAAATAAAGGAAAAATGAAGAACTTAAAAAAAGAGAAAAAAACTCCAAAAAATGATATCGGGTACGGTACTAAAGTTGCCGCTCTAAAAGATATGAAAATTCATAATATGGATTTTGATGTTTTCAATGAAGGATTTGAAAATGTTAATCATATGGATTTTGATGTTGAAAAAATAATTGAGGATTTTGAAAATAATGCTTGACTCATATAGGCTTTTAGTGTTATATTTAGGTATAAGAGATGGGGAAAAAAATTAGTTTTGTTAAATAAAGAAAAAAAAGGAAATAATATGAATAACAATTTAGTTGTCCAAATAGTTAAATCAGGGAATAGGTTTAACGCTTGGGACATAGATGGTGTGAAATACACATCACAAATTGGTAATAGTACTCGTAAGGGTGCATATCTTAAAGGGATGGCTTTAGAACAAAAAGTCAATAAACACGGGAAATCGTTTTGGAGTAAAGTTCCAATGTCTGTTTTTGAGGATAAAAGTTCTCCCGTATTTGATGTTTCTTCAATTGATGTTCCAGAAGAACATGGTGAGATTTTAAATTTCATTCACGATTCTTATAAACTGAAACCTAATGGTTTGGTTATGAAAGAATTGAAATGGAAATATTTAATTCGTTCAGCTGTTCGTGGAAAGAATATTTTAATGACAGGACCATCTGGTTGTGGTAAAACAATGGCTGCAAAGTCGTTGGTTAATTCACTTGACCGTCCTGATTTTTACTTCAACATGGGTTCGACCCAGGATCCGAGAGCTACTCTGATTGGTAATGTCCACTTCGATAAGAAGAAAGGAACTTACTTTTCAGAATCACTTTTTGTGAAGGCTATTCAGACACCAAACGCTGTGATTCTGATGGACGAACTTTCAAGGGCTCACCCAGACGCTTGGAATATCTTGATGACCGTTTTAGATAATGGACAAAGATATCTTAGGTTGGATGAGGCTGATGGACAAACTACTATCAATGTGGCTGAAGGTGTTACATTCGTAGCTACGGCTAATATCGGTAATGAGTACACAAGTACAAGAGTTATGGATAAGGCTTTGATGGACAGATTCACCATCGTGGAAATGGATGTTTTGAATGATGAAGAAGAATATGGGTTGTTGACTTATATGTTTCCTCATGTTGAACCTGAACTTCTGAAGTCAGTTGCTGAGATTGCTCACACTACTCGTATGGAATCAAAGTCCGATACAGGAAAAGTTTCTTGTGGTGTTTCCACCAGAACTTCTGTTGAGATGGCTGGTTTGATTTACGATGGTTTCGGAATTGATGAGGCTTCTGAAGTAAGTATCTATCCACAATTCGCCGATGACGGTGGGATGGATTCTGAAAGAACCTTTGTGAAACAACTTGTACAAAAGTATGTTTCAGATGGTTCATCTGAAGACCTGTTCAATGAAGAAGATGAAGAGGACAATAGTTAATAAGGTTTTGGACTCATAGTTGAGTCCTGATTGGCTGGTGGTTTTTAATTCCTTTCTTTCCCACCAGCCAAAATAATTTGAATTAAGAGGAATGGGAGAGATACTTATTAGTATGAAAGACATTATAAAAAATGTTTTAAATCGGTATAAAGATAATCAACCGAATTTAACATCTGAAAGTTGTCGAGACTTAATTGCAACTGAAATTGCTGCAGTTATGAAATCTAAAGGTTGTTATACTGAATATGGGCCAGAACCCAAAGAATTGGCAATCGAGATGTGGAAAGGTTATAATCCAAATCAAATGGAATTAGATATAGGTGATGATTTAAATGAATGAGAGCACTCAACGAAACCTAACTGGATATGAAAAATATTTACTATTAGCAAGTCGTGAAAGTTCACTAACAGGGGGATATCAAGGATACATTGGAATACAAGAAGTAATTTCAGTTCTTGAATTAATGTCTCAAAAACAAGAAACTTCCTATTTATATAAAGACAAGTACTTACACAGCTCTTTAACTATTACAGAAATAAATACTATTCTCAGTTGTTGGGAAGACGGTAAATATCGTAGTGGATTAAAAAAAATTAAGCGTGTTGCTAATCAAATTGGAGTACGAACTATTTAAATAAGTAGAGAATTAGTTTTCTCTTAGTTACATAACTGGAGAAATACTATGGCTAAAAAACTTGATGTTAGAGAATATCAATGTGAATTGGTGAAAGTCTTAGACGGTGATACAATAGATTGTTATATCGATTTAGGATTTGATTTAAAGATTAAGAAAAGAGTTCGATACATGGGCATCGATACTTGGGAATCAAGAACAAGAGATTTAGAAGAAAAGGCAAAAGGTTTAAAAGCAAAAGCTCGTAATAAAGAATTATTACAAGAAGGTGTTTTTAAATTGAAATCATTTGGTACAGGTAAATTTGGTAGAGTACTTGGTGAAATTTTTGTAGACCCAGATGTAGTTGGTGAGCATATTATGGAATGTATAGCAGACCCAATACATGATATTGATTTATCTTCAGATGGTTGGGTAAGTATAAATGATATTCTAATGGAAGAAGGTCATGCTTACGAATACTATGGTGGAAAGAAAAAAGTTTTTGAAGAAGAAATCAAAAAAGAAAAAGTAGAGGCAAATAAAGATTATGTTGATAAAACAGCAGAAGAAAAAGAATCAGAAGCAAACGAAGGATAGAACTTACAAAATAGTTTGTCCTTATGCTACTGAAACAACAACAATGAGTTATAAATATATAACCTGGAGTAAATAATGGAAAACACGAGATTCTTATATTTCAGTGCAGAGTGGTGTGGGCCATGTAAGGCATTCAAGCCACTTGTAGAGAAATTAGAAAAGGTAGGATACCCCGTATATTTTGTGGACATAGAAAGTGATCCAGTATTGGCAGAATCACATCAAATTCGTTCAGTACCAGCAATAGTAGTTGAACAAGATGGGCGAGTAGTGGAACGGATGGTTGGAGTACAAGACCCTGTTACATTAGCGGCTAAATTCGAATTATACAGTCCGCTTGAAAATGCAAGTTAAAGTACTATTCGATTATCCTACAATTGAAGGAATGATATACAAAGATGAGAAAATTGTATGTGAACAATCTGAATATGATAGTAAGATATTCGATGATAAAGTCAAAGGCAAATTGGATACAGGCAAAATAGTTTGGATTCCAAAAAAATTAATAGTAAAAGTATAGTGTTTTTTTAGATTACACTATATTTATATACTGAATAAAGGATTCAACGCTCGAGAGAGGTTGATTAAGTAGAAATACTGATGTCGAAAGAATTAGTATTTCGTTAGACTAATAAGTTAACAAAGGAGAAATAAAATGACTAAAGTAGTTTTTAACGCACACACACGATTCCCTATTATCGATAGGGAAGATTTCTTAACCCCGTTTGATAAAATGTTTGATCAAATAGTTGCAACCAATTTCCCAGATATAACAAAATCAGTTGGAGTAAATCCGTACGCTGGTTCTGCTTATCCAAAGGTAAATGTCTATGAGTATGATGACAGAGTTGGTGTAATAGCTGAGATTCCAGGACTCGACAAGAAACAACTTAATGTTGAAGTTGAAGAAGGTATCTTAACAATATCAGGAGACAAACATAAGTCGTTTGATGTACAGGACGCTAAAGTAATTCGCCGAGAATTAAAGCAATCGTCATTCAAAAGACAATTCGAATTGGGAGATCAATTGGATGGTGATAATATTAAGGCTACATTTACGGATGGAATCTTAACAGTAACTATTCCAAAAATAGAACCGAAAATACCGAAAAAACATTCTGTTACTATAGGATAGTTTATTCGTAAATTCATCAACATTAATGGTGATATGTATGCTGTTCTTGGAACGGTATCGGTGGGTTCTGGTTATTCTCCAGATGATCTAAAAGGTATGTGGACTCTTGCTGATACTGTTCTTAGGAACGGTGATATGTACTATGTTTGTATGAAGTTAATAGAAGTAGAATTTGAGGATATAAAATAAATTACAGAATACTATGCTCGTAGTACTATTTATTATATATGGATATAAAAGATATCAAAAAGAAAAAGTTACGACAAAAATTAGCTTATCTGCAAACAGAATTAGAAGAAACAAAATTTATTTATAAAGATTCATTAACCCAATTCAATACGGACTTTAGAGAATATATGTTAGGTACAGATTTACCAGAAAATGAAGTACATACTAAAATACCTAAAGATCCTTATGAAGAAATACAAACAGAAATAGATGATGAAACTTTAAAGAATGTATATCGTAAGGTGGCAGGAAAAACACATCCAGATAAGGGTGGAGATGGAAAAGAATTTAAAAGAGCTAATGAAGCTAATAAGAATAAAGATTTTGGAAAATTGTTAGAAATGGCTGATGAGTATGGAATTGATGTACCTATGGATGATAGGATGATGAATGAAGTACAATTACAAATAAAGGCAGTCGTGGATACAATTACCAATATGAAATCTACATGGGCATGGACATGGGTTCATATAGATAAGAGTAATAAAAATATGTTCAGGGAGTATATTTTACAACAATTAATTGTGGAATAAACTATATATACAATAATTATTAATAGATAAAGGTTAATTATGAGAAATAGAAACAAAGTGTTAGATTTAATTTCAACTCTACAAGAAGAGATTGATAGACTGTATCACCGAATACCAGAAGAAGTAAATGATGAATTTGATTTACAATGTAAGATTATTCGAAACATACAGAAACAATTAGATCTGATAAATAATTTTATTGAAGTCGAAGCAGACGGAATTCAATAACAAACAGGAGAACACAATGGAACGCTCTAAGAATTTCCACATTTGGTTGGGAATCTCAGCTTTACTAATTGCTGGAAGTGCTGCATTTTTCTCAGTATTTGGTTTATCCAAACTATTTGCTGGAGCGGCTCTATCTGTGATTATTATGGCTGGTTCGTTAGAACTTGGTAAGTTAGTTACTGCTGCATTCTTATACAGATATTGGAGTGTCGTTAATTGGTTTCAAAGAGTATACTTAGGTACTGCTGTAATTATACTTGTTGGTATTACATCAGCAGGTATCTTTGGATATCTATCAAATGCTTATCAAGGTGCCACAATAGAATTCGAAACACAATCTACAACATTAACCTATAAAGAAGATAGGTTAGAACAATTAGAAGATGATAAGGGTTATTTAAAAGAAGAGTTAGAATTTGCTATTGCAGATTTACCTGACAATTATATTACAGCTAAAAGAAAACTTCGCGAAGAATATAATCCAAAGGTATTAGAATTAAATGATGAGATACTTAGTATCAAACAAAATATTGGTGATTTAAAAGTGGGGTTGATAGAAACAGGAGTTGATGTAGGCCCAGCAATTTATTTAGCCAGAACATTCAATACAGACATTGATACTGTTGTTAAGTTTTTTATCTTCATTCTTATCTTTGTGTTTGATCCATTGGCAGTTATGTTAGTTGTAGCATTTAACCAAGCGCTAGTACTTAGAGAAGAAGAGTCGGCTGGTAATCAAAAAATCAAAAGTGAATCAAAAGATTATCTGATTACCAATCCAAAATCTTGGTGGAAGTTTTGGGAAATGTATAATGATGAGAAACCAAAAGTTGAAGAACCAATAGCAATATTCTCATCCAATACAGAAGAAGTGAAACCTGAAGAGAAAGAAAGAAAATTAGGAAAAGGTGCAGTAGCAGTAGAAAACGATATTTAAATATTTAATTAATAGAACCCTTAAACATTACGGGAGAGTTGTTATGAATAGAGTAGATAGAATTATAAGGTCTTTAAGAGCTCGTATGAGAAGAAAGACTATCAGGGAATTAAACAATGGGTTATTTACAAGATATCGTAAACGACAAAAAGCACTCAAAAAAAAGTATCGGAAAATAAGAAATCGACATCACACAAACAACTTATAAGGCAGCAGTTTTTATAGATTGTTGGAATAGTAGTGTACTTAAACATAAGGTTACAGCAGATAAATGTGAGATAATGCATAAGAATATGCATACAATTATAACTGAATTAAATATACCTAAAGTTTTTGTAGCATCTTATTTTCCATCTAAACCTACAGAACAATATTCATATAAACAATTTGTAAAGGATGATAAACAAATATCAGCATTACAAAATTATGATTGGGGTGAAATACAACTTATTATAGAGGCTAAAGAATTAGAAGATAATTTAACTTTAGAGTGGGAAGATACTAAATGGCCACATTTTACTATCAATGATTTATTAGAACATGACATATTACCAGGAGATGATATTATAATAGGTGGTATAGGATTTCGTGGTTGTGTTCGTGGTAGAGATATTGGAATAACACCATGTTTAGAAAATGGATATAATGTTTATATACATCGTTTAATGTTGGAAGAAGAGTTTGAAGACTTGGATAAAGATTGGCAACTGGCCCTTTCAGGTGATGAAGATTATATCTTTTCTGAAGTATTAAATAGTAAATTTTATAGGGTGAAAAAAAAGTGAAAAAAAAGCTTGACTCGTATAGGCTTTTAGTTGTATAATAGGATATGAATAAAAACACAATAATCTTTGATTTAGATGGAACTTTAGCTGATATTGATGCACGGAGAAAGAAATCCTTAAAATCTAATGGTAAAATGGATTGGGATATTTTCTTTGATGCATCTAATATATCTTTAGACTTACCTAATGAACCTGTTATTAAGATGGCACAGTTGTTTGCTGAAGATGGATTTAATATCGTTATCTTCTCAGGTAGAAATGATAGAAGTTTTCATACTACTAAGAGTTGGTTATCAAGACACAGAGTTCCATTCCACAAGTTAATTATGAGACCTGATAAGTTCCAAAAAGATTCATGGCCAATTGCTAAAGGTAATCCAGCTACTAAAGAAATGAGGTGGATGCCTGATGAAATCTTAAAGAAAGAGATGTTAGATTGTTTCGTAGATATTGATGATGTATTCTTAGTCGTTGATGACAGAGATAAAGTTGTTAAGATGTGGAGAGATTTAGGATTAAATACTTTTCAAGTCGCTCCTGGAGATTTCTAATTTGACGAGAATTAATATAGTAGAACCATCTGAATTAACAGACCAGCATTTAGTTGCTGAGTATCGTGAGATATTTATGGTTGGTTCAGCATTACAGAGAAGTCTTAAATCCAAGAGTTGGGATATTAAAAGTATTCCACAACGCTACACTTTAAATAAAGGGCATGTTAAGTTCTTTTATAATAAAGGTAAGTACTTATCTAATCGATATGATGAGTTACGAAAAGAAATGAAATCTCGTGGAATGAATCCTGATTCGTCAAGAGTATTTAAACGAGAACAATGGCCTGATGAGTTGTGGAATGAGTGGATACCATTAGTAGAAGATTATAAAATTATCAGACAAAGAATTGAAGAAAAAATTAGAATGAAACCTGATTGGTATAGATTTACAAAAAAGTAAAAATGGAGAATATAAAATGACAAATATTAAAGTAGGAATAGATGCATTCAATGATTTAGCTAAATCACATGATGCTCACGTTAAAGAAGTTGGGAGATTAGCTAAAAAAGTTGAAAGATTACAAACAGAATTGAATAAGTTAAATAAAAAAAGTGAAAATAATGCTTGACTTATATACTACTTATGTTGTATATTTAGGTATAAGAAATGAGAGAAAAATATGAAATTAGTATTATATAGAGTAGCAGAGTTTTTAACAGCATTATTTATGTTTGTAATTTTTTACATTTTGATAGTCTTGGGTAATATTTAATATATGAAGTTAATTGATTTATTAATTGAAAAGTTTGATGGTGTTCTCATAGATGATTATGGTTGGGAACATTATAAGGTAGATGGTAAAGAATATGATATTCGATTTGACCCATCTCGTATTGAGTGGGCGTGTGATTGCATGGCATTTACTTTCAGACATAAATTTAAGAAAAAATATTGTAAACATATCTTGGAAGTACAAGATAAGAAGTTTACTCAACGGGTAGTCAGCAGAGGCCGTGCTGGTGCCAGAGTGGTTTAATGGGGTGGATTGCAAATCCATTAGTCGTGAGTTCGAATCTCACCCAGCACTCAAAGGATGAAATAATATAAATGGGAAATGATATGACAATTAGGGATTTAGTTGAACGATTGGAAGCGATAGAAAAAAATGCGGTAGGTAATACTCGCGAAGAGTTATCTGTTGTGATAGAAGATATTATTGAGTTTGATATGCAAATGTCAAAAGTATTTAAAAACTTGAAAAAGGATATTCATGATTTTGAAGAAAAAGATGTTATGGATTTACTATTTAAAGAAGGAATTAAATCTGGTGAAATTGGAGAAGCTTAAATTAAAAAAGGAAAGAAAATGAATTCGTTTGAAAAAAACGGCGGTTATATAGTCAAAAAAGAAAATAATCATTATGGTGATAAAAACATTCGATATATGGATTGTAAACATTGTGGTGGACAAGTGCGTAATGTTGGTGAAGAAGCCAAGTCGGTAATTTGTAATACTTGTTTCAATGGGAGAATGGTAAAACAATTCCCTGAAACAGCAGACTTTAATGGAAGAACATACAAACCTACAGGTCGTCCAGCAGGATGGCATTGGATGTCAGAGTTCGTAGATAAAGATGGTAATGTTTTTCATAAAGGTAAAGAGATGAAAAAGTTAAAGGGTACATTAAAACCTACTAAGGTTTCTAAACCTAAGAAAAGAATTAAACGCCGTACTAAAGATGCGATACTTGTAGAAAAGTATAATGCGAAAAAGAAAGCTGAGAAAGAGAAAAAGAAAGCTTTGAAAACGGCTGTAAAAAAACAACAAGATTTTATTAATCACAATATACATAAAGGATAGATGATGAACGAAGGTAAAGTAAAGTGGTTTGATTCAAAAAAAGGTTACGGTTTCGTAAACGATGGATCAGACAATCAAGACTACTTTGTACATTTCTCTGAAATTCAAAGTGATGATTTTAAGACCTTAGATGAAGGTCAAAAAGTCTCATTTGAAATTGGAGAAGGTGCAAAGGGTGCCGTTGCTAAGAATGTTAAAACATTGGTTTAGTAAATAACAAAACAATATGGCCATATTTATATGGCCATGTTATAATTAAGGAGTCATAATGGCTAAGAAGAAGAAGAACAGTTCGTTCCACGAGGAACATAATTACAAAGAATACTCATATGATTATCTTGGTAAAACAATTACATTTTGGGCAAAGGATGATACTGATGCCGAATTGTATAAGAAAAAAGTAGGTAAAGTATGAGTGGATTTTTTACAAGACCAAGTACCTTTGTTTACCCAGAACAGACTCCTGAACAACGGGATGATGAAATAGACCCACGGGTTCAAGTAAGTGAAATGTTACTTGGGCCCAAACGGTCAGAAGATGAAACATTTGAAGATTATAAGATTCGTATGAAAGTTGAATATCAACTTACACGAGATTATTTAAAAGGGTATTTTGTTGCAGTAGATGAATCATCTAATGTATACAAAGAACCATTGGTTACTAAGAGCAAAGAAGGTGGCCGACCAATATTAGAGCGTAATGTTTGAATTTTTAGTAGTATGTTTACTAATTTACATTGCAGTAAAATTGAGTGATGATAATAACCGACCACCAGGATTTAAATGAATAAAGTTATAAATTGTTTAAAACACGATAACCCAGTTATCAATAAAAAATTAAAAGAGGTTTCAGTTGAAGAAGGAATGGCTATTGCCACAAAATTATTTCAGATACTTAACGAAAGAAAAGACGGGATTGGGTTGGCAGCTAATCAAGTGGGAATTGATGCACAAGTGGCCGTTGTCAATGTTCGTGAACCTTTGGTACTCATTAATCCGAAAGTAATTTCAACCGATAATGAGATACCTTATTATGAGGGATGTCTATCTTTCCCAAAGAAAGGTATTCACACTAAACGATACGAAACGATACACATACAAACCGCACAAGAAGAGTCAGGTTGGGTATTTAGTGGAACACCAAATGGAAATGATGGTAAAGGTAGTTGGGAAAAAACTGATGGTGAAGATAACGAATTAAGGTTGTTAGAATCAATATGTGTTCAACACGAGATAGACCATTTAAATGGTATGACTATTATGGATAGAGAGAATAAACCAAAACCGATAGTAAGTAAAAAATCATATGGTAGAAATGAAATCGTTGGTATCACAGATGGTGATACCTACAAAGAAATTAAATACAAAAAAGCAAAACCATTATTAGATAGTGGTGGATGGGTAGTATATGTAGGAGGCCCGATAACTTGAAAATAGATACAAATGATTTATCGGCTATGAAAGGATTTATGTCAAGTTATGGTTGGGTAAAAGGTAAGACAAGAACATCTATAGATTACAAATCAGTACCAGATCATATATGTGAGGATTTTGATGATGATTGTTATGACTTACCAATGACGCATTGGCAATGTTGGGAACATGATTCAAAATGTGGTGTATGTCCGTTTCTTTTACAAGAAGTTACAGAAGAAATGGATAAAATAAATAATTAAAAAAAGGCTTGACTTGTATAGGGTTTTAGTGTTATATTATAGTAATAAATAAAGGAGTTATAAAAATGAATTTTCCACAAATAGATAAGATAGAAGATATGGATACACAAATGTCAATATCACATTGGGATTTAATAAATGTAGCAGAAGAATTTCAACGGAAAGGATTTTACTTTGGGGTATTTACTGGACTTGGATTAGTTGGATTATTTGCATTACTAAGGAATGTGATATGAGAACAAACAGGGAGCACTATGCCAGACATAACTAAATGCAACGATGATAGTTGCAAAAAGCGTAAGAAGTGTTATAGATATTGGTCTGAACCAAGTGAGTATCGGCAGTCGTATTTTATGAAGTCTCCAAGAGACGGTGATGAATGTGAACTATATTGGGA
>Ga0209709_10002265_pt1 | contig 16963 bp, 20 predicted proteins | sample ArcticOcean_MG_C_2_FD_187435 | JGI IMG/M metagenome (GOLD analysis project Ga0209709, IMG submission 187435) | Marine microbial communities from western Arctic Ocean - ArcticOcean_MG_CB4_136 (SPAdes) (version 2) | ecosystem: Environmental > Aquatic > Marine > Oceanic | place: Arctic Ocean... | reverse complement strand
ACGGTATCAAGAAAGTAGAAATCTTAAAATCTCCAATTTTTTTCAAACCAGAAGGAATATATTTTAAACATGGTATATATCGTAGTTTTACTAGTAAGTACAAAAAATTAAACAATGTTAAAAAAATGCCAACTCAAATTGTTTTCTATGATGAGGTCAGACGAGGAAAATCAATTAAAAAAGTTGATGTTAACATTAATCCAAAGCTGAAGCCTGTTGATTAAGATAATTTAGATCTTCCACCATCAACTGCAATTATTTGTCCAGTGATCCAAGAACTTTCCTCAGTAATTAAAAATTTTGCAAGTGATGCCGAATCCTTTCCTTCCCCTAATCTTTTAAGAGGGTGAGCTTTAGCGATACCTTCTGCAATTGTAGTATTTTTTAACATGGGCTCTGCGATTTTAGATTTTGTTAGGCTTGGAGCTATACAATTTACCCTAATGTTAGGAGCAAATTCTGCTGCTAGTGTTACGGTTAATCCTTCAACAGCAGCTTTTGTAGATGCAATAATTGTATGATTAGTAAAACCTCTTTGAGCAGCAACAGATGAAAATAAAACAACTGAACCCTTATTTTTTTTTAAACTTTCCTGATACCCTTTTATGGCTTCAATAGCTGAATAAAGGTTTAATTTCATACATTTATTTAAATCTTCTTCGGTTACCATTCTTAATGGTTTTAAATCAATTGAACCTACGCAATAAGCAATGCCCTTAATGTCACTGATATCTGCTTTTATTTTTTCTATAAATCTATCTTCTAAAACATCAGCTACGGTGTAAGAACAGCCCAATTTTTCTGCAATTGATTTGACTTCATTTTCACCTCTAGCAACAAGATGAATATTATGGTTTGAATTTTGTAACTGTGCAGCTAAGCTAGAACCAACAGATCCTGTCGCACCAATAATAAGATATTTTTCTGACATATAATTTTTATTTAGTTATATTAAGCTATGAAATTGTTTTTTATACTCGGCAATTAATTATTTCCATTAAAATACGTCAACCGCTTCAAAAAGGATCACCTATTTTATATGGTTGAGGATTATGAATTATGTGCTTATGAGAAGCATCATAAGCAAAAAATTAATTTTGTCAGAATTGGGTAAGTTTATTAAAGCAAATACAATCTAGTGAAAAAACAAAACCTACCTTCAAAGATTTGCATCACATACAAAAAGCATTTTACTTGGCGTAAGAAATGAAAGCTAAATTGGGATAAAGCTAAGTACGGTTCCAAGAAGTGTTCTGGATGATTTATTTATCTTTATTTGTTTAGTTAATTTTATCTGTTTGTGTTAAGCACTTAAATGCTTGAAATTTTTATTCAAACTTTCTTCTTATATTTTATTGTTATTGATCCATTAGGGACAACGCCACTATTCTTAATTGTCACTCAACACATGGAAACTAAAAATAAAATTAAAACAGCTTTAAGTGCAACAACAATTGCAGCTGCTATACTTTTGTTTTTTGCTCTACTAGGAAGCTCTTTGTTAAGTTACTTAAATATATCTTTTCCTGCTTTTACAATTGCAGGTGGAGTTATTTTGTTCTTAATATCTATGGAGATGTTGTTTGATAAGAGACAACAAAGAAAAGAAAATGATCTTGAATATAACTCAGAAAGAGTAAGTGTATTTCCTTTAGCAACACCGCTACTAGCGGGCCCTGCTGGAATTACATCTGTAATTGTCTCTGTTTCAGACATAGGTAATAATTTTACAAATCAAGCTGTCGGAATGTTGTCATTAGTTTTAGTTTTGTTTTTTACTTTTATAATTTTTTTCATAGCTTCAAAATCCTCTAAAATAATTAATAAAAAAATAATTAGTGTTATTTCAAGAGTAATAGCAATTATACTTGCTGGATTAAGTGTTCAATATATTTTGGATGGATTAAAAGTTTTTTTAACTTAAATTATTTTAATTTTTTTTTATGAAAATTAATAAATCTTTCTACATTTGACTTATTAAATGTTTTATTTTCTTCAAAAGAAACTTTTTTTATTGAGTAGGAATTACTTTTTGTCTGTCTAGAAAGGATTGTAATATTACCTTTGTATAATTTTAGCTTAACAGATCCATTTACTCTATTTCTTTTTAAGTCAACTATTTTTTGGAGCTGAAATCTCTCTTTTGAATACCAATAACCATTATAGATAAGTTTTGCATATTTTGACATAATCTCATCTTTTTTATGCATTGTTTCTTTATCCAAGGTAACCGATTCAATAGCTCTATGAGCAGACATCAATAAAGTTCCACCAGGCGTCTCGTAAACACCTCTTGATTTAATTCCAATAAATCTATTTTCAACTAAATCAACTCTGCCAATTCCATTTTTACCTGCGAGTATATTTAGTTTTTGTAAAAGATTTCCTGGTGATAGCTTTTTTCCATTAATAGCTATTGGATTTCCATTTTTAAATCCTATTGTAACAAATGTTGTTTTATTAGGTGCCTTTTCAGGAGAGGTTGTTCTTTGAAAAATAAATTCAGGGGCTTCAATTTTTGGGTTTTCTAAAACCTTTCCCTCAGTCGAAGTATGATATAAGTTATCATCTACTGAAAAGGGTGGTGCTCCTTTTTTATCTTGTGGAATTTCTATTTTATTTTCCTTAGCATATTTTATTAAATCTGTTCTGGATTTTAACTTCCATATTCTCCATGGGGCTATAATCTTTATTTTTGGTCCAAAATAGTGATAACCTAATTCAAACCTAACTTGATCATTACCCTTACCAGTTGATCCATGTGATACAGCATAAGCTTTAAACTTTTTAGCAATAGCTATTTGTCTTTTGGCAATTAATGGTCTTGCAATTGAAGTTCCTAATAAATAAACACCTTCATAAACCGCATGTCCTCTAAGCATTGGAAAAATATAATCTTTTACAAATATATCTTTAAGGTCTTCAACAATAATATTTTTAACACCTAATCTTTTAGCGTTTCTTATAATTTTTTTTCTATTTACTTCTTGACCAACATCAGCTGTGTAACAAACAACTTCTGCATCATAATTTTCCTGGAGCCATTTTAAAATAATTGATGTGTCTAACCCACCAGAATAAGCTAGCACAATTCTCTTTTTTGATTTCATTTATTTAGCTACAGTTTGCCCTTGTAGCTTTGTAAGCTTTGGTAAATCCTAGCAATGAATAGTGGTCAATTGTTTGTGAACCTTTTTGATTATAACCAGTAACCATAATTCTTGATCCTTTTTTCATAGTCTTAATCATTTTACTTTCAATTTTATTATCGGTTATCCAAGCAAAACCTTCTTGGATTATATCAAATTTATATTTATTTTTTCCAGAAGTAGCAGTAATGGAATTCTTAGTATTAAAATCATATCCTGATGTAATGCTTATTTCATTTAAAATTTTTTCATTAGGTCTAAAAGTAATAAATAGCCTTGCTTCTCTAGGGTTTGTTTTTGGCGCCTGGAGAACAGGTTTAGATTGAGCAAAACAAACCTTACCCTGCTCATTATTTATCACATAGGTTTCCCAATCTTTATGTGTACCCATTTTTTTAACTTCTTCAGCATTAACTTGACCAATTAAAGTGGTTATAAAAATTATAAATATAAAGTTTTTAATTATGGACATGGATTTGGATATATATTTTGCACTTCATTTATTTGTTTAATAATTTCTTCAGTTAAATTAACATTTACACTTTCTATGTCAGTTTTCAACTGCTCCATATTTGTTGCACCAATAATGACAGATGTAACAAATGGTTGAATTTCTAAAAATTTCAAAGACATTTGAGCTAAATCAAGACCATGTTTTTTTGCTATTTCATAGTATATATCCACTGCTTTATTTGTATTTGGTTTGTCATACCTGGTCCAAAAGTCCCCATCACGTCCTATTCTTGAATTTTTTGGCATTTGATTATTTCTGTACTTTCCAGACAAATATCCACTAGCTAGTGGTGAGTAGGCTAAAAGGCCAATTTGATCTCTTACAGATATTTCAGCAAGACCAACTTCATAAGTTCTGTTTAATAAATTGTATGGATTTTGTACCGACATCATTCTAGGAAGTTTTTTTTCCTTAGAAACCTCTAAAAATTTAGAAACACCCCATGGAGTTTCATTTGACAGTCCAACTTCTCTTATTTTTCCTTCATCTACAAATCTCTGTAAGTTTCTAAGCACATCTTCAAATTTATTCCAATCATTATTATCTTTGTGTTCATAACCCAACCTTCCAAACATGTTAGTATTTCTTTCAGGCCAATGTAATTGGTAGAGGTCGATATAATCTGTTTGTAATCTTTTTAAGCTATCATTTATAGCTTGTGTCATCTTTTCTACTCCATAATTATTTCCGCCACCTCTCAAATAGGATCTCATGGGTCCCGCAACTTTTGAAGCCAGTATAACCTTGTCTCTCTTTTTTGATTTTTTAAACCAATTTCCAATTATAATTTCAGTGTGTCCGTAAGTTTCTTCTTTTGGAGGTACAGAATAAAGTTCTGCAGTATCCCAAAAGTTTATACCTTGATCTAAGGCATAATCCATTTGTTCAAAACCTTCATCCTGGGTATTTTGTTCACCCCATGTCATTGTTCCAAGAGAAATTGTACTTACATCTATATTGGTATTACCCAGTTTTTTGTAATTCATTGAATATTAAATATTTTTTAAACTTTGTAAGACATCTTGAATAAATAGTAAAAGGCTATTATATATAATGCATGTTATTTAATAAACAAAATATATTAAACAAAGTAAGAGAAGCTCAACAATCGACTGTAGTAATGGATGAAGGCTTAAGGGCCTACATGCTAAAAGTCTATAACTATATGGCTTCCGGTATTTTATTAACTGGATTAATATCTTTAATATTTTTTAAATTGTCAGTAGTTACCGATGCTAATGGTTCTATTGTTGCTTTAACAAATATTGGAAATACTATTTTTCTTTCAGGTTTTAAGTGGATTATAATGCTTGCTCCCTTAGGGATAGTTTTTTATATGAGTGCAAGAATTAATAAAATGAGTGTATCTACTGCCCAAACCACTTTTTGGATATTTGCTTCATTAATGGGCTTATCTTTATCATCTATTTTCTTAGTTTATACAGGATCTAGTATTACAAGAGTTTTTTTTATTACTTCAATTACATTTGGGGCAATGAGCTTGTATGGTTACACTACAAAAAGAGATCTTACTAAACTTGGTTCATTCTTAATGATGGGTTTAATTGGAATTATAATTGCGTCAGTAGTTAACATGTTTATGAGATCTTCAATGATGGATTTTGTTATTTCTATTTTGGGTGTTTTAATCTTTGTAGGACTTACTGCTTATGATACTCAAAAAATTAAAAACATGTATGTGCCAAGTGATACTGGTGAGTTGATGGGAAAAAAAGCTTTGATGGGCGCTTTAACTCTTTACCTAGACTTTATAAATTTATTTATAATGTTATTAAGATTATTTGGTCAAAGACGATAGTTTTTTCATTTCTTAAGTTTTTTCCAATTTGTATTTTTAAGCAAAACTTCTAGATCAAAAGAATTTTGTAAAATTTTACCATTTGAATCCGTAATTAAATATTTTAAATTTTTATTATTGGGTCTAAAATTTTTACAAATCTTATATAGTGCATTTTCTGCAGCATTTTTAAAAACACTAAAACCAACTTGTCTGCTAGATATATTTAAACCATAATCTTTCCAAGATCCCTCCGAAACCATTTTAGCGTATAAATCTAAAATAATTTTAAGTTCGTTTTTTTCAAAAAATGGTTTTTCTTCTGTTTGATTGTGAATATTATTAACAACTAATTTTAAATTTTTATTCATTTATTTTGTGTTTACTAATTAAAGATATTTGAAAAGCTGTAAAAATAAATGTTATTGGCAGCAGACCCCAAACTTTAAAGTTTACCCAAAATTCTTCTGTCTGAGTTCTCCAAACACACTCATTTAAAATTGCTAAGCTAAAAAAAAAATACATCCATCTTTTATTTAATAAATCCCATCCAATATCAGTTAAAGCAATAGACTTTCCCATTATTTTTTTAAGTATGGGCTCTTTTGTAAAATATTTTCCAAAAAATAAAGCAAGACCAAATAAAATATTTATTATTGTTGGTTTTATGTAAAGAAAAACTGGATTATTAAAATAAATTGTTAGACCTCCAAAAAAAGAAATTAAAATTCCGCCAATTAATGGAACCATTGGAACCTTTTTTTCTAAAAGCCAAATTACTGCTAGTGCTATTAATGTTGCAATTATAAAAGGTGGAATAGCAACTGTTAAATTTTTATCACTATTATAATAATAAAAGAAAAATATTACTAAAGGACCAAAGTCTGTGACAAATTTAATAAATGATTTATTCACTTTAAAGATATTAACATATCCACAAAGCATTCATATTTTTTTATTGATTTTTTTATTTTAATCTCCATATTCATAGTGAATGGCAATTCAAAAAGCAAAATTTTCAATTGGTGATGTGGTCAAACATAAACACTTCGATTTTAGGGGTGTTATATATGATGTTGATTTTAAATTTAACAATTCAGAAGAATGGTATCAATCAATTCCTAAAAATGTTAGGCCAAGAAAAAACCAACCTTTTTACCATTTGTTAGCAGAAAATGACGAGATTACTTATGAAGCTTACGTTTCAGAACAAAATTTATTAAACGATGACTCAGAGGAGCCCATTAAACATCCTTTAATTAACGAAATTTTTTCAGGAAAAAAAGGCGCTAGCTACTTTAAACCCTCAAATTAAATAGATCATTTTTTTAACACAATTAACTCAAATCTTGGACATATATAGTTATTATATTTGAATTATATTCTGATCAAGAGTGTTAAAAATGTTACTCCCTAATTTTATCTCCCTATACATTCTTGATCGGAATAACTTTTCATAATAAAAATTAAATTACTTATTTTTTAATATATATAGTTTGAAAATGTTTAAATCTTTTGAACCTAATAAAATTTTTGTAATCACATCTAAAGCCCCTAAATATGTTTTATTCTTATTTATAGTTGTCCTATCTATTGGTCTAACTGAAGCTTTGATTTTATCTCCAGAAGATTATAAACAAAGCCATGCAGTAAGAATTATGTATGTTCATGTTCCAGCAGCATGGATATCACTTGGTATATTTTCTTGCTTAGCTTTATTTTCGATTGGTAGTTTTATTTTTAAGAATAAAAATTTTTCTTTAATATCAAAAAGTTTGGCTCCGCCAGGATTTGTTTTTAATATTATTGCATTAGTAACGGGAGCTATTTGGGGAAAGCCAACTTGGGGAACCTGGTGGGCATGGGATGCAAGAATAACATCCATGTTAATCTTAGCTTTTTTTTATGCAATGTATTTATTAGCTTGGAAAATTTATGAAGATAAAGAACAAGTAATTAAAATTACATCTATTATTGCAATTTTAGGATTAGTAAATGTGCCTATAATTAAATTTTCCGTTGATTGGTGGAATACATTGCATCAAAGTGCTTCCGTTAATGTTTTATCCAATACTTCAATTCACATATCAATGCTGGTTCCTCTAGGCATAATGACTGCGGCATTTGTTCTTTTTTCATTGCTTATTTTTTTAATGAAATATAATACTGAACTGATAAAAGTTAAAAATAAAGGACTAGATAGATTATGATAAATGAAATAATTTTAATGAATGGATATGGATCTTACGTTTGGTCTGCGTTTTTTTTTACATTAATCAGTTTTGCATCCTTATATTTCGTAACTAAGTTGCAGCTTTTAAAAGAGCAGAAAAAATTTGCTTATAAATTTAGTTCTCTAAATGTAACAAAAGCAAGAGTTGCAAAATTACAAAAAATTAATAAAGAAATATTATTAAACACATCAAATATTTAACTCACGAACCATGTATGGTAAAAAAGTTAAATTACGGGTTTTATTTTTAACTTTAATTTTAGGCTCATTAACTTTATCTATTTTTTTAATTTTACAGTCATTAAAAGAAAATGTGGTTTATTTTCAGTCGCCTTCAAAAATTAAAAGTTTAGATGAAATAATAAAAAAAAAAATAAGAGTGGGTGGGATGGTTAAAAAGCAGTCAGTAACTATTAATGCTAATGAGATTAACTTTATTATTACTGACTTTAAAAATGAAATTAGCGTCACTTATTCTGGAGCGGTACCAAATTTATTTGCAGAAGGTAAGGGGGTGGTTGCCGAAGGGTTTTTAAAAGATAGAAATTATTTTTTGGCTACTAAAATTTTAGCAAAACATGATGAAAATTATATGCCACCAGAAGTTAAAGAAACTCTAGGAGATAAATAAATTGTTAGCTAATCAAATTGGATATTTTTCATTAATTTTTGGACTAATTTTTTCATTTTTGCTTATTATAGTTTCTGTTAAAAATTTTAATGATGATAATAAAGGTATTGATCATAAAGTTTTATCTTTATCTTTTTTACAATTTTTTTTCGTGCTTATTAGCTTTTTAGGGTTAATTTTTTCATTTATTAATTCAGATTTTGGTAATGAGACAGTTTTTAATAATTCTCATACAACTAAACCATTATTTTATAAAATATCAGGAACCTGGGGCAATCATGAGGGGAGTTTACTATTATGGTTATTGGTACTAACTTTGTTTATTTTTTTATTTTTAATTAAATCAAACGAACAACCAAAAAAGTATAGAATTTTAACATTATTATTTCAGCAAATAATCATTATTGGATTCTTTTTATTTTTACTAAAAACTTCAAATCCTTTTAGTTATTTATTTCCAATTCCAAAAGAAGGACTTGGGCTTAACCCAATTTTACAAGATCCAGCATTAGCAATACATCCTCCAATTTTATATTTAGGTTACGTTGGGTCTTCAATAATATTTTCATCATCATTATCGGCTGTTACACAAAATTATATTTCTAAAAAATGGGCTCTACATATAAAAAAATGGATTTTAATTTCATGGATTTTTTTAACCCTTGGTATTATGCTTGGTTCAATTTGGGCATATTATGAATTAGGTTGGGGTGGCTTTTGGTTTTGGGATCCTGTTGAAAATGTATCTCTAATGCCGTGGTTAACATTAACCGCATTATTACATTGTGTTTTAGTATTGGAAAGAAGACTAGCATTAAGTAATTGGATAGTAATATTATCGATTACAACATTCACAATGAGTATGTGTGGTACATTCTTGGTTCGATCTGGAATTCTTAATTCCGTACATACTTTTGCAAATGATCCTGAAAGAGGAATATTTATATTAGTTTTTTTATTTGTTTTAATATTTTTATCTTTGGGAATATTTTTTTTATTTCATAAAGAAAAAAATCAAATCTCAAATAAAATATTTTGGTTAAGTAAGGAAAGCTCTATCTTAATTAATAATTGGTTTATGATGTATTTTTTATCAGTTGTTTTAATTGGTACAACTTACCCAATTTTTTTAGATGTAATATCCAGTCAAAAAATCTCTGTGGGACCTCCTTTTTATCAGAAATTAATTGCTCCGTTTTTAATTCCATTCTTAATATTTATGACTATTGGACCAAAATTAAATTGGATAAAATCAAAAATAGAAAAAAAATTTTCCCTTATTATTTTTTTTATAATTTCAACTTTTTTATCATTTTTAATTTTAAGAAAATTAAGTTCAGAAATGCTTTTTAATACTGTTTTAATTTCTTCTGCCTTTTACTTATTTTTTATCACAATAAAGGATTTATTTATTAAAAAATTTAATAATTTTGCACAATCCATTGCACATTTTGGTTTTAGCATGTTGATATTGAGTATTTTATTTAACAGTATGCTTTCTTTAGAAATTATAACCAATATAAAAGTGGGTGAAAAATTTAATTTCAAGAAGGGACAAATTTTTTTTGAAAGATTAGAAAAAGACGAAAGTTCTAATTACAGTTCAGTAATTGGTCACTTCAAAATTAATAATAATAAAGGAAAAATTATTTATCTAAAACCTGAGTTGAGAATTTATAATCAGCCCACAACAATCACTAGTGAAGCAGATATAAAAACAACATTACTTGCCGACACTTTTTTGGTTATGAATCTTGTTAAAGGTAAAGAATATTTTAATATTAGGTATCAAGTTAAGCCATTTATGATTTGGATTTGGATTTCAGTTATATTATTAAGCCTAGGTGGATTAATGAGTCTATTTAAAAAAAAATATGAAAATTAAAATTTTTTTATTCATCATAATTTTATTTTTTATTTTTTGTTTTTTTATTTTTTATAAAGGATTAAATAATTCAAATATTTATAAACCCAACGTTGAAATAAAAAAAGATATACCGATCTTCATTGCTAAAGATTTTTATTTAGAAAATGAAGTTAATTCAGAAAAAATATTTGTTGATAGTAATTTTTATATTTTAAATATTTGGGCATCATGGTGTGTACCCTGTAGGAAAGAGCACTCAATATTAATGGAATTAAACAGAAATCAATCTATTAAATTGATAGGATTAAATTATAGGGATAATTTGAATAATGCAAAAAACTTTATTAGTGAATTAGGGAATCCTTATTCTCAAATTTTAATTGATGATGATGGAACAATAGCTATTGAATTTGGTGCATACGGTGTGCCAGAAACTTTTATTATTGATAAAGATAAAAAAATTATAAAAAAATTTGTGGGTCCTCTTAATAACAAACTATTACAAGAAATTAAATCATTTTTAAAATGAAAATTACAAAAATATTTTTGATTATATTTGTTATAATTAATTTTTCTCAATCACAAGCTGATGAAAAATCTGAAGAATTAAAAAATAAAATTTTAAAAAATGTTCGTTGTTTAATTTGTCAGGGACAATCTGTTTATGATTCAGAGTCTAATTTTGCCTCTAGTATAAAATTAGTTGTTAAAAAAAAAGTTGATGATGGCCAGTCTGAGAAACAAATATATAAATTTTTAAAAGAAAAATATGGACAGTGGATATTATACGAACCAGAATTGACCAAAAACTCTTATGTTTTATGGTTATTACCGATATTGTTATTTTTATTCGGGGGTGCAATAATATATAAAAACTTGGTTATAAAAAAAAAATAAAATATAAACTTATTTTAAAAATAAATAATGATAAATAATTTTTTAAATAAAATTTTCTTAATAACACTCTTAGCTTTGTTTTCTTTGCCAAGTAGCGCTGAAGAAATTAAAGATGATAGTCATCAGTATAATTTTTATGTTGGAAATTTTGATTTTAGTGATCATAAACAAAAAGCAATATTGATTGGGTTTCAACACCAAAATGAAGAATTAGAAAGAGATTTTTTTTTAGGAAAAGCGTCCCCAATAACTGGTGGGTTTGTTACTGAAAATTCTGCAGCCTATATTTATACAGGAGTAGAATGGAATTATAATATAGGTAATAGTATGACTTTTACACCCAGTTTTGCACCCGGACTTTATAGCGAAGGAAATGGAAAAGATTTAGGTCATGTTTTAGAATTTAAAACAGAAGTTCAAGCAGCCTATAATGTTTCAGAAAACACTAGTTTGGGAATTTCTTACAATCATATATCCAATGCAAGTTTGGGAGATAAAAACCCAGGTGCAAATAGTTACGAATTTAATTTTCTTAAAAAATTTTAATCTAAATTGATGAATCTTAAAGACTGTCACAACTTTAGTGATTTTAGAAAATTAGCTAAAAAAAAATTACCCTCACCTATTTTTCATTATATAGACGGTGCAGCAGATGACGAAATTACTTATGATAGAAATACAAGCTCTTTTAACGATGTTGATTTAGTTCCAAATGTTCTTAGAGGCGTTGAAAATGTTGATTTATCTACAACAATATTTGGAAAAAAATTAGACTTACCATTTTATCTTGCACCAACAGCCTTACAAAGATTATTTCATTATGATGGAGAAAGAGCGGTTGGCAAAGCAGCTCAAAAATTTAACACAATGTTTGGTGTTTCAGCCCTTGCGACTGTAAGTGTTGAAGAAATTGCTTCACTAGTTGATACACCTAAAATGTTTCAATTTTATTTTCATAAAGATAGAGGACTGAATGATGCTGTGATGGAAAGAGTTAAGGCAGCTAAATTTGATGTTATGGCCTTAACTGTTGATACAATAACAGGTGGAAATCGTGAAAGAGATTTAAGAACTGGCTTTACATCTCCTCCAAAACTTACATTGTCTAGTCTTTTTAGTTTTGCATCAAAACCTATGTGGGGAATTAATTATTTAACTAAAGGCAAATTTGAATTACCACACTTACAAGATCATGTTAGTGAAGGAACAAGTACAGCAACTTCTATTGGTAATTATTTTTCGAGTATGCTTGATCAGTCTATGAATTGGAAAGATGCTGAAAAACTTTGTTCTCAATGGGGAGGTCATTTTGCATTAAAAGGTATTATGAGTGTTGATGATGCAAAAAGAGCAGTTGATATTGGGTGTACAGGAATAATGGTTTCAAATCATGGCGGAAGACAATTAGATGGATCAAGAGCACCTTTCGATCAGTTGGCTGAAATTGTTGATGCAGTTGGAGATAAACTAGATGTAATTTGTGAAGGTGGAATTCGTAGAGGAACACATATGTTAAAGGCATTATCTTTGGGTGCAAAAGCATGCTCAGGTGGAAGATTATATCTTTATGCACTAGCAGCAGCAGGACAGGCAGGCGTCGAAAGAGCTGTTAACCAATATCGTCTAGAATTAGAAAGAGATATGAAGTTAATGGGTTGTACAAAAATAAGTGATTTAAATAGAAATAATTTAAGATTTAGAGGAACGTGAATTTAAAAGACTGTCACAATTTTAGTGATTTTAGAAAACTTGCTAAAAAAAAACTACCGTCACCTATATTTCATTATATCGATGGTGGTGCAGATGATGAGTCTACTTTAAGAAGAAATACAGAGTCTTTTAATGACTGTGATTTAGTTCCAAATATTCTTGCAAGTGTTGGTAAACCAGATTTATCAACGACACTTTTTGGAAAAAAAATTGAAATACCAATTTTTCTTTCACCAGCTGCTATGCAAAGACTTTATCATCATGAGGGAGATCTAGCATCAGCTAGAGCAGCAGAAAAGTTTGGAACATTTTATAGTATGTCATCAATGGGAAATAATACTATTGAAGAGGTTTCAGGAATATCAAATGGACCAAAATTATTTCAACTTTATGTTCATAAAGACCGATCAATTTCAGATGATTTAATAGATAGAGCAAGAAACTCAGGGTTTGACGCAATGTGCTTAACAGTTGATACCTTAGTTGCCGGTAACAGAGAAAAAGATCATAGAACAGGTTTTACAACACCACCCAAACTTACATTAAAAAGTTTAATGAGTTTTGCAATGCGTCCTGAATGGGTGTTTAATTATCTTACTCATAAAAAATTTGAATTATCAAACGTTGCAAAGAAAACAGACAAAGGAACAAATATTTCAAAATCAGTTATTGAATATATAAATGAACAATACGATCCAGCCATGAATTGGAAGGATGCAGAATATTGTGTAAAAAAATGGAATGGTCCATTTGCTCTTAAGGGTGTTATGTCAGTTGAAGATGCAAAAAGAGCAATAGATATAGGATGTACTGCAATAATGATTTCAAATCATGGAGGAAGACAGCTGGATGGATCAAGATCACCTTTTGATCAAGTTAGTGCAATTAGAGAGGCCGTTGGAGATAAACTTGAAATAATTTTAGATGGTGGAGTAAGAAGGGGAACTCATGTTTTAAAAGCTTTAGCAGCAGGTGCAACAGCATGTAGCTTTGGAAAAATGTTTTTGTTCTCTTTAGCTGCAGGTGGTCAACAAGGAGTTGAACATTTGTTGCAAAATATGCATGATGAAATTAATAGAAACATGGTATTGATGGGCTGTAAGAGTTTAAAAGAATTAGATAATTCAAAATTAATTTATAGAAAATAGAAAGATTAAATTAAATGAAATTAGCAAAGAGTTTAGATAGATTAGGTACAGAGGCGGCATTTGCTGTCTTAGCTGAAGCTAAAAAACTAGAAGCTGAAGGAAAACCAATGATTCACCTAGGTTTAGGACAACCAGATTTTAAAACACCACAACACGTAGTTGATGCAGCAAAGAAAGCACTAGATGATGGTCACCATGGATACGTTTTGTCAAATGGAATTTTAGAATGTAGACAGGCTGTAACTAGAAAAATTAAAAAACTTTATAATAAAAATATTGATCCTGAAAGAGTACTAATAGTGCCTGGTGGAAAACCAACCATGTATTATGCAATTCAATGTTTTGGAGAACCAGGTGCTGAAATAATTCATCCAACTCCTGCTTTTCCAATCTATGAGTCTATGATTAATTATACTGGCTCAACACCAGTTCCATATGATTTAACAGAAGATAAAGATCTTAAGTTTAATCCAGAAAAAATATTATCTTTGATAACAGATAAAACAAGACTGCTAATACTTATTAATCCAAATAATCCAACTGGAAGTTTTGTTGAAAAATCTGTAATTGATGTGTTAGCTGAAGGACTTAAAAAATATCCACATGTAACAATTTTAAGTGATGAAATTTATAGTAGACAAATATTTGATGGGAAAGAAATGCCTACATTTTTTAATTATCCAGAACTTCAAGATAGGTTAATTGTTTTAGATGGATGGAGCAAAGCTTATGCTATGACAGGATGGAGGTTGGGATGGAGTGTATGGCCAGAAGAATTAGTACCTCATGTTAACAGGCTATTAATAAATAGTGTTTCATGTGTTAATGCAGCATCTCAATTTGCTGGGATAGCAGCATTAGATGGATCAGATGATGCAATTCATGAAATGATGAAAGAATTTACACAAAGAAGAAATTTAATTTATAGAGGATTAAATGAATTACCAGGTGTAGATTGTAGTTTGCCAGGTGGAGCTTTCTACGCATTTCCTAAAGTAATTGGAACTGGAATGAATGGTGTAGAATTTTGTAAAAAAGCAATGCATGAGGCTGGAGTTGCAATAGTACCAGGAACTGCTTTTGGTCAAACTTGTAATGATTATGTTAGATTTAGTTTTGCAGCATCACAAGATAATATTTCTCAAGCGTTAAAGAATATTAAAAAAATGTTAGGTTAAGAATTTAATTAAGATCAAAAATTTTACCTGGATTCATAATGTTATTTGGATCAAGGCTTCTTTTGATTGATTTCATTAAAGGTAAGTTGTCAGGATGTTCTTTTAACAAGTAGGCTTTTTTTTGTAAGCCAATGCCATGTTCTCCTGTAATTGTTCCTTCAAGTTCTAAAGTTTTATCTATAAGCTTATCACTAAAATTTCTAATTTTTTCATAGGATCCTTCTACTGCTGGATCATACATAATAATTGCATGGAAATTTCCATCACCAACATGACCTACCATAGGTGCTTTAAGACCAAATTTTTTTATTTCAGTTTCTGCAAAATTAATACATTCAACAAGATTTGAAACTGGCACACAAACATCTGTTGAATAAATTTTAATATCCTTACCTTGTGCTTTCACTGAGTAATAAACATCATGTCTTGCTTGCCATAATTTATTTCTATCATCAAGTGACTCGGCCCACTTAAAATCACTTCCGTTGTTATTTTTTGACAACTCTTCAACAATTTTGATTGCTTCTTTATTTGACTCTTCACTGCCATGAAATTCAAAAAAGAGTGTAGGTTTTGCATCCATATTTTTTAATTTAGAATATTCAATACAAATTTCCATTTGATCTTTATTTAGCATCTCTATTCTTGCAATCGGCACACCGTATTGAATAACTTCTTGTGAAGTTAAAACAGCTGTCTCAAGATCAGGGAAATGACATGCCGCACTCATTATGCTTTCAGGTATTGGTGATAATCTTAAGTGAACTTCTGTAATAATTCCTAAAGTGCCTTCTGAACCAATAAATAAATTTGTTAAGTTATACCCTGCAGAAGTTTTTTTTGCGCGCGTTCCAGTTTTAACAATTTCACCACTTGGCAAGACAACTGTTAATCCTGAAACAACAGTTCTCATTGTTCCATATTTAACAGCCATTGTTCCTGAAGCTGAGGTTGAAGCCATCCCACCCAAAGCAGCATCTGCACCAGGATCAATCGGAAAAAAAATACCATCATCTCTTAAATGTTCGTTCAATTGTTTTCTAGTAACATTTGCTTGAACTCTACAGTCAAAATCTGTTGCATTTACAATTAAAACCTTATTCATTTTTTCTAGTGATATTGTTACACCATTCTCGTTTCCAACTGCGTTGCCTTCAAGAGAAGTTCCAGTGCCAAAAGGAACAACGGGAATTTTATGCTTATTACATAATTGTAATATTTTTGAAACTTCCTCATTCGTTTCTGGAAAAACAACCGCTTGAGATAAGACTGCTTCATAAGCATCTTCTCCTCTAGCATAATTTGCCCTTGTTGATTCTGATATAGAAAATCTATCTTTTAAAAGATTTGAAAGTTCTTTTTGCAATATGTTGTTTTCCATTTTTTTTTAAATAGTATATTAATGTTATTATAAAAAAAATACTCTAAAATATGAAAAAGGTAATAATTACTAGAAGATTACTAAAAGCATGTGAAGAAAAAGCTTCAAAAAATTTTGATGTAAAATTAAATTCAAATGATGAACTTTACTCTCAGTCAAAATTATTAGAATTAAGCCAGGGTTGTGATGCAATTTTGACTTCACTTACTGATAAAATGGATGAAGAAATAATTAATAAGCTTCCCGATTCGATAAAAGTCATTTCCAATTTTGCTGTTGGTTTTGGAAATGTTGATTTAGAAGCTGCAAAAAAAAAGGGCATAACTGTTACAAATACGCCTGATGTTTTAACAGATGCTACTGCAGAAATAGGAATTTTATTGATCTTAGGTGCGTGTAGAAGGGCGTCAGAAGGAATTAAAAGTGCAAAAGAAAGTAATTGGAAATGGTCTGCCGA